>Ga0181520_10000679_pt1 | contig 73242 bp, 45 predicted proteins | sample PEATcosm2014_Bin_29_FD_132451 | JGI IMG/M metagenome (GOLD analysis project Ga0181520, IMG submission 132451) | Peatland microbial communities from MTU Mesocosm Facility, Houghton, MI, USA - PEATcosm2014_Bin02_30_metaG | ecosystem: Environmental > Terrestrial > Soil > Wetlands > Peat | place... | reverse complement strand
TTGCCTTCGGGGTGTGCGTCTACGAGATGCTATGCGGAGGCCGGCCCTACGAGATCACGGCCGGACCGCGCCAGGAAGCGCCAGACCCTGGACACATGCGCGGCGCCAAGGGACTGCCTGAGCGGCTGTGCCGGCTGATGATGCGTTGCGTGAATTGGGACCGCGAAAGGCGGCCTGCTGACGCAAAGGAAGTGCGCGCGGAACTCTGCGCGGTGTATGAAAACGTAATTGGGACGCCGAGCCTGTATGCAGAGCTGCCAGAGCTGACAACACAGGCCGACGATTGGAACAACCGGGCCTTGTCGTATCTTGCTCTCGGCCAGATGGAGGACGCCGATAAAGCCTGGCAGATGGCGCTGGAAGCCGATCCATCACACGCGGATTCGACTTACAACTACGGGCTGCACCGGTGGCGTGGAGGAAGAGCCACTGATCTGGAGGTTCTCGCGAACCTGAGGGGAATCGCTCCAATTGACACCCTTTCAACGTGGTTGCCAGGCTACATGAGGGCTCAGGTGCACCTTGAACGGGGAGATACCGAAGAGGCCGAAAGAGAGTTGGCAAGATTGCAGGAGAATAGGGCTGCGATGGCTGAGGTCGTTGAGGCCCGGCGAGTCGCAGCGGCGCTACCCAATCCAAGCCGGCTGGTCCGAACAATCGGAACGCACTCCGGAGGAGTCCGCTCGGTGTGCTTAAGCCCTGACGCACAGTTTGCGTTGTCGGGAGGATGGAATCGAACGCCACAGCTTTGGGATTTGAATAAAGGAAGGTGCGTGCGCTTCTTTGAGGGCCATGCGAATTACATAAGGTCGGTCAGCATGAGTGCGGATGGGATGTTCGCCCTGTCGGGAGGAGAGGATAATTCGATGAGGTTCTGGGACGTGAAGAACGGCCGCTGTCTCCAGACCTATGAAGCATTGTCTCGCGGTTTCACGTCGGTATATCTCAGCGCGGACGCGCGATTAGCGCTATCGGGTGGGGGCTACAGAGACACGGCGCTCAAGCTCTGGGAGCTGGCGACAGGCTGCTGCCTGCGGTCTTTCGAGGACCTGGCGTTCTCTACCGGTGCGCTCTTTCTAAGCGCGGACGGTGCATTTGCGCTTTCTGGAAGCGCGGGCGACACAATAAAGTTGTGGGATGTGGAGACCGGTCACCGCCTGCGAACCTTCGTTGGGCATTCCTCGTCGGTTCTCTCGGTCTGCTTGAGCCACGATGCACGATTTGCACTTTCAGGAAGTGCTGACAAGACGTTAAAGCTCTGGGATGTCGAGAGCGGTCGCTGTTTGCGTACCTTTGAGGGCCACAAGGGGAAAGTCAATTCCGTCAGCCTGAGTGGGGACGGGCGGCAAGCGCTGTCGGGAAGCGATGACAAAACGCTAAGACTCTGGGAAGTCGAAAGCGGCCGCTGTTTGCGTACCTTTGAGGGACACACCGATAAGGTTGAGTCTGTCTGCTTGAGCGCGGACGGACGAGTTGCGCTGTCGGGAGGCAATGACAATACGATACGGCTTTGGAGTGTTGGGATATTCAATCGTCGTTCAAGTTTCCGATTGAGCCGTATCCAGGAGAGTGCCAAGTCTATTGCGGGCGCTGTCGGCTACGCCTCAGCAATGGCAGAGGCGCGAGCTGCCTCAAGCGCAGGAAATCTGGTGCGAGCGCTTCGATGTTTGCGGCGAGCGCGGCAAGAACCGCAGTACCGCCGGGCACAGCCGGCAACCCAAGAATGGACCAAGCTCTACACGTCGCTGCGGAAGCGCACCCTTGCCGGCTGTTGGACGCACTTGAGGAATACGCTTTTAATGGTAGATGTGTCAGCCGGGACCGTTCCAGATGATTCGAGGAAGTGTTCACTCTCGGCGGATGGACGATTCTTGCTTTCGAGAGGTACTGGCGTGCACGCAAGGCTGTGGAGCGTCCAGAGCGGACGCCGGCTGGGCAGCCTTTTAGGGAACTCCGGCTTTGTCACATCGGTATATTTGAGCACGGATGCACGATTTGCCATCGTTGGAAGCAGCGGAAATGAGCTGAAACTCTGGGAAGCAAAGAGCGGACACTGTCTACGCACCTTTGAGGGGCACTCGTCCAATGTCGAAGCGGTGTTTTTGAGCGTGGACGCACGATTTGTGCTGTCTGGTAGTAAGGACAGAACTGTGAAGCTGTGGGAAGCAAAAACCGGTCGATGTCTGCGGACATTCGCCGGGCACTCCGGCGCCGTTGAGTCGGCCTGCCTGAGCGCAGACACAAAACTTGCTCTATCGGGAAGTAGGGACAAAACGATGAGGTTGTGGGAGGTGGCCACCGGACGTTGCCTTCACATCTTTAAAGGGCACTCCGACCTTGTGAGCTCGATTTGTCTGAGCTCGGACGCACGATTTGCACTGTCTGGCAGTAAGGACGGAACTCTGAAGCTGTGGGAAGCGGAAACTGGCCGCTGCCTGCGGACTCTCGCAGGGCACTCCGGTGCGGTTGAGTCGGTCTGTCTGAGCATGGACGCACGATTTGCGTTGTCGGGGAGCGATGACAAGACCATGAAACTCTGGGAGCTGGAGGGCGGGAGATGCCTCTCAACGCTTGAGCATGAGGATGCTGTTACTTCCGTCGGGCTAAGTGCAGATGGACAGTATGCAATCTCGACTTGGGGAAGAAATGCCATCACTGTTTGGTTCCTGGACTGGGACTTAGAGGAAAATGAACCTGCCGATTGGGACGAAGGCGCGCGACCGTACCTCGATATCTTTCTTCGCGCCCATCAGCCGTACGCGGCTTCGTTGCCAAAGGGCCACCAACGAATAGATGAAGACGTTACCCTAGCGCTCACCCGCCGCGGCAGGCCTGTGTGGTCGGAAGAGAATTTTCAGAAGTTCCTCTACACGCTTGGCTGCGCCGGCTACGGTTGGCTGCGCCCGGAGGGCGTGCGCAACGAATTGAAGCGCATGGCTGCTGCGTGGAAAGACTCGGAATAGAAGCTTTGGATCGGTTCCTGATCTGCGTACTTTCGGGATCACGATCCTCACGGTGTCGGAGAGTTTTGTATTCGGTTGAACGTGTATTCGAAGAGGCGAACGATGAGCAATGGAGAAGTATCCAACAAGTTGTTGAAAGTGGCGGCGGGAGAGATGACGGTGTCGGGCTTTGCCGAGATCGCGCCCATTCACCTTCTGATTGCGCTTTCGCGCGTTTCGGAGGAGCAATCTTCCAATGGCGCCGATGAGTCTCTTACTGCGCTTCGCCTCGAGTTTGATTCGCTGGGGATTGAGCCAAGGCGCTTCCGGCGGCGGCTGCGCGCGCTGCTGCCAAAGCAGAGCAGCGCCCCCCAACCGGCGGCGATTCACCGTTCGGAAAACACAAGACATATCTACTTGCTGGCGGATGCTCTCGCCCAGGCTTCCGGGGAGGAGCCAAGCCCGTCTCACCTGCTTCGGGCCATGTTTCTCTCACTGGCAGACATGGTCGCCAGCAATCAGGGCGGCTACCCAGGACCGGGCAACGGTCCGGCGGACGACGATATCCCAAGGGAGCTATGACGACCACGATGTTTTCACCGAACGCACAAACCGTAATCGATCGCGCCAAGGACATTGGCTTCAGCCGTGGCGACAAAGAACTCACATTGAACGCGATTGCCAGCGCATTGACCGTTGACAGCGCAGCTATTGCACGGCTTGCCGAAGCGCTCTCGATAGATGAATCGTTGCTTCAACGGCACTTTCTGGCGCCGGCATCGATCAAGAGGTGCCAAGACAAGATGCCGCTTGCCGGGAGCGTGCGTGAGATGCTGGCCCTCGCCAAGAGCATGGTGAAGATCGCTCCATCGCGGCGGGACGCGGGCCTAGTGGGCGTTCCTCATCTTGTGTGCGCGATAGCCTGTAAACTCTCCGACGAGGATTTTCCACCTGGAGCGAGACGTCCCGACGAAGCGTTCACATCCGCATTGCTCCTGAAGTGGGCAGAGGAACAAGAGAAGCCTCCCAGCCTTGGCGGGTTGACTCGCCGGCTTCGCATGTTGCGGCAAGACCTGACGACGCAGGTGCATGGGCAGGACCATGCGGTGCATCAGTTTGTGGAAGGACTGTTCAATGTCGAGGTAGTGGCCAGTGCCGATGCCAGTCGACGCAAACCGGCCGGGTTATTCGTCTTCGCGGGCCCACCTGGCGTCGGAAAGACTTACCTGGCCGAACTCGCATCGACCCACCTCGATCGGCCCTTCAAACGCTTCGACATGAGCGCGTTTTCTCATAGCCATGAGGTATCCGGTCTGATCGGGACGCCGAAGATGTATCAGGGCGCACAGGCAGGCAGCTTAACGGATTTCGTCCAGCAGAACCCGAACGCGTTGCTCCTCTTCGATGAAATAGAAAAGGCGCACAGTTCGGCGATCCATCTGTTTCTCCAGATCCTCGATGCCGGACGCCTGCAGGACAAGTTCACGGAACAGGACGTGGCGTTCCGCGACACCATCATCATCTTTACGTCGAATGTGGGCCGGAAGCTCTACGAGAACGAGAACTCCTCGGGCGTTCATGCAGCAAACGCCGCCTTCCACCGGACCACGATTCTCGATGCGCTGCGTACGGAGGTCGATCCGCGGACCCGGGAGCCGTTCTTTCCAGCGGCAATCTGCTCGCGAATGGCTACAGGGTACCCGATTCTCTTCAATCGGCTCAGAGTAGTGGACTTGTGCCGTATTGTTCAGACTGAGATCGAGCGTGTCTCCAACTTGATCCAAAATGTTCACGGACAGCGAATTTCGATCCAGAGAGAGATTCCGCTTGCGCTGGTGATGAGAGAAGGGGTCCAGACCGACGCCAGAACCATGAAGTCTCAAGGCGAGGTGTTTCTGAAAGAGGAGGTCTTCAAGGCGTGCCAACTGTTCACGGATACGAACATCGACACGGCATTCGGGAAGATAGAGGAAATCTCCATTGAGATCGATCCCGATTGCGCAGGCGAAACGGCCGAGAAGCTCTTTTCCGATTTGAGCAGACCTGAAGTACTCTTCGTAGGCTCGGAAATGCTGGGTAACTTCTACTGCCAGATGATTCCCGAGATCGAATGGATTTTGGCAGCCAACCAGGACCAAGCCTTCGATGTCTTGGCCAAGCGGTCTGTAGACTTTGTTCTGCTCGATCTCGCCGTTCAGACTCAGCGTGTCCCCGGTAATTCGCTCTGTGACTCCATGTTAGACGTCTCGGGGCATAGCGCGCCCCGGAACACGGAGCTGTGGTTCGATCATGCCCCTCTCGCAGCGAGAAAGTTTGCGGCTGGACAGCAGATGCTGGAGCAAATGCACAGCCGAATGCCGGATGTTCCGGTTTACTTGTTCTCGTTAGAAGAGAATGAGATCGGATTACCGGGCGCGGCAATCGATGAGGAACTGTTGGTGGCCTGTGTCAGGGCGGGTGGTGCTCGCGGGGCGATTCGAACTTCATTAGGTGGTTTGAATATGGAGGATATCGAAGCGGAGCGGACTCCGTTTGCCGAGCGGATCGCTAGCGTGGCGCAGCAATTGCGCAGGGAGAAGATTGCGGCGGATCTCGCTACCGGGAATCAGGTTGTCACTTTTGCTACTGCGCCCGCACTCTCTGCGGATGGCTCCCGCTTGCTGGTGCGCTGCCGCAACTTCCGCATGGCCAGGGCGGTAAGAAGTACCGACGCCGATTCCGTGATCTCAGACGCTGAGCGCCCTGCAACGCGATTTGACGATGTGATCGGCGCGAGAAGCGCTAAGGAGGCGCTGCTCTTCATTCGGGATTGGTTGCAGAACCCGAAATCGTTCGCGGCAGCAGGCATCGATCCACCTCGCGGCGTCCTGTTGAGCGGTCCTCCTGGAACGGGCAAAACCATGCTTGCCAGGGCCTTGGCGGGAGAGTCCAACTGCACCTTCATTTCAGAAACCGCTACCAGCTTTGTGACCAAGTACACGGGGAGTGGCCCGGAGGCGGTTCGGGAACTCTTCGCTCGCGCTCGCCGCTATGCACCAAGCATTGTCTTCATCGATGAAATCGACGCCATTGGCCAAAACCGCGCGTCCGTTAGCCCTGGGCATGTTGGTCACGCCGAGTCTTTGACGCTCAATCAACTTCTGGTGGAAATGGATGGCTTTGCCAAGGCGACGATGCGCCCGATCATTGTGTTGGCCGCAACCAATCATCCCGAGAAACTCGATCCGGCTTTACTGCGACGATTCAGCCGCACAATTGAAGTCGAGCTTCCAACGCGTTCGGAGCGCGAGGAGTACCTTAACCTGCGGCTGGCAGCCAAGGCGAGGCATGAGGTCTCTGCGCAGATGGTTCAACGCCTGGCCGCGCAGGGTCAGGGGATGTCAGTGGCCGATCTGGAGCGCATCCTGGCTCACGCGGCTGTGATGGCCATCGCGAGCGGTGGAGTCATTACCGACACGATTCTCGCCGAGGCATTCGAGAAGGTGACCATGGGAGAGGCCAAGGCCGGCGGCGATCCGTTGCGGACGGCCCGTCATGAAGCAGGCCACGCCGTGATCATGTGCGCGACAGGAAGCCCGCCGATCTACGTGACGATCGTGGGACGCGGCAATTTTGGCGGGTACGCCGCATTCGAAGACACAGAGGAGCGCCGTTCGCGCACTCGGCCTGAGTTGGAGAGCCAGATTTGCCAATTGATGGGGGGCAGGGAAGCTGAATGCCTTTATTACGGTGAGGACGATGGCGTTTCGACCGGGCCTTCCAGCGACCTGGAACGAGCGACAAATCTTGCCGAAGCGATGGTCTACGATCTTGGGATGTCCAAGGAGATTGGGTTCATCAAGATAGATCGCAAGCAGCGTCTCCCGGACGAACTGGCCCGGAAATGCCACGGGGCGGTTCAGAGCATCCTGACGGCGATGGGGGAGCGAACTCGCAGGCTATTAGCTGAATACCGCCCGGCCCTCGATCGAATTGGCGACGCGCTCATGGAGAGAGACCGCCTGCTGAAGCACGAGGTTCTCGAACTCATGGAGTCTGAATCTCAAGTGCAGATGAAAGGTGCCGTCAATGGGGGTTCGTGATCGTTTTCCAGAAACCTCCTGGACGCTGCTTGAGAGAGCACGCGAAGAGGGCAACCAAGGCGCGCATGCGCGTGAGGACTTCGCGCGAAGATACTACCGCCCGATATTCGAATTCCTGCTCGTCATCGTGCGGGACTCTACTCTGGCCGAGGAGTTAACCCAGGAATTTTTCTGCCGGCTTAGTGAAAAGGGCAGGATATTCGGCCACGCGGAACAGGGCCACGGCGTCTTCCGGACATACCTGATGAGCGCACTGAGAAACCTGGTCATCGATCATCAGCGCAGGGTCGGCCCCAAGGAAGCCAAACAAGAGCACCCGGATCAGTGGAGTGGTGGCTGGGACTTGGTAACCCGGGCCGATCTCAATACCGCCGAGGCAACGTTTCATAACGCCTGGGTCCAGTCCACACTGGCAGATGTTTTGACTCAGGTTCGGGCAACCTGCATGGCGCGCGGCCAAAAGGCGCACCTTGATCTGTTCGAGGCCCGATACCTGGCCGACTCGCAATCTCCGCCTTCGTGGCAGGAGATTGGCGAGCGCTACGGTTTGGACCAAAAGACGGCTCGTACCCGAGCCGCAACAGTTGCACGTCATTTCAGACTCGCCTTGCGCCGCACACTCCGCCGGCAGTTTGCTCCTTCCAGTGTTGTTGGGGGGCGGACGGCCCAACTGACAGAGGCGGCAATCGACAAAGAGATTGAGGCATTGCTTGCGCCTCCGAAGGACTGAATCATGGCAGACGAAAAGACGACAATGATCGACAGTTTCTCTCAGTGTCAGCTAAGAGACTTGCTGGCATTAGGTGCGAATCTGCCTGAGACAGCCGCGGAGTGGCTTGTGGAAGTCGGAGACTGGGAGCGCTTGGAGGCTCTGCTGACCGAGATGTGCGTCGGTGCCGACCAATCCGGCAGAGCACTGTTGGAGACCGTTTCATCTCCGGACGCAACATTGGATATGTTGGTGGCCGTTAAGAACATTGCCAAGCGTCTGGCTACAAAAGCCAAAGACAAGCCTGAAAAGGCCGCGGCCACTTTGTTGTATCACCTGTCGGTTGCATCCGCGCTGGGCCAGTATCACCAGAGCATCTCGTCTCGGGATCCTGTCGATCAACTGCCGCTTTTTGCGAGATTGGCGGAAGAACTGTTCGATGACAAACTTGCCAGGGTCTTTGCGCGGGCTGTTGCGCAGATTCGTTCAAAATGAAGTTGGCCTAATTCACAAGTCCTTCATGTGCTTGGTCGCCTGGCAGAATTGTCTTCCCGTATGCCTGCGATTCTTCCGTATTGGTAACAAACAGGGATTCAACTCAACGAATGGTGAGATCAAGAATTGTTTGGGAGCGCACCATGAACTGGCTGGAGAAGTTGAAAGGCAAAACCGGACGGCCTGACGCGGCCCGGAATGGTCAAACAGAGCAGACGCGAGGCGCGGATGGAAGCCGGAAGCAGGGCGGCGGAACGATCGTGCGCGGCGGCGCGGAAGGGGCCAAATTGCCCTCGGCAAGAAGAGCTGCCGACTGGCTGGCGGGCCAGCAGGTGCTCGACGACTTTGTGGTCGAGCGCACTCTCGGCGAGGGCGGCATGGGCAAGGTGTACCTGCTGCGCAGCCGCACCAACGGCTCGCGCTTCGCCGTCAAGCGGGCCAAGGGTTTCAACGAGGCCGAGCGGCGCGGCTTTCTGGCCGAACTCCAGACCTGGATCGACCTTCCCGAGCATGCCAACCTGGTTCCGTGCCGCTTCTTCCGCACCATGGACAGCGAAATTCTGATCTTCGCCGAATACGTAGAGGGCGGCAGCCTGGTGGAGTGGATCGACTCGCGCAGGCTCTACGAGGGCGGACCGAAGCAGGCGCTTGAACGGATGCTCGATATCGCTATCCAGTTTGCCTGGGGCCTCAGTTGCCTGCACGAACTGGGACTTGTGCATCAGGATGTGAAGCCGGGCAACGTGCTGATGAGCGGGGATGGAGAAACCGCGCTGCAAGGGGTCAGGCCGCGCGTGACCGACTACGGCTTGACGCGCATGCGGGCTGCGGGGGGCGAATCGCCGACCAGCGGTCCCGGCCGCGGCGCAAGGGTGAGCACGGTGGGCGGCTCGCCGGCCTACTGGTCGCCGGAGCAGGCGTCTGGATGGCCGCTGACGCGCAAGACGGACATCTGGTCGTGGGGCGTATCGGTGCTGGAGATGTTCTCCGGAGGTGCGACCTGGGAATCGGGGCTGGCGGCGGAAGAGCTTCTCGAATTCTGCCGGCGGAATGGCGCGCCCGATAAGGCGATTCCGTCGATGCCTCCGCGCTTGGCGGTTTTGCTCCGGGAGTGCTTTCGCCAAGATCCGCAGGAGCGTCTGGCAAGCCTGAGCGAGGCCGTGAACCGGCTGAAAGTCATTTATCGGGAGTTCCTGGGAGCAGATTACGGGCGCGCGTTGACCAGAGTCGAGCGGGCGGCCACTCCGCAAACCGGGGCCAGCGAGCGCCGTGACGCGGAGGGCACGGCATGGGCAGACCCTCGTGTGTGGCTGGAGAAGGCCTTGCGCGCGGCGGGCCGCGACCCGGCGGAAGCTGCCGCAATGCTGGGACAGCGGGGAGCGACCCGGCGGGGCGAACTGGTGGCCGAGATAGCGGCCTACGACGAGGCCAAGCGCTTGTATCTGCGTCTGGTTGGCGAAGGACGCAAGGAGCTGGAGACCGATCTGGCCACGCTTTGCGTCGACAAGGCCCTGGTCCACCGCACTGCGGCAGACGAACATGGCGCAATTCAGGAATACGACCAGGCGATTGCCGTCCTGGAGCGGCTGGTCAACCGGGAAGGCCGCCGCGAACTGGCCAATGACCTGGCCATGGTTTACATGAACAAGGCCATCGCGGTAAGTGCACTGGGCGACAATCGCGGTGCGGTGGCGCTCTACGACCAGGCGATCACGATCTGGGAAAGGCTGGTGAATCAAGAAGGCCGCCGCGAATTGGCCAACGATCTGGCTACGGTTTACCAGAACAAGGCCATCGCGGTGAGGGCTCTTGGCGACAATCGCGGTGCGGTGGCGCTCTATGATCGGGCATTTGCGATTCTGGAGCGGCTGGTGAACCAGGAAGGCCGCCGCGAACTGATTGGGGATCTGGCGCGCATGAAGGCTTATCGGGGCGACGTCTTGATCGCCTTGGGCGAGCGAGCGCGTGGACTGGAGGAGATGCGTTCCTCTCAGAAGGTCCTGGAGGCTGAGATCGCCCGCACCGGCCGGGCCGACCTGAAGCAAGTTCTCACCTGGCTGCAACAGCAGCTCGCACCCCCCCCCGTCTGAAGGAGCGAGTGTCCTGTCTCGAAGGCCCATTGCAAAACTTCGGATTGTCGTTCAACTTTAAGAATGCTGTGTGTGTTCTTTGGCCGGCATGCCGGCTAGATCGCCATCTCAAGACACCGAACTGAAGGCCAGTTGAAATTGTGGCTTTCATCGTGCTCCGCCGATCATATGCAACCCCGTCGCAGACGCCGGCTCAATGAATAATCGCTGGTTGCATCTGTATTGAAAACAGCCTAATGGGATATGCCTTGGAGAATGCAGTGGTGTCGGCCCACTCAAGCGCATATCTCTCAAAAGACTCTCGCCAGCGGTTTGGATTGAAATCAAGCCAGCAGTTTGCGGAGTTTATGAGCGAGATCATGGCGGTTGCGAAACCAAACCCGGCACGGACCTGCTCCGTTTCCATCCTAGATCGCAAATGCCGTGCGCTCTTCCGCGCAGTTCGTCTCCGATGCCGAGCTTCGCTGTATGCATTCTGCGCGATTCGCCCGTGCATCAACTGGCGGTCTCTGCCTCGTGCGCAAAGAGCTCAGGCTGATCTGCACTGCTGCCGGAAGACGCTGGCCGCTTGCGTCCAGGAGCGCCAATGAGGCTCACTACCTCCAGGGTCTGAATGGCTTGGCGTGGCAGGTAGATCCTCTGGGTGTTCGAGCGCGTGTCGGGCGGCGTCAGCAGCAGGCCGGCCCCTTCCACCAGCGAACGATCGTTGGCTGCCAACCCTTCCAACTCTTCGCCGTCGATCAAGGTCATGCGCAGCCACAAACCAGGGGTGCGTGGCCGGATTGAAAAACGCTTGTGCAGCAGTCGCTCGGGGTTGGCCTGGTCGCCGGCTGAGGCAGGGAAGTCGCGCACATAGCAGACCCACTTCACCTGTTCCCAGCCTATGCGTAAGACCTTACCGGCGAGGTCGAGGATCTCCAGGCACTCCGAATCCTGGCCGCAGCTCGTACCCGCATACCCCGCGCACCAGTCCCTTGAGAACTTGCGCACGATCACCGGTTTGCGTTGTGAGGCCATTGCCTTGGATTGTCGCACGAACCAGGGTCCCCACGGACAGCCCTTCGTCCGAGGGGTGACAAACCAGTGTCCCCAGGAACAGGTCCCGGTCCGTGGGATGGTCGAGAGGCCGCTAGGGCAATGTAGGGAAAAGGTTACAATTTTGGTGCAAGGGGGCCTAGCCAACCGGGGCGGGTTGTGTTAAGGTACTGCTTTGCCATGTCTGCCAGACTGCGCCGTAACAGTAACAGCATCAGGCACTTGGGCGAAGCACTTATCGGCGGAAGCAGGGAACGCAATGCCCGACTACATCTATCTTCTGGAAAACCGGCTCTCGGCCGACCAACAAAACGCACTTCGCCAATTGCGAGAAGCTGCTCGCGAGGCCGGGATGATTCTTTTTCTGACCGGAGATGCGGTGCGCGATTTGACCAGCGGCCATTCCGTCCGCGATCTTGAAGTTGTGGTGCATGGAAATGCGCTTAAGCTAAAGAAAACAATCGAGAAACTTGGCGGCCAGGCATGGGGTGAAGACGAGGCCTCGCGGAGTCTGTATCTGTGTTTCCCGGGGACTGTGCGCGTCGATGTCGTTGGCGCCCATCGGGTCGAGTATCCCAAGCCGGGGAAACCTGTCTACCATCACGCTTCCATTCAGGAGGATCTGCGTCGGCGCGACTTCACCGTCAACGCTATGGCCATTTCGCTGAACGAAGGCTCCTTCGGCCTGTTGATGGATCCCATGAACGGTGCGGCGGACATTGAGGCACGCACCTTGCGCCTGGTATCGAACTATGGCTTTCTTGAAGAGCCGTCTCTGCTGATTCGTGCCACACGATACCGGGCGCGGTTGGGCTGGGAACTGGACCCCAAGACTCAGACCCGTTACGACAATGCCAAGGGCGAAGAGGTCATCGAGTTTCTTTCAGACCAGGCTCGCAGCCGGGAATTGGAACAGATAGGCCATGAGGAAGACGGTCTGAAGGTGATTCGGGCATTGGAAGAGGAAGGCTGGATGCAGGTCCTGTTCCCAGCCTGGACCTCGGCCAAAGCCGATGAAGACAAATTGGTGGCCTTGCACGCACTGTCGGTGCAGTTGCTGATGCAGGGTGTGCATGCTGACATGTCGGCTGCGCAGATGCAGTTGTTGACCGCCAAGCTCTCGGCAAAGGATCTGACGGGGTTGAAGAAGCTCATGCTTCGTCCGGGGTTTGTGGAAGAGTGGAACAACCTGGATGCGATGGCTACGGGATTTGCCAAGGTGCTCCTGGCCAAGGAGAACCTGATCCCTTCGGCAAGCTACAAGCTGTTCACAAGCTATGACCCGGAAGCGGTTCTTTGGCTTGGGTTTACCAGCAAGGAGAAAAACGTACAGGAGCGCTTCAACCTGTTCCTGAAGACTTGGCCTGAAGTCCGCCAGCGCATTCCCTACGCGTTGATGTTGGAGATGCGGATTACTCCGGAGCTGTCTGCCTACAATGACATTGTCAAGTCTGTCTTTTTGGAGCTCATCGATGGGCGTCTGACGGCAACGGATGAGATCCGGGCTTTCCTTGAACCTTATTCGCCTCCAGCGCCCCCGCCGCAGGTAACAATCAAAAAACCGCGAGCCAAGCGTGGCGCCGAAGCCAAGCTGAAAGAACACTCGTACGACGATGAGGACGAGGACTCCGACGATCTCCTCGACGACGAGGACCTGGACGACATCGGCGGGGATGACGACGAGATCGATTTAGAAATGAGTATCCCCAAAATTGGGCTGGGTGCAGACCTTGCTGAAGATGGCGATGCCGAGGAGGATGAGGCGGAACCACCGGAGCCGGAACCCATCCCGGCGAAACCGGCTGCCAAACATCCGGCTAAGTCGAAGCCTTCGGCCGATGTTCCTGCTGCGGCGCCCGCACCGGAAAGACCGGCGGAGCCAATCACTGTGGCATCGGCTTCAAAGGCAAAGCCGAAACAGGATTCGAAGACGGGCTCGACACCTGCGAAGAGCTCGCCCCCGCCTGCCAAACCGGTTTCTGCAGCAGTTTCTTCAAAAGCGGCTCCAGTGGCCGTAGCGGGAATCAAGGGGGCAAAACCCGTAGCTGCCGCTGCAAAGCCTGCCAGCACGGCCTCGGCCAAGGTGCCGGTGAAGAGCTCTGCCAAACTTCCGGCCAAGGCTTCCGCCAAGGCCGCACCGGGGAAGCCTGTGCCGGCAAAGGGCAAGCCGGCTCCGGCCAAAGCGGCCAAGGCCGCGCCCACCAAGGCGTCGAAGCCGTCGGCAAAAAAGCCCGCCTCCAAAGCAGCAAAGAAACGTTAGAACGGCCATGTCACCGCCCATGCCAGGTGCGCTCACAGAGCGGCCTGAGGGAGCCTTTGGGATGGCCGGCCTTCTTGCATGTTGCGCAGCTGTCTTCTCCAGCATCCCGATTGTTGTGTGGGATTGGCTTGAGCGGCGGCTGATCTGCGCCGATCGGTTTTGGCTTTCGCTGGGAATGGGAGAAGGGCACAGCCTGCAAAAAAGAAGTGGGCCGCTCTGTGCCGAGCCGCCCTATATGGAACCTCTGATCCAGAAGAGACAAAAACTGAAAGAGAACAAGGTTCTAGTTACCAAAAACTCCAGATCCGCTCCCCGCCAAATTGGCGGAAGGTTCGAAGTTTTGGTTGAGAACGCGATGTAAGATCCTGCGGTCCGCTGCCCATTGCGAACAACGGACCAGTTACAGGTTCCTAACGGCCGCGGCCACGCGAACTGCCGCCGCCACCGCCGCTGCCCTTGCGCGCCTGGTAGCAATCCCGGCAGAAGACTGGCCGGTCGCCACGAGGTTCAAAGGGCACTGTTGTAGGCTGGCCGCAACCCGAACAAATCACAGGTGTACCCTGTGCTGGAGCCGAACGGTAGCCGGACCCCCCCTGATCGTTCTTCTTTGCCTGACGGCAATTCTTGCAACGTTTCGGGGTCGAATAACCGCGTTCCTGAAAGAACGCCTGATCAGCAGCGGTGAAGGTAAAGTCCTGCCCGCAATCGCTGCACTGTAATTGAATATCTCCGGCCATGGGTCTCCTCGTGGAAATTGTACAGCCCAATTGGGCATTTTCGTACAAGGATTCTTTTGAAATAATTAAAGTTGTGCTGTTTCGCAGGACTTTCCAGAGTTGAGACCCCTTCAAGGCTAAGGTCGGCAGGTTATAGTTTCGATGGGAAGTAGCCGTGACACGATGGGGCGCACCCTTTCACGGCTCAAGAGCGATGACGGCGACCGACCCTGAATTCGAGGCAGATTGCATTCGCCGCATCGTGGCGGGCGAGAGACAGTTGTTTCATGAACTGATCCGGCCCAGCGAGCGGGCTATCTACTTTCTGCTGCTCTCGCTGCTGCGCAACCCGGACGAGGCGGAGGATGCCGCGCAGGAGACAGCCATCAAGGTGTTTCAGAATCTGCATCTGTTCCGTGGGGATTCGCAGTTTCGCACCTGGGTACTCTCGATTGCCCGCAATGAGGGGTTGGGGCGGCTGCGAAAACAGGCCGCCCGCCGCGAGGATTCGCTCGAGGCCGATACCGACGAGCAGACGGGCGATTACACCCCCGCCATTTTGACGAGCTGGCGCGAGATCCCAGCCGAGACATTGGAACGCAAGGAACTCGGTGAGATTCTGCGCAAGGCGATCGAGGGCCTTCCCGCAATTTACCGTAACGTTGTGCTCCTGAGAGACATCGAAGAAATGGACGTAAGAGAGACCGCCGCAGCGCTCGGCATCGGCGAAGGAACCGTGAAGGTCCGGCTGCACCGCGCCCGGGCCTTGCTGCAACGAGATCTGGCTCCGCGGCTGAAGGGGTTTGCCCCCAAAGGCAAGGGCTTGTTTGGGTGGGCACGATGAGGATCGACTGCAACCACGTGTGGGAACACATCTCCGCATACATCGACGGCGAAGTGGACCCGGAGTTGCGCGACGAGATCGACCACCATTTGGAGACCTGCGAGATTTGTTCCGCGGTGCTCGACTCCACGCGCAATGTGGTGGTGCTGATGGCAGACGAGCGCGTCTTTGAACTGCCTGCCGGCTTTAGCGAGCGGCTCCACGCACGCTTGGACAGGGAGTTGGAACTTAGTAAGCCTCTGTGACAACCTAGGTCGATCTCTCATGGACGACTGGCGGCGGCCCGGAGCGATGAACCATGGGATGGGTCCAAGTTTCCAGTCCAACCAGGAGCAATGTCAGGATGGCCAGCGCCACCTGCAACCGCTCGGAGCGCCTCTCCTTCGCGCCGATCTCCCGTTTGCGCCACTGCGCCGAGGGACGGGCCCGCAGATACCGAATCCATCCCAGGACGAGTAGATTCACGATGGCGCCTACCGATGCAAGGACCAGCATGGGAATGCGAATTACGTCCTGGTGAAATCCTCGAGCCGGTGCGTAGATGCCGCCGGCCGCGGCCAGCGCTCCAAGACCGATGGCTACGCGAACCGCGCTAATGGTCAGCACGGCCGTGCAGAGGCTTTGCAGCAGCGCGATCAGCAAGCTGGCGCCGCCAAGAGCGCGCATTCCCCTTGGATTCAATCAAGACCCCCAACCCATCAGCCAGTTGAATCCTGCTTCGGGCACGATCAGAGTACCGCAGTTAAAGCAGGCCAGCCAAACTCAGAGCTTTCAGCGGGCGAAATCGAAAGTATAAATGCCCTCAAGAAATTAATTCTCAAAGATGCAGTTTGCCTGTAACCTTTCCGCATGCTCCGCACTCTTAAGGTGCGTGACACAGTTTGAGCGGCGAGGGTTTCCCTACCCAACCCGAAGTTCATCAACCGGCGGCTTCCCCTCCGCCTCAACCCACAAGCGAGGTCAAATCCCATGAAGAACCAACTGAATGCATTGCTCCTGACGGCGGCTCTCTCCGGGCTGATCGGTGGAACCTCCGTTGCGGCCCAGACCGCCAACCAGGGCACTGCCAAGTCTCCTACAGTGAAGATGGCCAATGCCGGCCTGCGCTACACGGCAGAGGAAAAGGACAAGCACTCCTGTAAAGGCAAGAACGATTGCAAGGGCAAGGGCGGGTGCAAGTCCGGCGACAACGGCTGTAAGGGCAAGAATGGTTGCAAGGGCAAGGGCGGTTGCGCGACCGACGGCTCCAAGCCGCCAAAGGCGGCCTGATTCCGCTTTGAGCCGGGCGCGGCAGGAGGGTGAAACTCCTGCCGCGTCATCCGATCCCTGATCCCCGATCCCTTACATCTGAGAGCTCCCCCATGCCCGGAAATCGCTTCAATGCGCACCAGGACCACGGCGTCGGAATCGGCCTGCGCATTCCTCATTACCAGCACATCTTCGCCCGCAAGCCGGTGGTGGACTGGTTCGAGATCATCTCGGAGAATTTCATGATCGACGGCGGCCGTCCATTGGTCATGCTGGACCGGATTCTCGAACAGTATCGCGTGGTGCAGCACGGAGTCTCGATGTACTTCGGTTCGGTGACGGCGCCCGATCCCGAGCATCTGCGGCGACTCAAGCAATTGGTCCGGCGCACTGGCACTCCCTGGCTCAGCGATCACCTTTGCTGGGGCAGCGTAGACGGTACCTACACGCATGACCTGCTTCCGTTGCCCTACACCTGGGAAGCGGTGGATCGCACTGCCGAGCGGGTGCGCATGGTCCAGGACTACCTGGAGATTCCTGTCGCGGTCGAGAATGTCTCGAGCTATGCCGCTTTCACCGCCTCGGAGATGACGGAATGGGAGTTCCTGACAGAAGTTGTCGAGCGCGCCGATTGCGGAATTCTGCTGGATGTGAACAACATTTACGTGTCGTCGGTAAACCATGAGTTTGCGCCTATGGATTATGTAAATGCCGTGCCCGCGCACCGCGTAGCTCAGATTCATATCGCCGGACACTCACGTTATGAAAAGTACATCCTCGACACCCACGATCACCCGGTGATCGACGCGGTGTGGGAACTGTATGCGCGTGCCATTGAGCGTTGCGGGCCAACCCCCACGCTGTTGGAGTGGGACGATCACATCCCCAGCTTCGACGAGGTGCATGCCGAAGCGATGAAAGCGGAGCGCTATCTCGGCCGCCCCGCGGGCCAACTGGCGGAGGCGGCGGTATGAACCTGCAAACTCTGCAGCGCGAGATGGCCGCGACTGTCATGTTGCCGCTCACCCTTGACGAAGAGATGCAGGCGGAAGCACCGGACGGGCGCAGCATGCGCGATGTCGCGGAAGGCTTCATCGCTCCTAACAGCCGGCTCAGCGCATTCGAGCGGCTAGAGATCTACAACCGCCAATATTGGCTTCGCGTATTAGGAGCGCTGGCCGAGGATTTTCCCGCTCTTCGGGCCGTGGTCGGGGGCCGTGCTTTCGAGAGCCTGTCGGTTCAATATCTCGCCGCTCATCCTAGCCGATCGTTTACCCTGCGCAACTTGGGGTCGAAGCTGCCCGATTGGCTGGCCGCGCATCCCCATTGGGCGGGACGCCGTCACAGATTGGCGCTCGACGTGGCCCGAATCGAATGGGCCTGTGTGGAGACATTCGATGGTGCGGATCGGCAGCCGCTAACGTTGGATGACATCGCGGCCCTGGGCGCCGATTCCCAACTCGCCTTGCAGCCTCATCTGCAACTGCTGGCCCTGCATTATCCGGCCGACAACTTGGTGCTTTCATTGCACGATAGGGAGAAACGAGAGCGTGGCGAAGCTGGCATGAGTCAGGATGGCGCTTTCGATGCACTGGCAATGCTTCCGAAAATTCGCCTCAGGGCAACCTGGCTTGCGGTTCATCGCGCCGACCTCTCCATCTATTACCGCCGGCTCAAGCGGGAGGAGTTTCAGACGCTGGCTGCGCTGCGCCGGGGCCTGACGCTGGTTGAATCTCTTGAATCGGGCTTCGCGGATTCGAAGGTTCCAGCGCCGCTTCGGTCGCAGCGGGTTCGCGAGTGGTTCGCCAACTGGGCCAAACTCGGCTGGCTTTGTGCGGCCGATCCAAATTCAGGCCTTTGAACAGCCAGAAGGGTAGAGATTCAATGGAAAAGATCGTCGAACTTGCGAGGTCCGCTTACGGGCGGTTCGTTACCCTGACTAATGCGGCGCAAAGCCCGCTGCTCTTGCTGATTCGGCTGTATTGGGGTTGGCAATTCGCGCAGACAGGCTGGGGCAAACTGCATCATCTTGACCGGGTTACCGAGTTTTTCACCAGCCTCGGCCTTCCCGCGCCTGGCCCTACGGCGCTATTTGTCGCATTGGTTGAGTTTGCCGGCGGGATACTCTTTGCACTGGGCTTCGGTTCGCGCGTTGTTTCACTCGTCTTGTTCGCCAATATGACGGTTGCCTTTTGGAGCGCGGATCGCGAGGCCTTTAAGGGCATTCTCTCCGCTCCGGACAAGTTCTATTCAGCCGATCCCTATACCTTCTGGTTTGCTGCACTCTTGGTTCTGATTCTTGGCCCTGGCCTGATTGCCCTGGATACACTTGTTCTCCGCTGGTTCGGTTCCAAAACCAAAGGTTGAGCGAAGGCGTTATCATTGCTGGACTTCATCCTGCAAGGTGTGGATGGCAATGCGGATCGTCTACCTGGTCACGACGCTCGCCATGGGCGGGGCGGAACGGCAGGCAATAACTCTGGCCAGTCGCATGCGAGAGCGCGGTCACACCGTCGCTTTTCTCGTACTGCGTCCGCGTATCGCCGAGCAGTGGGCCACTGCGCTTCCCGTAGTCTATCTGGACATGTGTAAGACGGCCTCCAGTGTGCTGTATGGGTTTGCAAAGGGGCGGCGTTTTTTGCGCGAATTCCGGCCGGATCTGATGCATAGCCACACCTTTCACGCAAACTTGCTTGCCCGGCTGCTCAAGGCCGCCGCACCTGTTCCCGTGGCCATCTCCACCGTTCACAACGTCTACGAGGGCGGCTGGAAGCGAATGCTTGCCTATAGGCTGACCGATGGCTTGTGCCGGCTAACCACAGCCGTCAGCCATGCGGCTGCGCGCCGCTACGTGCGCTTGAGAGCAGTGCCGGAGCGGAAGTGCCAAGTGATTTCGAATGGATTCGACGCGAGCGTGTTTGCACCAAGCGTAGAGCGCCGGACCCGCACCAGAGAAGCGATGGGCGCTGGCGAGGATTTTATCTGGCTGGCTGCAGGGCGCATTGTCGCGGCCAAGGATTATCCGAACCTCTTGCGGGCCTTTGCGGCGGTCACGGCATCGCGCGCCCGAGCGCGTTTGTGGGTGGCGGGAGCGGGAGAACTGGACGAAGCTTCCGACTTAATTGCACTCGGTCAGCAACTGGGTGTTCAGGAGCAGGTGCGCTGGTTCGGTCGGTGGCGCGATATGCCCGCGCTGCTCGACGCCGCTGACGGATTCGTTCTCTCCTCGGCCTGGGAGGGAATGCCGCTGGCAGTGGGCGAAGCGATGGCTATGGAGAAGCCTGTGGTGGCCACCGATGTTGGCGGTGTCCGTGAACTGGTGGGAGACGCTGGGCTGTTGGCGCCACCCATGAACTCCGGCGAACTGGCAAAAGCGATGCTCGACATCATGCGGATGCCTCAGGCGAACCGGCACGCGCTGGGTCGCGCGGCCCGGAAGCGAATCCAAGCTTGCTTCAACATGGATGCCAAGGCCGGAGAATGGGCCAGGTTGTACAGGGCAATGACGGGCAAGAACTGAGAGCACTTCGATGCTTGCGGCCATTTCCTCGTGGTGGCTTGTAATCCCGGGCTTCTAGGCGTGTCGCAATTCTCAGCATGATACCCTTAACATCAAATTTCGAGAGATGCTTTTCTGGGCCGTTAAGCCGGTTCTGCGGGGAGCGCGGAGGTTGTTGAATGCTGAAAGCAGTTGCCTTGGGTGCGGTGTGCTTCGTCCTGTTGGGAGCGGCATTGCAGGGGATAGCCGACGAGGATGGAGGTCCAATTCTGCATTCGATGAAACCGCCGGTGAAGTCCGGGCAAAATGCAGTTCTGGCTTTGGACCACGGCTGGCAGTTCAGACAGGTCGCGCCCCAAGGGCAGCAAGAGGAGTCCGGCTGGTTGCCGGCTACGGTCCCCGGAGATGTTCACCTCGATCTGCTGGCCAATAAGAAGATCGCCGATCCGTTCTTCCGCGACAACGAGGCCAAGCTCCAGTGGATCGAGAACGAGAGTTGGGAATACCGGCTGAGTTTCGATGTGAATCAGGACTTATTGGCCAAGGCCAACCTTGATTTGGTCTTCGATGGGCTGGATGCAGCCTCACAGGTCTACGTGAATGGCGCACTGGTGTTGACCGCCGACAATATGTTTCGCGTGTGGCGCGTGCCGGTGAAGGGCCGCCTGCACGAGGGGAAGAATCTCTTGCGGGTGGTCTTTCCATCGCCTATCAAGGCCGCCGAAGAGGCTGCCGCTCACGATCCCTTCCGGGTGCATTCAAAGACGGCGGACAAGACTTATGTCCGCAAGGCGGCATATGAATACGGGTGGGATTGGGGGCCCCGTTTTGTGACCAGCGGAATCTGGCGTCCGGTGCGGCTGGAGGCCTGGGACACGGTGCGCATTGCGGACTTCGCCATTCGCCAGCGAGACGTGAGCAAGGACGTGGCGCACCTCGATGCCGTGCTCGAAGTGGAAGCGGCGAATGCCGGAGGGGCCAAAGTGAGCGTGCAGTACACGGTCGATGGCAAGCAGCTAACCCTCAAGTCCAAGGTGGACCTCCACCCCGGGAAGAATGTTCTCGATTTGCCCATCGAGATTCGTCAGCCTAAGCTCTGGTATCCAGCAGGCTACGGGGAGCAGCCCCTTTATGAGTTCACCGCGCAAGTGGGAACGGGCGATGCTCCGAGCGAGGAGCGGAAGACAAAGGCGGGGCTCCGTTCCATCGTCCTCGACCGCCATCTCGACAAGTGGGGCCGGTCCTTCGAACTAGTGGTCAACGGCATCCCGATCTTCGCCAAGGGCGCGGACGTGATTCCCTTCGATAGTTTTCCCAATCGTGTGACTACGGCAGATTATCGCCGCATCCTGGAATCGGCTCGCGACGCCAACATGAACATGATTCGCCATTGGGGCGGCGGCTACTACGAGACCGAGGAGTTCTACTCGATCTGCGATGAGTTGGGGCTCATGGTTTGGCAGGATTTCATGTTCGGCAATGACTGGCAACCCGGGACCTATGCCTTCAAGCTGAATATCGAGGCCGAGGCCGAGGACCAGGTGCGCCGACTGCGCAACCACCCCAGCATCGTGCTCTGGTGCGGCAACAATGAGACCGAGAGCGCGTTCGGTTGGGCTCCGCGCCCCGCGCTGCCTGCCGATGTAAGGCTCTTCATTTGGCAGGATTATCTGACCGAATTCAGCGGTATTCTTCCCCGGGTCGTAGCGAGGCTGACCCCGGAGACCCCCTATTGGCCCAGTTCGCCCAGTGCTGACTATGAGTCGCTCAACGACCATTTTCAATCGGGCGATTCGCACGACTGGAGCGTCTGGCATGGCCGTGTGCCCTTTACGGAATATGAGAAACACCACTGGCGCTTCGTCACCGAGTACGGTTTCCAGTCCTTCCCTGAGATTCGCACGGTGGAGAGCTTCACGCAGCCGGAGGATCGCACCGGCATCTTTACTCCGGTGATGCTGGCGCACCAGAAGAACAACGAAGGCAACTCGATCATTCACGACTACATTGCCAAGGACTATCCCGAGCCGAAGGACTTCGCCAGCTTCCTCTACGTGAGCCAGGTGTTGCAGGCCGAGGGCATCAAGATTGGAGCGGAGCACTTCCGCCGCAGCCGCCCTGAGACCATGGGCTCTATCTTCTGGCAGTTGAACGACTGCTGGCCTGTGGCCTCGTGGTCTTCCATTGACTACTACGGCCGGTGGAAGGCGCTGCAATACTATGCACGCCGCTTCTATGCACCCATTCTGGTTTCGCCCCACGTCGAGGAGGGTGCGCTGAAGGTATACATCGTCTCCGACAAGGTCGCTGCAAAGATAGCCACCCTGCGGGTCCGGCTCATGGACCTCAACGGCAAGGTGTTGCTGGACGAATCGCAGACCGGGGAGGTCGCGCCGCTGACCAGCAAAGTCTATCTCGATTGGCCGCTCAAAAAGCTAACGGACGCGGGTGCGGCGGACACATCGCGCGTCTTTGTGGTTGCCGAGTTGAACGCTGGCGGAGCGCAACTCTCCCGTAACCTGGCATACATTGCGCCGGTCAAGGAGGTTCATCTCAAGACGGCTGTGCTCAAAGTGGAGGCAACAGGCTCGGGGGGGAGCTACAAGATTCGCGTGACTTCTCCCACCCTGGCGCGCAGCGTGTATCTTTCCTTCGGCGATCTCGACGTTAAGGTCTCGGATAATTACTTCGACGTGCTGCCGGGAGAGACGGTCGAGATTACGGCAACAAGCGCGGTTTCTCTGGACGTGCTCAAAACACGGTTGAAGGTTGTTTCGCTAGTGGATGCCTTCGCAGCCGGCGTGCAAGGCGCAACCATCGGCGCGGCCAGGTAGAAACAGAACGCGGGCTGGAGCGTAAAGCCCCGGACCGCGTTTCGTTTCATATATCGCTGCTTCCCCATTTCGACCGGGTGCCCCACCCCCGCCCTGATTCCTGATGCGAACTGCAGAGACAGGACACTAGCCTGGGGCCCCGTGGACCTCGATCCTTCTCAAAACGAGAAGGCTGTCTGGAAGAAGATACGCCGCGCAGCCGCGCCGGAGGAGAAGATTCCGCCGGCAAGGCTGGTGGATTGGCCGAAGTTCGTCGCTCCGGGAATCACCGTTCCTCTTGGTGTCCCATAGTCGATGTCGTTGAAAAGATTCAATGCCTGAGCGCTGAAGGTCAGCGAGTATTTGTGACCCGTGTTGGCGCCGCCACCCATCCCTCCCGGTCCGCCTCGGCCACCTCCACCAAACCCGCCAGGGCCAAATCCGCCTCCTCCGCGTCCGCCTCCTCCTCCAGGTCCGCCACCCGGAGGCGGTCCGCCTGGAGGCGGTCCCCCGGCGTTGTCCTGGCCGGCCGCCAGCAGCTTGGGACCGATGCCAAACGAGCGGCTCACGCGAAGATTTACGGCTACCGCGGCGGGGCCATTGCCCATGTTGATGGGAATAATGGTCTCCCCTGGCTGAGGAACGGCATCGAAGCTGCCATAGCTGGTTGTTACCACGTTCGCTGGATTGGAGGCCGCCGTGGCGAGCGAGGGGCGATTGTTGAAAAAATTGTCGCCGGTAAGGTCGTAACCGGTGACAATGTTAAACGGTCTGCCCGCCTGGGCAATTAAGAAGGGATTGACGGTAATGGCCCAGGGGCCGGTGTAGGTGCCCATCAGGAAGAGCATGTTGCGCGACGCAAAGCTGGCGCGTCCGTAATCCTGGCTCAGGTTATAGGAATTCGATGCCGTTCCAGTATCCGCATTGGCGACGGTGAAGTTATAGAAGCCCATTACGCTCAGATTGGGCGTGAAGTGGGCATTGATATTTGCAATGATCTGGTTCTGCTTGAAGACCGCCTCGGGGTAGTATTCGTCGACGATTCCCAGCGACGAATTGGGCCGCACCCCGGTCAAAGTTGAACTTCCGTACACGAAGGTTCCAGGCTGGTAGGCATTGGAGTCGCGCGTGGCCAACTGGTGCACGCCAAAAGAGTGCAGATAGGTCAGTGTTAGACTGGTGCCCTTCAGCAGTTGGCGTTCGAGGCTGGTTCCAAGCTGCTCGGTATAAGGCGAGTGATAGCCGGGTGCGATCTGGACAATTGTGCTTGTGCTGGAACTGGCCGGGCCACAAGCGGAAAGGTTGATGTTGCTCAAACTGGCGGCGTTGAAACACGTGGGATTGTTGATGGCCGTCTGCCGCTGGGTATCGGCTCCGCCGCTGAAGCGCGTGGCCGACAATTCGTTGCCAAGCGAGAATCTGTCATAGAAGAATCCATAGCCGCCGCGCAGCACAGTCTTCGCCTGCTTCTTGTTCTTGTGGCCGTCAAGGGCATAGGCGAAAGCAACGCGCGGCCCCCAGTCGTCATGATCCGCAATGTGATTCTGCGACTCCCAGCGAAGCCCGCCGGAGAGCGTCAGGTTGCGATTAGCCTTCCAGTCGTCCTGGAAAAACACCGCAGCGTCGAAGACGTTGGCTAGGGCTCCCGCTGCGCCCGTGGTGTAGGTCAGCTTGCTGGGCAGGCATCCACCCTGCAAGGTGCAGGCCGCGGCGATTTGCGCAAAACTCTCGTTCGCGGCCAGCCCGTTGAGCGTGGCTACGTACGCGCCTACCGAGGGGAAGGTGAAGCTGCCGTTGAAGTTTCCGCTGGTGGAGTTGGCGTCGCGGTTGTCGCGCAGGCGCGTGCCGAACTTGATGGCCTGGGCACCGGCCGATATGGTGGTGATGTTCTGCAATTCCAAGTGATCGGTATGATCGTGGGATTCCTGGCCGTTGGAACCGCCTCCCGTGAACGATTGAGGGACAGTGATCAGCGGGGAGGTGCTTATAGGCGTGGTGGAGGAAACGTCGCGAAGATACTGGATGCGGGTCTCATTGACAGTGTGCTCGTTGATGATCTGGGAATCGCTGAGCTGGATTGTGTTCTCACTTGAAGCTGCTGTGCTTGACTGCGAAGGCAGTGAAGTTGACCCAATTTGCCCGCTTTGGCTATTTCGATAGAACTGGTAGCGCAGCGTCAAGGTGTTCTTTTGGCCCAGTTGCAGATCGATTCGCGGCGAAACATTGGTGTGGGTCTGCGGACTGAAGAGACCGCCCGCCTCGATGCCCGCGCTGTAGAGCCCAGTGGACGGGTCCAGGATCGCGGTATCGGCGCTGTAAATGCTTGCGTTCTGATTGTCCCGCTGTTCCACGCTGAGGAAGAACGATGCCCACTTGGACAGCGAGCCGTTTAGTGTGCCGTTGATCTGATAACTGTGATAGGCGGGAATCACCGTGGTGAATGGGTTTCCGGTATTGAAGGCGTCGTCGTTGCCCTGGCCGAAGAAGCGCCCATGCAGCTTATCTGTCCCCGGTTTGGTCAGGATTTCGATGCGCCCATAGCCCAGGCGGTCGAATTCGGCTGAAAATGGATTCTGGTTGATTCGAATCTCGCGGATGGCCGACTTGGGCGGCAGTTGCCCGCCAGTGAAGCCATCAATATAGATCTGTCCGCCGTTCGGCCCGGCAGAGGGCCCGGCCAGCGCCGACAGTTCGTTCGACAACTCGTCCGGGTCGTCCGAAAGCGCATCCAGGTCCTTGCCCTTGAGAACGATGGCGCTGGCGTTGTCGCCTGCCTCGACACTCACCATGGAGGGTGTCTCTTCGGTCACGGTGACGCTCTGTTCAGCCACCTCGATGGCCATCGAAACGTCAACGCGCTTTACTTGGCCGGCCGTTAGCGGAATGGTTGGCGAGGTAAATGGGGCAAAGCCTTCGTAGGCCGCGTTGACAATATAGCTGCCAGGCGTCAGTCCACTCACCGTATAGACGCCTGCGGCATCCGCTTTGGTTGTCGCTACGGCGGTTCCGGCGGAGGTAGTGATGGAAACGGCGGCTCCGGGGATCAATGCACCTGTGGGGTCGGAGATGTGCCCACGCAAGGTAGCTGTCGCCGCTGGCGCCTGCGCATGCACAGAAGTTGTCGGTGCAGGCGGGGCAGGTGGGGGCGTTTGACCGTGCGCAGCGGCTGCGGCGGTTAAGCCGACCGTCGCGGCAATGACGAAGTGAATGAAGCAAATCACTCTTGAATACACGTTTCCCTCAATTAATTCCAACAAAGCTGTTTGAGCTGTTATTGAGCCACATCGGGCGCGCCGGAGTTCATGCTCCAACTGGAGAGCAGGTTCTGAGCTGCGGGTGCTTCTAGTAGAGGCTCAACGCCTGCCAGCAGTGTGATGGCCGTCACGCTGTCTGTTCCCTCCGTGGCGACCAGCATCACGGCGTCTCCCTTTTTCAGGTCCGCAAGTTGTATCGCCGGCGCGCGGTTGAGCATCTGTTGGGGGTCGGCGCCACCATTCCCGCCGCCCTGACCAGCCCATTGTCCGCCGCCATTCGCTCCCCAAGAGCGCTGTTGCGGTGCGCCGGCGCCATTTTGCGGCGGTGTGCCCGCCGCGGGTGTGCTCGAGCCTCCGCCGGACGCCGTGCCCTTGAGCCTTGCCGCGAGTCCACGCGCCATCATGTCGGGCAACCGGCGCATCTGCGCGTCCGGGGTGATGTGAATCGTCACCTGCTTCTTGGTTGCCAGATCCTTCACGACAAACGTTGAACTGGCTGCATCCAGCGACGCGATGGTGCCGGAGATGTTGCGAAAAGTACCGGAAATCACCTCTTCAGCTGCAATCTCCGAGCCGTCGGCATTCTTTTCGCCGCGGGCGCGCAACTGGTCGCCTGCGTGGATCGCATCGATTGGCGCGGGCAAGGCCGCATCGTAGCGCACCGAGGCAGGTGCATAGCGCTTGAGTATCGTCGCCTTGCCAATATGCACAGAGATGGTCTTGGCGGCCGGACCCGCTCCGCTGCCTACCAGAATTACTCCTCCCGTCGCATCCACGTTCTTTACCAGCCCGCCCACGCCGCGCCGCTGCCAGTCTTCCCGGTCCTTCTGCTGCTTCAGGGCAACGTCCGTCTGCTTGATGGCGACAATCTGCAAGGCCTGTGGCGTCGCTCCAGTCGCGTCGGGATCGAGCTTGACTAATACGCGGTCTCCGCTGGAGAGATCGCTGAACTGAATGGTCTCGGCTGTGCTGAGATCCTTCTGCCCGGGGGCAATGCGCTTGATCGGGACGCCGGTGGGAACCTCGACAAGACGGTCGCCATTGGCATCGACCTTTATTGTGAGGGTGTTGCCGTTGATGGCGGTGATGGTGCCCAGAAAGCGGAGGGGCGCCTGCGCGCTTACCTGGAGACCCGCTAGCAGAAGTGCGATCGTGAGCGCCCTGAGCGCCATCGAGCGGGAAATGCGAATTGCAATCTTGCTGTTCATAAACCAATTCTCCACGGGTCTTGTTCTGCCTGGATTCGTGGTGTTGAATTCCATCTGTTCCTGTAGACGACGCAACCTGCCAAAAGGTTGATGTCACTGTTCCACACTATGCGGAGTTTGCTGAAGAAACCATGAATGCCCGCACAAAAACGAGGAATTATCGCGCTGTGGACGCCGAACCTTAAGTGAGCCTTAAGGCTTGCCGCCAAACGGGAATGCAAGGAAAACGCCTGCCAGGACTTCATCTGAAGAGATGCTGGAGTAGCGCATGGGATTCACCCATTGGCTCCATTAAAGACTATCAATCCGCCAGCTCCGCGTTTTCCAGAAAGGTATAACTCCCCGACGGCGTCGGAACGACATGAGTCAGCCGCTTGTTATGGACCACGATGGTATCCCGGTACCAGAGGTTGATAGCGGGCAGATCGCGCGCCAGTATCTTCTGAGCTTCAACGTAGTCCTCGCGCCGCTTGGCGGGGTCTTCGCTTTGAGCGGCATCGTCGAGCAGGGTGTCGAGTTCGAGATTCGAATAGTGACCGCGGTTCGCGCCTTTCGGAGAAAAGTGTGAAGTCGAGAACGCGTAGCTGAAGATGTCCGGCTGCTCGTTGCCGCCGATCCAGCGCAGCGAATACATCTGGAAGGCCCCACGCGTTACGTCGGAGTAAAAGGTGGCAAATTCGTAACTTCGCAGATCGAGCGCGATACCCACCTTGGCCAATTGCTGTTGCAGCACTGCCGCCAGCAAGCGCACATCCTCGACGTTGCTGGTCTTCATGGTGAGATGAAATCGGACGCCGTCCGGCCCTGCCCGATGGCCAGCTTTATCGAGCAAGCGCATCGCGCGCCCAGGATCGAAGTCGTAGCGCGCAACATCGCCCGTCCAGGCCCAATGGCTTGCGGGCAACATGCTCAGCGCCGGCTGCGCATGGCCCAGCAGCAGCGCCTGAATGATCTGGTTCCTGTCGATGGCGCAAGCAATCGCCTGACGTATGCGCGCGTCCTTCAAGAGCGGGTCGGCAACGTTGAAAGCCAGGTACTGAATCTGAGTTCCGTTTGTCTCCTCAACCGCGAGGTTAGGGCGTCTGGCGAGCACCGCCAGCGAATCCATGGGCAGGGAATTGATGGCCACGTCTCCGGAGCCCTTCTCAAGCTCCAATGACTCGGTAATCGCATCCGGCACCACGGCAAAGCGCACTCGATCTAGCTTGGGAATCGCGGCCCAGCTCAATGGATTGCGCTCGACCACAACATCCTGATCGATCTGCTGGCTCACAAAACGAAACGGCCCGGTGCCCACCGGATGCTGCCAGAAATCCCGCCCGCTGCCCTCTGGAACAATGCCGATTGCGCCCGTGGAGAGATTGGTCAGCAGGAAATTATCGGCGGTCTTCAAGTGGAAGACCACGGTCCGCTCGTCGGGAGCATCCAGCTTGTCGATCGACGCATAAGATGCCGCTTTAGGCGTGATGACTTTGCCCTCATGCATCGATTCGATGGTCCACAGCACATCGCGCGCGGTCAGCAGGCGGCCATTGTGAAAGCGCACTCCGGGGCGCAAATGAAAGACGAGCGTAAGCGGGTTGGGCTGCTCCCAGCGCTCGGCCAATGCGGGAGTGAAGTGGAAGCTGGCATCGCGCGCCACAAGGCCATCGAAGAGCAATTCGTCGATATGCTCGGATTGGCCATCGGTGCCGACGCGCGGGTCGAGATTGGCCGGGCTGCTTTCGATGAGAAAGACCACGGTGTGCGGATCGCGCGGGGTAGAGCGGCAGCCGATGACCGCCAGCAGCGCAATCAACACAAGCGACAAAAGCTCCGTGCCCCATCCATTCCGCATCTTTTCGCGGAATGGGTGGGAGGCCACAGATCTCGACAAGCCGGCCCTCGCCCCACTACGCATACGTCACCTGGCCGAGGATGGCGGGCCGTGCAGCGCCCGTGGCCGCGGGAACGTTGCCCGGCAGGCGATGCCAGGTTTGCCACGCCAACAGTGCAAAGGCCGCCGCCTCCTTGGCCTCGGCGGGAAGGCCAAACTGTTCGCTCACGGCTAATTCACAGCCCAAAGGTCCAAGCCGCTGCGCAAGCATCGCCATCAGCGTGCGGTTGCGCGCGCCGCCGCCGGAGACGATGTAGTCGACGGCGTGGCCCCTCATTCGCGCGCGGGCGAATTGCTTGTAGCTTTGCGCGATCGTCTCGGTGGTCAGCGCGGTCGCCGTGGCGAGTGCATCCTCTGGCTTGTCGCTGTGCCTCTGGCAGGACGCAAGAAACTTAGCCGCATACTCGCGGCCGAACTGTTCGCGCCCCGCCGTTCGCGGAGGCTTGAGTATGAAGTACGGATTGCGCAGCGCGGCCTTGAGCACAGGCGCTAGCACAGTGCCCTGTGCGGCGAAAGCGCCGTTGCGGTCGAAGGGCTTGCCGAAAAGTTGCTGCGCCAGAGCATCGATCACCATGTTGCCGGGACCGGTGTCGAAGGCGATTACCGCATTGGACGCGCCCGCGGCTGGGATGGCCGTCAGGTTGGCGATGCCGCCAATGTTCTGCAATACACGCCCGCGCTTGCTGTCGGCAAACATCGCGTAGTCAAGCAGTGGAACGAGCGGCGCTCCCTGGCCGCCAGCCTGCATGTCTGCGGGGCGAAAATTCGAGACAACGGGTACGCCGAGAGTGGATGCGATCACTGCCGCCTCGCCGGCTTGCCAGGTGCAGGCGAAACGCCGTCCGGCATAGATCTGCGCGGCCGGCTGATGATAGAGCGTCTGGCCGTGGCAGCCAATCAGGTCCAGATTCACTTCGTGGCGCTTGCGCGTTGCTTCCACGGCATCGGAGTATGCGATGCCCAGCCGCCAGTTGAGCCGCGCCAACTCCGCAGTCGAAGTGGACGTGGCATTCATCGCCGCCAGGACCGCGCGGCGCAACGCGGCGGGAAAGCCGAATCCCTCGTGCGCCAGCAGCGTAAGCTTGGGATGCAACTTGCCGGGCACGATTCGCACCACGGCCACATCGATACCGTCGGCGGAGGTACCGCTCATGATGCCGGCAACAGTCATGGTCTTCTGGCTCATGCGGGCTGTGCCTTCTCGATCTTCTCTCGAAAATGCAGAATGCGCGTTCGCAACGCTTCGAACTGCTTGGCCGTAAGCGCCCTGGGAATCTCGCTTGCGAAGAGCCTTGCCCGTTGACGCGCGATATACTTCGCCCGGTCGAAAAGCAGCGCACGAAACGCGGCGGAACGCTCTCCCTCGGCAAGCAGCGATTCGTATGCGCGCAGAGTCAGTTCCGGGCTGTGACAAATCTCAAGCAGGTCGGTGCCTGCGCGGAGGGCGGCAATGGCGGCCTCTTCAATGGGCATGTATTTAAGAATGCCGCCCATCTGCAAATCGTCGGAGAAGACGATGCCGCGATAGCCGATGCGCCTCTTGAGCACGTTCGCAATCCAGTAGCGCGAAACGCTCGCCGGCCGTTCCTTTCCCGGTGTATCGGGATAGGCCGCATGATTCATCATGATCATGGGAAGCTCATTGTGCAGCGCGCGATAGGGAGCAAGGTCCTCTTGCCAGAGTGCGCGCGTGTCGCGGTGAATGGTGGGCGTCTCCAGATGCGAGTCCAGCGTACCGCCGGCCAGGCCCGGATAGTGCTTTCCGCAGCCAACCACGCGGTGCTCCACTAGCCCTGCAAGAAAGGCGCGCGCATATTCGGTAACTCCGGTTCCGGTTGGCGCAGGGGCTCGCGTGCCCAAAACCTCGGCCGAGTCCGGCAGCGCAAGATCCAGTACCGGCGCCAAAGATGTGTTGAACCCGAATGCGCGCACCGCACGGGCTACCAACGCACCATGCTCGCGCATCAGGACGGGTTTTCCGGTTGTTGCAACGGCTTGCGCAGAGGGTATGGGCGCGAGCGCATCGCGCAGGCGGTCTACGGTGCCACCTTCCACATCTACCATACGAAAGGAAGCCGGCGCGCAGATCGCGGTGGCGTCGTCGAGCAGCGCGCGGGTCTGGGCGGCATCTGCAACGTTGCGGCGAAAGAGAATGATGCCGCCCGGCCGCACGAGTTTGAGCCACGCTTGTTCAAGTCCCGTCAACTCCGTGCCGCCAAGGCCCACCACCAGCAGGCTTCCCGCGGCCTGGCGCAAATTCGTTTTCATGACTTCCCCTTCACTTCCGGTCTTTGTCCCGATCCTTGATCTCTGGCCCCTGACCATTCAAATGTCATGTTTTCTCCTTCAATTCCTGTTGCAACTCTTCCAGCAGGTTCAGCGCTTGCAAGGGCGTCAGAGAGTTCACATCCGTGGCCTCAATGCGATCCACGATGCGCTGCGAAAGCGGCGTGAAAATCGTCAATTGCACCGGCTCCGCTGTTTCCACTTGCACGCTCTGCCGCTCGGCCTTCTCATGCTGGCGCAGCACGCGCTTGGCGCGTTCGATGACTGCAGCGGGCAGCCCCGCCAGCCGCGCCACTTCGATGCCGTAGCTCTTGCTGGCCGCGCCCGGCTCGATGTGATGCAGAAAGACAATGCCGCCCGCGGCTTCTTTCACGCCCACGCGCAGATTGCGCACGCGCGGCAGCTTCTCGGCCAGCATGGTCAGCTCGTGATAGTGCGTGGCGAAGAGCGTGCGCGCGCCGGTTTCGGCGTGCAAATACTCGACTGTCGCCCAGGCCAGCGAGAGGCCGTCGAAGGTGGCCGTGCCGCGGCCCATCTCATCGAGCAGGATCAAAGAACGATTTGTCGCCGTGTTCAGAATAGTTGCCGTTTCGGTCATCTCCACCATGAAAGTGGAGCGCCCTCTCGCCACGTTGTCGCTGGCGCCGATGCGCGTGTAGATGCGATCAACGAGGCCGAAGCGCAAACTCTCCGCCGGCACAAAGCTGCCCATCTGGGCGAGCAGAACCAGCATCGCCGCCTGGCGCAGATAAGTACTTTTTCCGCCCATATTGGGGCCGGTAATCAGCAGCAGACTGGGTCCCTCGTTCGCCGCGTTCAGATAGAGATCGTTGGCGATGAAGCGGCCTTCGCGCGTGTCTTCCATCCACTGCTCGATAACCGGATGGCGCGCGGCAACTGCCTCGATCACCGGCTCCTCAACCAGCAAGGGACGCACATAGCGCCGGCTGGCGGCCAAGTGCGCGAAGTTGGCCAGCAGATCGGCCTCCGCGACCACACCCGAACTGCGCCTGATTCGACCAGCTGCTTCGAGAACCGCTCGCCGCAATTCCGCGAAGACCCGCTTCTCGATATCGATAGAGCGGTCGTGCGCGGTGAGTATCTTGACTTCATATTCCTTTAGCTCCGGAGTGGTGAAGCGCTCGGCATTTACCAGCGTCTGTTTGCGTTCGTAGTCAGCCGGAGCCAGCGCCTTGTTGGCCTTGGTGATCTCGATGTAGTAGCCGAAGACCGAGTTGTAGCGTACCTTCAGCGAGCCGATCCCGGTCCGCTGGCGCTCGCGCTCCTCGATGGCCGCAATCTGCTGGCGTCCAGTGGTCGAAATGGTCCGCAATTCATCGAGTTCCGCGTCAACGCCCGAGGCAATCGCACCCCCATCCGCAAGCGTCAGCGGAGGCTCCTCGACGAGCGTTGTTTCAATGCGGGCGGTCACGTCCACCAAGGTGTCGAGCCGGCCGGCAAGCTCTAGCCACTTGTTCGCCTGCATGGCGTCGAGAGCTGTTTTCACACCCGGCAGACGGCGCAAGCTAGCGGCCAAGGAGCGCACGTCGCGCGGGCCGGCGGAACCCAGCGAGAGCCGCGCCAACAGCCGCTCCAGGTCCAGTAGTCCGGAAAACGCGCGGCGAATCTCCTCGCGCTTCATCAAGTCGAAGTGCGCCTCGGCGACCGCCTCATACCGAGCCTCCAATGCACTTGCATCAAACAGCGGCCGGAGGATGGTGCCTTTCAGCAGACGTTTGCCCATCGGCGTCTGGCAGGCGTCCAGGGTGTGAAAGAGCGTGGCCCGGTTGTCCTGACCCATGAAGAGCGGCTCGATCAGCTCCAGGTTGCGCACCGTTACCTGATCCAGTTCCAGCACCGTCGAGTGCTCCTGGAACTTCAGGCTATCGATGTGCAGCGCCTCGTTCTTTTGCGTGGTGCGCACGTAGTGCAGCACCACTCCGGCGGCGATGGCGGCAGCAGGGTGATCGGTAAGCCCAAAGCCTTCGAGAGAGCGTACATTCAGTTGCCGCTCGACCAGAGGAACGGCAAAGTCGCGCGTCCATACCCAGTCCTCGACGCGCGTGCGCGCGGGAACGCGCTCCAGGCCCGGCCACTGCTCCGCGCTTGCCGCCAGCAGCACTTCGCTGGGGCTGGCCATCAGCAACTCGTCCAGTGCCTGCTGTCGCGCCGTTGGCCCTGCAAACTCCGAGGTGCGGAACTCCCCGGTAGAAACATCGAGCAGCGCCACGGCACAGATGGCCGCGCCTTTTGGCCCGGCCTCAAGAAGCGCGGCGAGAAAGTTGTTTTGCTCCTGACCCAGGCCGGAATCCATCGCGGTGCCTGGGGAGAGCACCCGCGTCACTTCGCGGCGGACGATCTTCTTGGCGAGCTTGGGGTCTTCCATCTGGTCGCAGATGGCGATGCGGTAGCCCTGTCGCAGGAGGCGCGCCAGGTAGCCCTCAACGGCGTGATAAGGAACTCCGCACATGGGCTGATTGCGCTCGCGGTCGCGCGCCGTCAAGGTCAATTGCAGCTCGCGGCTCACAGTCACCGCGTCATCGTAGAACAGCTCGTAGAAGTCCCCCATGCGAAAAAACAGCAGCGCATCGGGGTTTTCGCGCTTGGCTGCCGTCCACTGGCGCATGAAGGGGGTCAGTTCCGTGGGAGCCCTATCCAGCGGAGGGGATTGCGCGGTCGCGGCCTCGATTTCGGGTTGGTATTCTTCCCTGATCACGTTGCCTATAAGAATACCGTTGCGCGCCGGGGAGCCCGAAACTTAGTCGTTTCGTAGCCCAAATCCGGCTGGACAGGCACTCAACAGCCTCCACTTTGGGAATTTCGAAGCTAGACCGTATGCACTCGCAGAGTAGAATTCACTGTTGACGGCCAGCCTCACAACTTGTGGGAATCTTTTCGGAGAGGGATGGAATGAACACACGTTTGCTCGCAGTGGGAATGATGATCGCGATGGGCTTCACATTAAATACTGGACAGGTTCGAGCGGCGAATGGGCCCAAGCCCGTTAGCGCCAAGAAGCTGGATGCCCTGACCGAATCGGCGTTGGAGGCCATGAAGAAGCGCGCGGCCGAGCTGAAGATCGGCGGAGTCGCCGTTGTTGCCTACGCCCACGGTGACAACATCCAGGGATGGATCTCGAAGATGGCCGTGGTGGGCCGTATGAAGGATCCTCCGTCGGCAACTGAAAAGGGCAACAACCTGCTGGCCATCGCCTACGCCAAGGCCTCGGAGATGGCCGACACGCTGGAAAACAGCGGCACGGCCAAGCGCCCGCCCATGACCGGGGAATTCGGATGGCAGGGCGGCGTGATTGCCCGAACCAGGACCGGCTTCATCATCGTCGCCTTTAGCGGCGGCAAGTCCGAAGACGATGTCGAGGTCTCCCGAACCGGTTTGGCGTTGTTGAAGGCCGCCTTGTAGGTTTGAGCCAGTCGAGCCGCATCGGTGCAGCGACAATCAACTCGGCCGCGACCGTCTCCTCATTCGCATCGACGACCGAAACAAAAATTGCGTGCGCGGTGCTCAGTTCCGCGCGGTAGAAGTGCGCAGACCATTCATGCCTGCCGTCCGCGCCAGCGTTCGATAGAGCCTTCCGGGCGAGTGGAAGGCTCTCGAAAAACCGGGGTTCAGCCGGCTGAGCGAATGCCGAGGGCCTTCTGGGAGCAAACTGCGGATCGTAATCAGCAGAAAATAGACATGTTGTCTGCGGTTTGGATGGGTTTCAGACCGAACCGTCTCCCGTCAGGCTCAAGCACAAATCGCGTGCGAGCAGGTAACGCGCCAGCTGCATGCAATGCTGGCGGAGAGAGTGGGATTCGAACCCACGTTAGAGTTTCCCCTAAACACGCTTTCCAAGCGTGCGCCTTCAACCACTCGGCCATCTCTCCAGATGGGTGATCTAACTATTTGACTTTAACACACGGACGCGCGGATTTGGGGAGCTGTGCCAGGCCTGAGGTAGGAACTTCGAGGAAGAAATGAAACCGTTTACTTGTCCGCGTCAAGTGGTTTATAGTTGCGCCGTGCTTGCCGCTAAGCCTTCCGCCGGCTTCCGCGGAGGAACTTCACTTGAAAGAGGATTCTTATGGCTGCTATCTCTCGTCGCGATCTGCTGTCTTCCGGATTGGCCCTTTCCGCGGCTTCCCTGGTTTCTCGTTCTGCTTGGGGGCGCACTACCGCGCTCTTGGCAGGCTGCCCTGAAGCTGCTTCAGCGGAGGCGCTGGCAGCCGTTGCGCCTCGCGAACAGTTGCTCTTCGATTCCGGATGGAAGTTCCAGTTTGGACACTCCAGTGACCCGGCTCGCGATCTGGGCTTCGGCAATGACCAAGGAGACTTCTCCAAGACGGGCGACTTCAATTTCGCCAAGGCCAAGTTCGACGACTCGAAGTGGCGAGCGGTGAATCTGCCGCACGATTGGGCGGTCGAGCTGCCTTTTGTTCATGACGATGTGCAGCAATCGCACGGGTACAAACCGGTCGGCCGGCGCTATCCCGAGACCAGCGTGGGCTGGTACCGTCGTGAGTTCGAGATCCCGGCCAGCGATTTGGGGCGGCGTATTTCCGTCGAGTTCGACGGCGCTTTCCGCAGCGTGCTGATCTTCGTGAACGGCTGCTTCATTGGCCGCAACGACAACGGTTATGCACCCTTCCGCTTCGACCTCACGGACTTCCTGGCTTACGGCGCCAAGAACTACATCGTGGCGCGCGTGGACGCGAGCTTCGGTGACGGCTGGTTCTACGAGGGCGCGGGCATCTATCGCCATCTTTGGCTGACCAAGACCGACGCATTGCACCTGGGCAAATGGGAGAGCACGGTGCGCACCGCTGTCAGCGGGAACTCCGCCGCTCTAACCTTGGGTGCGGTCGTTGCCAACGAGGGCAAGCAGGCGGAAAACGCCAAGCTGAGCTGGCAGATTCTCGACGCCGCCGGCAAGACCGTAGCAACGGCCGAGGCGGCCGCGCAGTCCATTGCGGTGGACGGGACCGCCAGCTTTACGGCGACCGCCAAGCTGTCCAATCCGGCTCTCTGGTCGGTGGATGCGCCGAACCTCTACTCCGCGATTGTGACCGTTGAGTCAGGCGGCAAGGCGCGCGATGCCGAGCGGGTGAGCTTTGGCGTGCGCACCGCTGTTTTTGACGCCGACAAAGGGTTCTTCCTCAACGGCAAATCCATCAAGATTCAGGGCACCTGCAACCATCAGGACCATGCCGGAGTGGGTGCGGCGGTGCCGGACCGTCTGCAATGGTACAGGCTGGCTATTCTGCGCGAGATGGGCTGCAACGCAGTGCGCACCTCCCACAATATGCCGACTCCGGAATGGGTCGAGGCCTGCGACCGTATGGGCATGATGATGATGTGCGAGACGCGGCAAATGAGCTCGAATCCCGAAGGCCTGGCGCAACTGGAGACGATGATCAAGCGTTATCGTAATTCGCCTTCGATTATCCTCTGGTCCGTCGGCAATGAGGAGTGGCATTTGCAGGATGACATGGCCGAACAGGGCTCCAAGATCGGATCGAGCATGGTGCGGCGCTGTCACGAACTCGACCCCACACGCGTCGTCTCCGCCGCGGTCAACGGGGATAACGAGAAGGGCATATCCGAGGCCTTCGACATCATCGGCTTCAACTACAATCAGAAATTTCCCGATGCGTACCACAAGAAGTATCCCAAGAAAGCGATCTTTGGTTCGGAGACATCGAGCGCCGTTTGCACCCGCGGCGATTATGCCAACGACCAGCTGCGCAATACGGTGAGCAGCTATGACGGCGTGGTGCAATGGGGAGAAACGCCGGAAGGATGGTGGAAGTACTACGGCACGCGCGAGTGGGAGGCGGGCGGCTTTGCATGGACCGGCTTCGACTATCGCGGGGAACCAACTCCCTATGGCTGGCCCTCGATCAACTCCCAGTTCGGCATCGTGGACATGTGCGGTTTTCCAAAGGACTACTTCTACTACTACAAAGCATGGTGGGGAAATGAACCCTCGCTGCATCTGTTCCCGCACTGGAATTTCGAGGGCAGGGAAGGCGACACGATCCCAGTCTGGGTGTACTCGAATCTGGAAGAGGTCGAGCTGTTGGTAAACGGCAAGAGCCTGGGCAGCCAGAAGGTTCCGCATTTAGGCCACGTGGAATGGAAGGTCAAGTACGAGCCCGGCGCCATCGAGGCGCGGGCTTCGAAGGGCGGCAAGGTGCTGCTGACCGAGAAGCGCGAGACCACCGGGGAAACGGTTGCCATCCGCCTCACCGCGGACCGCACGGAGATCGATGCCGACGGCGAGGATGTGGCGATTCTTAAGGTGGAGGCTCTGGACAAGGAGGGCCGTCCGGTTCCAACAGCGGGGAACCTGATCGGGTTCAAGATCACCGGCGAGGGCACGCTGATCGGCGTGGGCAACGGCGATCCGAATTGCCAGGAGAGCGACAAGGAGCCGAAACGCTCGCTCTTTAACGGGCTGGCGCAGGTGATTGTGCAAGCCAGTAAGAGACCGGGAGAAATCCACATCGAGGCGGCAAAAGAAGGCTGGGACGGGCCGGAGCTGACTCCCGCGAAACTAACCATCACCACCAAGAAGGTCGAGTTGCGGCCGGTCGTGGCCGTGACGCGGCGAGAGGATTGACGTTACGTGCAATTGGATGGCGGGAATCAAAAGAGAATGGCGGCCTTTGAGCCGCCATTCTTTTGCGTACCGAGAACGATGAATTTGGTCGTCAGAACTCCTCGCTGGTTTCGGCGGCTGGCAATACGTCGTCTTCGCGGGCCATCCAAACATAGAGCGTAGGCAGCAGGAAGACGCCAATGACCAGGTTGGCCAGCAGGCCGCCTACGATGACGATGGCGAACGGACGCTGCGAATCCGATCCAATTGCGTGCGATAGTGCCGCTGGCAGCAGGCCCAGCGTGGCCACCAGCATGGTCATCATAATGGGCCTGAGGCGCAGCACAGCGCCCTCCACGGCGGCTTCGACGATATGCTCCTCGGTTGATTCTTCCATCCCCTTGCGGCGCGCGCGCAATTGGTTGATGAACTCGATCATGATGACGCCGGTCTGCACCGAGACTCCGAAGAGAGCCAGAAAGCCGACCGCCGACGAGACCGAGAAGTTGGTGTGGGTGATGAACAGCGCCAACGGGCCGCCGATGGAGGCCATGATGACACTAATCAGAATGAGCATGGCCCATTTGAACGAGCGGAACATCGTGTAAAGGATGAGGAAGATCGCCAGCACAGTGATGGGAATGACAATGTCCATCCGCTTGTCGGCGCGCTTCTGGCTCTCGTATTCACCGGCCCATTCCAGGTGATACCCGGCGGGCAGGGCAACATCCCGGTTCACCTTGGCGATGGCTTCCTCGACGGTGCTTCCCAGATCGCGTCCGCGCACGGAGTACTTGATGGCGATATAGCGCTGACCGCCCTCGCGGTTGATCTGCTCGGCTCCGTCGTCGGTTGAGACCCGCGTTAACTGCGCAAGGGAGACGCGTTCGCCGGAAGGCGCCAGCAGACGCACGTCCTGAATGGCCTCGCGGGTCTCGCGGTATTCCTGCTTGTAGCGAACCGTTACGTCGTAGCGCGCCTCGCCTTGTTGGAGCTGTGTGACCGCATTTGAGCCGACGGCAGTCTGGACCGCATCCTGAATGTCGGTCACGTTGATGCCCCAACGGGAGGCGGCGGCTCGATCCACCGTGTAGTTGAGATTGGGCTGGCCGACGATGCGGAAGATGCCTAGGTCCTCGACGCCTTTTACCGTGGCCATCTTGGCCTGAATCAGGTCGGCCTTCTTTTCCAGCGTGCGCAAATCGTCGCCGTAAAGTTTCACAGCCAGCTCGCCTTTCACGCCAGAGACGGCTTCCTCCATGTTGTCTGAGATGGGCTGCGAGTAGTTCCACAGGACGCCGGGAAACTTCGTCAATTCCTTGTCGATCGCGGCGATCAACTCTTCCTTGTCCTGGTGGAAGACGAGCCGCCACTCCTTCTTGGGCTTGAGATCGACAAAGTACTCGGTGTTAAAGAACCCGGCGGTGTCGGTACCGTCGTCGGGCCGTCCCGTTTGGCTGACAACCTGGGTGACTTCGGGGAAGCTGGCCATCACCAGCCGTGCCTTGTTGGTGAAGTCGATGGAGGCAGTGGGACCTTCGCTGGGAGGTAATGTTCCGCGCACCCAGATGGAACCCTCGTCGAGGTGGGGCAGAAACTCGGAACCGATGGGGCCCCCAAAGGTGAGAAAGAGGGCGATACCGAATAGCACACCGGCGATGCCCACGGTGATGCGGCGATGCATGATGGCCGAGCGCACTGCTTCGCGGTAATGGCGCGTGAGCCACTGCATGATGGGGTTGTGCCACTCCTTGGCGCCTTTTCTGAAGGCCAGGCTGCCTAGAACCGGCGCGACAAACATGGCGAAACCGAGCGCGCCCAGCAGGGCGAAGGTGACTGTCCACGCCATGGGCTTGAACAGTCGGCCCTCGACGGCTTGCAGAGTGAAAATGGGCAGATAGGCAGTAATGATGATGCCGCGGGCAAAGAAAACCGGACGCTGCACCTCGTGTGCTGCCTCTCGAATGCATTGCGCCGGAGTATGGGTGCCATCGTGCACAGAAAGATGGCGGACGATGTTTTCGATCATCACCACCGAACCGTCTACCAGCATGCCGAAATCCAACGCTCCCAGCGAAAGCAGGTTGGCCGGAATGTGGCTGAGGTCCAGGCAGATGGAGGCGAACATGAGCGCGAAGGGAATGGTCAGCGCCACGATGATCGCGCCGCGCACATTGCCCAGGAAGAGAAAGAGGATGATGGAGACCAGGATCATGCCGGCTGTAAGGTTGTCCTCCACCGTCTTCACCGTGAACTTGACTAGATCCGACCGGTCTAGAAAGGGAATAATCCTTACGCCTTTGGGCAGAATACTCTTGTTGAGCTTGTCGACTTCCTGGTGAATGCCTTCGAGGACGGGGTCGGAGTCCTTGCCCTTCTGCAACAGCACGATGCCTTCGACGGTGTCGGGATTATCGACGATGGCGCCATCGGGCCGGTGTGTAGCGCGGCCGATCTGTCCCAGGCGGATTTTGGGGCCCTGGACAACGGTAGCAATATCCTTGATATTGATTGCCGTACCGCTTTGCGTCTTGACGACGGTGTCCTCGATGTCCTGCACGGTGGTGTAAAGACCCACCGATTGCACGTTGATCTGCTGCGAGCCCTGCTCGATGAAACTGCCGCCGCCGTTCGTGTTGTTGGCGGAGATCTGCTGTTCGACCTGGGCGATGCTCAGCCCGTAGGAGACCAGCTTTTCCGGATCGAGCTTGATCTGATACTCCTTGGTTGGCCCGCCAAAACTGGAGACATCGACCACGCCGTTGACGCCCTTGAAGGATTTCTCCAAGAACCAATCCTCGAGAGACTTCTTTTCCATCACATCGTAGGAGGGATTGGTGCTTTCCAGCGTGTACCAGTAAATCTGGCCGACCGGGCTCCAGTCGGAGCCCATCTGGGGCACAAGATTGGCAGGCAGGCTCACCATGCTCAACCGCTCCAGAACGTGCTCGCGGTTCACATCGCTGGTGGAATCGTCATCGAAAATCAGCATCAGGCTGGAGAGACCGGCCAGCGTCGTGGAGCGCAGGTGCGTGAGGTGCGGAATGCCGGCCATCTGAATCTCGACCGGCACGGTGACCTGGCGTTCGATCTCCTCAGCCGAGCGGCCCGGCCACTGGGTGATGATCTGCACGTAGTTGTTGGCTACATCGGGGTAAGCCTCGATGGGGAGTGCCCGGAAAGACACCACGCCCCACACGGAAAGCAACACCACGCCGCCCAAAACCAGCCAGCGGCTCTTCAGCGCGAAATCGACCAGCGCCTTGATCATCTATTGATTCCCTGCCGTCTCCAATAAGAGCGCATTGCTTACCAACTGTTGGCCAGGTGCTAGGCCGGAGAGTATCTCCTGCCGGTTGCCCTCAACCATCTTACCGGTATGAACCTCGTTGCGCTTAAACTGATTACCACCAGCAGGCAAGAAGACCCAGTCACGATCGTGCAGGTGAAGCACAGCTTCTGCAGGAACCACGGCGTGCGTTTCCTTGCTGCGTCCTGTGAAGGTCGCGGTGGCGAACATCCCCAGCTTCAAGAACCCTGGATTGGACACCTCGATGCGCACTTTGGCGGTGCGCAGCGAGGGATCGAGAATGGGGCCAATATCGCTAATGCGGCCGCTTAGCGGTCGATCCGGCCAGGCATTGATCTTGATCTTGGCTTCCTGACCCAGTTGCAGCTTGGGAATGTCGTTCTCGTAGACATCGCAGACGATCCACACGGTAGAAAGATCGGCGATGGTGAAAGCCGTCGCCGAGCCGGAAAGATTAACACCCGCGGCGGCCGCATTGGTCACGTTCTGGGCCACGATAACGCCGGAGATGGGCGCGTAGACGTTGACGATGCTGCTGGGGTGGCTCTTGTCCACACCCAGTGTCTTCAACTGTTCTTCGGCAGCGGTCAGGTCGGCTTGGGCGTCCTTTGCCGTGTCTTCGGCGGACTCCAGCATGGCCTGGGAGATTGCGCCGTGCTTGAAGAGGTCATCCGCTCGCACGTACGCCTTGTTGGCCAATTGTTCATCGTTGGCGGCCTTGAGGTAGGTGTTGAAGGCGCCGGTAATGTCGGGGCTCTGCACCTTGAGAAGAAGCTGGCCCTTCTTGACGTTGTCGTCGAGGCGGGCCTTGATGTCTACGACACGGCCGTTAGCCAAGGAGATGACGGGAACCTCACGGGAAATGTCGGGGAAGACCGATCCGGTGGCCTTCAGTTCGGTTGCGGATTCGATCTGGCCGGCGGCGGAGAGCGGAAACTTCGCAACATCTTTGCTGTCGATGGTCAAAAGGTTCATGTCGGCCACTTGAATCACCTGGGCGGGCGGCGGGGCGCCATCGCCCTGTTCCTTGCCTTTGCAGCCGGAGAGAGTCAGTGCGGTTGCCAACGCAACTGCAAGAGAGGCCTTGGGGAATTGCTTCTGATAGAAATGCGAAATCATTGGATTACCTCTCGTCCCACGGCAAGATTCAGTTGTCCGGCAGCGGTCAAGTACGTGCCGATCAGTTGCAGATAGGCCAGTTGCACAGCCCGGTAGTCGCTCTGCGCATTGAGAAAATCGAGCAGCGACGAGCCGCCCTGCTGATAGGAGTAAGTTACCGTATCGCGAACCCGAGTGGACTGCTCTTTGTACTGCGCTTTATAGGGCCGGAGCAGGGCCAGGCTGCTCTCCACCTGCGTATAGGCCGAGTCCACATCGCTGAAGACCTGGGCGCGCGCGGCCTCGGTCAACTGCTGGTTGCGGCCGATGTCGATTTGCGTGCGCTGCTTCTCACCCTGGTTGCGGTCGAAGATGCGAAGCGGAATGCTCACGCTGGCGCCCAGTGTGTCTTTTCCGTAGGGATTGTTGAAAGCGGGATTGTAGGTGTACCAGACGCCCCAGGTTGGATCGGCGGAGCCGTTGGCGACGGCCAGCTTGTGGTTGGTGTTGGCTTGCTGAACAGCTTGAAGCGCCGCGCGCAGGTCGGGGCGCTGGTCGAGGGCAATCTGTCGGAAGTCTTCAAGCGGCTTCAACCCATCGGCAAAATCGAAGACGCCGCTTACATCGAACTGCTCCACTGGGGTGCGGTCATTGAGCAGTTGCAGAAGCTGGATCTTCGCCGTGCGCAGGTTGACGATAGCCGCCTGGATCTCCACTTCATATTGGACGCGCAACAGCTCGATGCGGTCTAGATCGATCTGGGCGATATCGCCGGCTCTGAAGCGGTCGCGGCTAATGGCGATGATCTTGTCGTAATACTCGAGGTCGGCCTTGGCCAGATCGAGAACCGCTTTGGCCTGCAAGGTCTGAACGAAAGCCGAGCGCAAGTCAAAGAGGAGATTGCGTTCCAGGTCTTCGTGCTGCGATCCTGCGATCTGTGTGCCTTCCTTGGCACTCTGCAGCCGAAGTTCGCGTTTTCTCTCGCGCTCATGCAGGTAGTTGATGCTGGGGACAAGCTGAGTGCCGGTCAGCGGCTGCCAGTGGGTTCCTAGTCCTGGAGCGCTGTGCGGAGCGAGTTGCAAGCCGTCGCTGGAAAGGCCAATACCGGGATTGGGACGCAAATAGGCGGTGATCTCAGCAGCTTTCAACTCCTCCACGCCCAGTGCGTCGGCCTTGAGCGCAGGGTTGGCGGCTTCGAATTTCGCTTTGACTTGATCCCAGGTGAGGCTTTGCTGGCCGTTGGCTATAGTCGGCCCAAGAAACAGCAGCACGGCAAAGGCCGCACTAGTCAGAGCAGGGAAAGATCGATTCATACACAACCTTCGCGCCGCGGTCTGCACGGCGGGCACAACAGGAAAAACGCCCTAAACGGTGTTCCATCGTTGGCGAAGATTCAGGCTGTTGGCGGAGGGCGTCTTTGGATAGTGGACAGGCCAGGGTGGTCCACTGTCGGCGCCGGTAATTTGGTTGCTGCCCTCCAGGTGAGTGTGCCGAAAGAAAGCCCCCTAAGGACCGGAATTGGAAATGTGGCTGCAACCGGAACGATCCAGTGCGCACTATTGACCACATCGTCACGGCGCAGACAGGAGTCGGCTTCGGCAGGATTCTGGGCAGCCTGCAAATCGTCGGTTACCGAAATCACAGGGAACAGAATCACAATAAGCACGATGAGGACAACAATCTGCGTTCGTTTTTTTGCTCCAGCGCGCGGTGCATACTGCGGCCATAGGCTCAAGGCGGCAATTGCCAGCAGCGCCCAGGCGAGATTGAGAGCCAGCTCCATATCTTAGCCCGATTCTACAACAGGTACGATTAAAGATCGTCCGGGTTTGACCGGGAAAGGGATTCCCCTTATGATGAACAAGTTGGGTCCTGCGCCGGGCGCCCTGCCGCAGGCCGGGCCAACATGGCTTCAAGATCGCCAACAGTCGTGCTTGTTGCCCCCTCGTTCAATGGTAGGACAGCCGCCTCTGGAGCGGCATATCGGGGTTCGAATCCCTGGGGGGCAGCCAATCAAAATTCAGAATCTGATCAAATCAGCCTTGCGATTTCGGTAGTTTCTGGCAGAAACCAGCCTCACCGAGAGACAAGGGCTGCTCTTGCGTAGCTCTTTCCGGGCAACTGATCCCGCCTTGCGCGGTTCCGTAGCAAATCTTGCCTGCAATAAGGAAAGGCCCTCCTTGTGGGGGCCTTTCCTGTGCAAACAAAGGTTGGAACTCAAGCGTGGGCGTGATGGCGCTGCGCGACAGGCTCTGTCTTGAGCGCCAGATAGCGATCGACAGCGGCTGCGGCCTTGCGACCTTCCGAGATGGCCCACACCACCAGAGACTGTCCGCGACGCATGTCCCCTGCGGCGAAGATACCATTGACCGAAGACATATAGTCCGCGTTGGTGGCAATATTGCCCCGGTTGTCCAAAGTCAACCCCATCTGCTCGATCATTCCCGATCGCACCGGGCCGAGGAAGCCCATGGCCAGCAATACCAGATCGACATCCAAGGTGAACTCGGTACCGGCAATGGCGTCAAACGACGGCGGCGGTCCGACGCGCACCGCGTGGACCTGCTTGACGTTCCCGTCCTTGTCTCCGGTGAACTTCACGCTGTTCACCGCCCAGTCACGGAGACCGCCCTCTTCGTGCGAACTTTCGGTGCGCAGTTGCAGGGGCCAAAGCGGCCACGGTGTGGAGGCTGCGCGCTGCGCGGGCGGCTTGGGCATGATTTCGATTTGGTGAACGCTCTTTGCTCCCTGACGCAGACTGGTGCCCAGGCAATCGGCTCCGGTGTCGCCGCCGCCGATAATCAGCACGCGCTTGCCCTCGGCGCTGATTGAGACAGAAGGATCAACGATGTCGCCCTCGCAGCGGTGGTTCTGCTGGGGCAGAAACTCCATGGCGAAGTGAATACCCTTCAATTCTCGTCCTGGGATCTTGAGGTCGCGCGGCTGCTCGGAACCACCGCTAAGCAGGATGGCGTCATAGTGGCTGGTCAGCGCCTCGACAGGCACATTGACCCCGACGTGCGCGTTGGTGACGAAGGTGATGCCTTCGGCGCGCATCTGCTGGATGCGCCGGTCGATGACATGCTTTTCCAGCTTGAAGTTGGGGATGCCGTAACGCAACAGGCCGCCGATGCGGTCGTTCTTCTCATACACGGTGACGGAGTGTCCGGCACGCCTTAACTGCTGCGCCGCGGCCAGCCCCGCGGGGCCGCTGCCCACCACGGCGACGCGCCTTCCGGTGTTTTGCTCTGGCGGCTCGGGGTGAATCCATCCTTCCTGCCAGGCGCGCTCCACCACACTGCGCTCAATCAGCTTGATGGAGACCGCAGGCTCGCTAATGCCCAGTACGCAGGCGGCTTCGCATGGCGCGGGACAGATGCGGCCCGTGAACTCGGGAAAGTTGTTTGTGGCGTGAAGGCGCCGGATCGCGCTCTCCCAGCGATTGTTATAGACCAGGTCGTTCCAATCTGGGATCAGGTTATTGACCGGGCAGCCGGTATGGCAGAATGGCACGCCGCAATCCATGCAGCGTGCGCCTTGTTCGCGCTGTTTCTCCTCGGGAAATGGCTCGTAGATTTCCAGCCAGTCGTGGAGCCGGTCCTCTACCTTGCGGCGGGTTGGCTGTTCGCGTTCAATTTCCAGGAATCCTGTCACCTTACCCATGCTGCACCTCTGCCGTTGCCGCCACCAGAGGCGACGAATTTGTAGGGGGAGTGTAAATCGTATCGACGCGATCGATGCCCAGAACGCGCTTGTATTCATGCGGGAAGACCTTGATGAATTGCGCCTGCGCGCTCTCCCAGTGTTCCAGAATCCAGGCAGCGCGCGGACTGCCGGTGAGTTCGCGGTGGCGCTCCAGAAGGGTGCGCACCTCACTCACATCCGCATCGGATTCAAGCGGCTCCAGATCCACGCTGGAGGTGTTGCAGCGGCGTGAGGAGAAGTCGCCCTGGTCGTCGAACACGAAGGCGCGCCCGCCGCTCATGCCGGCGGCAAAGTTGCGCCCAGTCGAGCCAAGCACGACCACCGTGCCGTTCGTCATGTATTCGCAGCCATGATCGCCCACGCCCTCCACGACCGCCGTGGCGCCGGAGTTGCGCACTGCGAAGCGCTCGCCCGCAATGCCGTTCAGAAAGACCTCGCCGGCGGTGGCGCCGTAAAGCACCACGTTACCCACCAGGATGCTCTCCTCCGGCAGGAAGCTGGAAGTCTTAGGCGGGTAAGCGATGACCCGGCCGCCGGAAAGCCCCTTGCCCAAGTAGTCATTGGAGTCGCCTTCCAATTCGAGGGTGACTCCGCTGGGAACGAATGCGCCAAAGCTCTGGCCGGCCGAGCCTTCGAACTTGAAGTGGATCGTCCCTTCCGGCAGTCCGGCAGAGCCGTAGCGGCGCGCAATCTCGCCGCCCAGCATGGCGCCCACGGTGCGATGCACGTTGCGGATGGCGAAGTTGCCGGTGACCGGGGTCTTCGATTTCAGCGCCGGAGCGGCCTGTGCGATCAGCGTGTGATCCAGGGCAGATTCCAGCCCGTGGTCCTGGGCCTGCACCTTGTGGCGCGCAACGCGCGAGGGCAGCGTTGGCGAGTAAAGGATCGAGGAGAGATCGATCCCTTTGGCCTTCCAATGGGCCTCGGCCAGCGTTGCTTCCAGGCGCTCCACCCGGCCCACCATCTCGTCGAAGGTGCGGAATCCCAGCTTGGCCATATACTGCCGCACCTGCTCGGCGATAAAGAAGAAGTAGTTAACCACGTGCTCGGGCTGGCCCTGGAACTTTGCGCGCAGGACCGGATCCTGAGTGGCGATGCCCACCGAGCAGGTATTCAGGTGGCACTTGCGCATCATGACGCAGCCCATGGTGATCAGCGGCATGGTGGCGAAGCCAAACTCCTCGGCGCCCAGCAGCGCGGCGATCACCACGTCGCGCCCGGTTTGCAGCTTGCCGTCGGTTTGCACCTTGATGCGGCTGCGCAGATCGTTGAGCAGCAAAACCTGCTGCGTTTCCGCCAGGCCAAGCTCCCATGGCAACCCGGCGTGCTTGATGGAACTGAGTGGGGAAGCGCCGGTGCCGCCGTTGTCTCCGGAGATCAGCACCACATCGGCATGGGCCTTGGAGACACCGGCGGCAACCGTGCCAACACCGGCTTCCGAAACCAGCTTTACCGCAATGCGCGCCTGCGGATTCACGTTCTTCAAGTCGTAGATCAGTTGCGCCAGATCTTCGATCGAGTAGATGTCGTGATGCGGAGGAGGCGAGATCAAGCCCACGCCGGGAATGGAATGGCGTGTTCTGGCGATGATCTCATCGACCTTGTGGCCGGGCAACTGTCCGCCCTCGCCGGGTTTTGCACCCTGCGCCATCTTGATCTGAATCTCGTCCGCGTTCACAAGATAATTCGTCGTCACGCCGAAGCGGCCCGAGGCCACCTGCTTGACCGCACTGCGGCGCAGATCGCCGTTGGCGTCGCGCTTGAAACGTTCCTCGTCTTCGCCGCCCTCGCCGGTGTTGGACATGCCGCCCAGGCGATTCATGGCAATGGCCAGGGTCTCGTGCGCCTCCTTGCTGATGGAGCCGTAACTCATGGCGCCGGTCGTGAAGCGCTTGACGATCTCCTTGGCCGGCTCAACCTTGTCGAGCGCCAGAGGCTTGCCGGCATACTTCAACTGCAGCAGGCCGCGCAGGGTGCAGAGGTGGCGGCTCTGTTCGTCGAGCAGGTCGGTGTACTCCTGAAAGGTGGCCGGGTTGTTCTGTCGCACTGCTTGCTGGACCTTGCTGATGGTGAGCGGATTCAGCAGGTGATACTCGCCGCCCTCGCGATATTGGTATTGGCCGCCGACCGTCAGTTCGGTTTCCGAATCGTGCAACGGCCGGAATGCGTAGGCGTGCTTGAGCAAAGCTTCGCGCGCCAGAACGTCCAGCCCAACGCCCTCGATGCGCGACGCGGTCCCGGAGAAGTAGGCGTCTACCACCGATTGATTCAACCCAACCGCCTCGAACACCTGTGCGCCGCGGTAGCTTTGCAGCGTGCTGATTCCCATCTTCGAGAAGGTCTTCAGCAGAGCCTTGTTGATGGCCTTGATGAAGTTCTTTTCGGCGTGGTTGGCGGTCACATTGTGCGGCAGCAGACCGCGCCGCTTCAAATCGTGCAGCGTCTCGATGGCCAGGTAGGGATTGATGGCGCTGGCGCCGTAGCCGATGAGCAATGCGAAGTGCATCACTTCGCGAGGCTCGCCGCTTTCGATGATCAGGGCGACCTGGGTGCGCGTCTTCTCGCGAACCAGGCGATTGTGCACGGCGGCCATGGCCAGCAGGCTGGGAATCGGCGCGTAGGTGGAATCGACGCCGCGGTCGGAGAGAATCAGCAGCGTGTAGCCGGAATCGACCGCATGCGAGGCGCGGGCGCCCAAGTCGTCCAGCGCGTGCTTGAGAGCCGACTCGCCATCCGCGGCGCGGAACAGCGCCGGCAGCGTGGTGGCCAGCAGGTCGCCTGAGGAAACGCGCCGCAGCTTTTCCAGGTCGCGGTTGGTGAGAATCGGGTGTGGCAGCTTGAGGGTATGGCAATTGTCCGGCGCCTCGTCCAGGATGTTGCGCTCGGTGCCGATGTAGCTGATCAGCGACATCACCATCTCTTCGCGGATGGGATCGATGGGCGGATTCGTGACCTGTGCGAAGAGTTGCTTGAAGTAGTTGAAGAGCGGCTGCGGCCGGTCGGACAGGCAGGCCAAAGGCACGTCGGTGCCCATGGAGCAGATGGGTTCCGCGCCGGTTGCGCCCATTGGAGCCAGCAGGATTCGCAAATCCTCTTCGCTGTATCCATAGGCGCGCTGGCGGCGCAGCAACGTCTCTGGATTCGACGCGATCACACGTGAAGGCTCAGGCAGTTGATCGAGTGTGACCTGCTGCTCTTTGAGCCATGTCGCGTAGGGTTGACGGCTGGCCAACTGCTTTTTGATCTCCGCATCGGAGATGATCCGCTTCTGCACCGTATCGACTAGGAACATGCGGCCCGGTTGCAGGCGGCCCTTCTTGCGCACGTCCTTGGCGGGAACATCGAGAACGCCGGCCTCGGAGGCCAGCACGACCAGATCGTTCTTGGTGACAACATAGCGGCCAGGGCGCAGGCCGTTGCGATCGAGGGTGGCGCCGATGACCCGGCCATCGGTGAATGCAATCGCCGCCGGCCCGTCCCAGGGCTCCATTAGCGATGCGTGGTACTCGTAGAAGGCGCGCTTTTCCTCGTCCATGTCCGGATTGCCAGACCAGGCCTCTGGAATCAGCATGGCCATCACGTGCGCCAGTGATCGGCCCGACTGATAAAGGAACTCGACGGCGTTGTCGAGAGAGCCGGAGTCGCTGCCGCCTGGTGTGATCACCGGAAACAGCTTGCCGATCTGGTCGCCATGCAGCGCGTTGGCCAGAATCGATTGACGTGCGTTCATCCAGCTGATGTTTCCGCGAATGGTGTTGATTTCGCCGTTGTGCGCAACGTAGCGGTAGGGATGGGCCAGTTTCCAACTGGGGAAGGTGTTGGTGGAGAAGCGCTGGTGAACCAGGCAGAGCGCGCTGGTGACCAGCGGATTGGCCAATTCGAAGTAGAATTTCTCAATTTGCGGAGCCAGCATCAGGCCCTTGTAAACAATGGTGCGACAAGACATGGACGGGACATAGAAAAGCTCTTTGCCCTCGATCTCGGAGGCGGCGATCTCGTTTTCCGTGCGGCGCCGAACCCGGTAGAGCAGGCGTTCGAAGGCGTCCTCGCCCATTCCATCCGGCCTTCCCACAAAGAGTTGCTCAATGTAGGGCTGAGAGGCGCGGGCCTCGCGGCCAATCGAGTCGCCGTTCACCGGCGTGTCGCGCCAGCCGAGCACGGCCAATCCCTCTTCCTGGGCGATGCGCTCGAAGACGCCCTCGCACTGCAAGCGGCTATGCTTGTCCACGGGGAGGAAGCACATGGCGACGCCGTATGCTCCGGACTCGGGCAACTGCATCCCCAGCTCGCCGCACTCACGTGCAAAAAATACATGCGGAATCTGGATCAAAATGCCAGCGCCATCGCCTGTCTCCGGGTCGCAGCCTGCTGCTCCGCGGTGGGTGAGGTTGATGAGTACCTCGAGACCCTTGCGGATGATGTCGTGGCTCTTTTCTCCTCGAATGTTGGCCACCAGGCCCATGCCGCAGGCATCGTGTTCATTCCGGGGGTGATAGAGGCCCTGAGCGTGAGGTGAACTGAGACGGTGATCCGATGTATGCATGGCATCCTTCTCGATGAACATTCTTCGTGCTGGCTACGTTGCGCGGCTTGAAAGACACTCCCAGCGTGCGTTTCCGTTCGCTGGAATCGCCCTGGTCTTGCATGGTGAGGCTGTCTAGGCAGGCCAGCCGCGTGTGGGACTATGCTGACTCCTTAAATATATCGAAAATTTTCTTTGGGCGTTGAACTTCCTTGCGCAAGGCAAACGCACGAAAATCCCGTCCACGCCGGGTTTGTGCCCTTCATGTTCACAAATCATGCAAAATAATAGAAATATCAGACAAAATGTGACCATATGATGTCTTCTGCAGTGGATGCCGTTGTGCTTCGAGTGCCGGAAGCAAACCGCAAAGTGAGATACCAGCCGCCTCAGGGCGGCATACGGTCACTCCACAGGTAAGAACACAAACTTGTGGATTCAATCGTTTGGGGCAAGGGATTCTCCAGAGCCAACTCACTGCGGTCCCCAAATACGGAACTGGCCGCCGGCATGCATCAGGCTCATCAGGTAAAGCAGGCCATCGTAGTAGCGGCTCTGCCCTGAAGGAATCGGCGAGTTCCAAAGCGCCTCAGTGAACTTCTTGGCGCGAGCGCGGTCGGTAGTCGCCAGACCGGCAACCGCATTCGTGCCTACCAGACCTTCCGGATGGTCCTCGTGGGTGAGGCCGGGAGTCGCGCCCAGGTCCTTCCCGTCCAGCGTGTACACGGGGCCATACTTGTCAATGCCCTCCGCCGCGAAGAAGGCTTGGATGCGGTCGCTCAACTGCCGTTCGGCGGGCGCCTTATGCCACCACGACCAATCCACCGACCAGTTGCTGGCTGTGCGCCAGGCGTCATAGCCGAACTTGTCGGATTGCGGAAAACGGCTACGGTAGGGCGAGCCGTCGAACTCCGCATAGCTGGGCGCGAGGCCAGTTTCGGGGTTGGTGGCTTTCACGAAGAAGGCGCGGCTTGCCTCCGCGGCGCGTGCCCAGAAGGCGCGGTCTTCGGCCGGTCCCCAGCGTGCCCACAGTTCGTAGAAGGCGGGCAGGTGGTAGGAGGGATCGGTAAACGGATGCGGCATGATCCCCGGCACAAAGAGGATCATCGCGTGCTCTTCGGTGACCTCGGGACCGATGCTTCGCAGTCCGAATTTGGTCGGGCCGGTCACAATCTCCCGATGGCGCATGGCGGTGAGCAGCTTCTCGGCCTCCGCGTGGTAGTCGTAGATCCCGTGGCCGCCAGGCCACCGATTGCCCGCAAAGAGGAGCGCCATGGCGTAGTACTCCTCTCCGTCTGGCGCGGGTGTTTCCTCATTCGGAGAGCCATCCGTCTTGCACGACCAGGAGAAGTACCCGTGGGACGGGTGCTTGGGGTCGCTCACGTACATGTAGGTCTTTGACCAGTTCCAAATGGCATCGAACTCGGCTTTCTTGTTCAATTGAACCGTAATCATCATTCCGTACGACATGCCTTCGGTGCGTACATCGTGGTTTGCCCAGTCGGTGACGTACATCAGTGGGCCGTTGGCGTTGCTCCCGGCCGAAAAAGCCACGGATTGTGTCTGCGGGTCCCCGTGGAAGAGCTGCATGTAGGCGGCGTCGATCTTGGCCTGGATCTCGCGGGCAGAGTGCCCATCTTCCGCAAAGAGATTGGGGTACGTTCCGGTGGCGTAGGCTCCGGCGCCATCACTGGAGGCAGTCTGGGCCTGTGAGGCGGAAGCGGCTGCAAATATCAGAAGAGAGAGAGCCGCTGGTATGAATCGCCTGCTATGGGTGTAGAACAAGATGGTTCCTCTTTTCGCGCCAATTGGAAAGCGTTCACTGCTTGTTTGGCAGTATCGCGCCTCGTTGTTGCGGGGCGCAAACCTCGCCGGCGGAGCTCGTAGGGCAGGGAAGGAAGCCAGGCAAATCGCATGACGCCAAAGTGCGCGGCGCAATCGCATTTGGATTCTTGCGAGGAGACTGAAGGGCACAACGCCATGTTTTGAACGGGCGCGGCTTCAAAGCCTGCCCTGAGCGGAGTCGAAGGGTGCCGATCGGGGGGACAAATTTTGCCGGCCTTTTCTGCTCGGGACGTTTTGAATGTTCCCAAACCATCCCTTCGGTGGCTAAAATCCGCGCCCATTCAAAACGAACCTACGGTTCAGTTGCGATTGTCCTGCCCCAATGCGAGGTTTCCGCCCCGCAGTCTACGCGCACAGGTTACCTTCGCGCGATGCTCCGCGAACTTATTCCCCTAACTTGTTGTGAAAAGAATCAACATTTAGTTCGGTTCGTATCCCCGTCACACCGATCGATGTGATGGTGCGCACGCAACCTCTCTCGGCTCTTGCATTTTCGACTTCTTTCAGTCAGAGTTGAATGTCAACATTCAATCAAACCGTCCCGCAACGTAGATCGAGTTGCGAGCATGCTAAGGACAAGATCATGCGGAATTCCGCCCTCCTGCGTCATGCGCTCCTGCTTTTCTCTCTGACGTCACCAGCCCTAGCCTTCGCGCAATTCCAGGAGCCGTCCAACGAAGAACTCAAGATGACCTCCGATCCCAAGGCGCCAGATGCAGCCGCCGTCTATCTCAATGTGGAGGAAACCACCGACGATCAGCTCCACTACAAGAGCTTCCACGCGCGCACCAAAGTGCTCACCGAATAGGGCAAGGCGCTGGGAACGGTCGAGGTTCCGTACGAGAATGGAACCTTCAAGGTTTCGGACATCAAAGCCAGAACCATCCATGCCGATGGAACGGCGATTCCGCTTGCCGGCAAGCCCGAAGATCTGCTGATTTCGAAGATCATCGCCAAGGACGGCGATCTGAGGCAGTTCAACCGCAAGGTCTTTACCCTACCCAATGTCGAGGTGGGCAGCATCCTCGAATACAGCTATCAGATACATTACGATGACAAGTGGGTATCGTCTCCGCGTTGGGAGATACAGAGGCCGTACTTTATTCATCGGGCGCATTACGCTTTCAAGCCCTTGGCCATTTATGCGATAGACAGAGCAGCGAGAGGCGTGTCTTCGAACTTCGCGGTGGACAAAAATGGGAAGAAGGCCACTTCTCTGCTTTGGACCTCGATCCTTCCTCCCGGAGGAAGCGTGAAAGCGGACAATCTTGGCAGCTATGTTGTCGACCTGGCGGATGTTTCGCCCATCCCGCGCGAAGAATGGACGCCGCCCCTCGACAGCCTGAATTACAACGTGAAGTTCTACTACAAGGACGCGAACGATTACGCCGATTTCTGGCAAAACGAGGCCAAGCTGTGGTCGAAGGATGTGGACCATTTTGCTGAAACCAACAAGGCCATGCATTTCATCGTCGCGGGCTTATTTGCCTCGACCGACAGCGAGTTGGAAAAGGCAAAGAAGCTCTACAAAGCCGTGCAGGCCCTGGACAACACCGACTTCTCCCGCAAGAAGAGCGAGGCGGAGCGGAAGCAACTCGCACTGAAGGAGACCAAGCACGCCAGCGACACATGGGAGCAGAAAAGCGGCTCGGGCAACGATCTTGCCCTGCTCTATCTGGCCATGCTGCGCACTGCCGGTCTCAATGCCTCCGCCATCAAGGTGGTCAATCGCAATCGGGGCATCTTCGATCCCAGCTATTTGGATGACGATCAGCTCGACGACATCCTGGTCATTCTCAACATCGATGGCAAAGAAATCCTGCTTGATCCGGGCCAGAAGATGTGCCCCTTCCAGACCGTCCATTGGAAGCACGAAGGGGCGACCGGCATCCGCCAAAGCCGGGAGAAGAACTCCGCGGCCGGAACACCCTTCGGCATCTTCACGGCCAATACCTTGCAGCGCACCGGCGACCTGAACATCGACGGTCACGGCGCTGTCATTGGCGCATTCCGTTTCGCCATGACCGGCCAGGAGGCGCTCCGCTGGCGTCAGACGGCCCTCCGAAACGATGAGGAGGAGGTCAAGATGCGCTTCGACCGCTGGCTGGAATCCATGGTCCCCGAAGGGGTCGAGGCACACGTCGAGAGCTTCACCGGGCTCGACGATCCCGATGCCGTGCTTACCGCCAAGATCATGGCCCATGGCACGCTCGGCTCGGCGACCTCAAAGCGGCTCCTGCTTCCGGGATTCTTCTTCGAGACGCGCGGGGCGCATCCGTTTGTCGATCAAGCCAAGAGAATCGAACCCGTCGACATGCAGTTCGGCGAGGTAATCACCGATCAGATCGTCTACCATCTGCCAGTCGGCTACGCGGTGGAGAGCGCTCCCCAGGACGCCGCGATTCCCTGGGTAGGCTATGCCAAGCTGGCTGCCAAGACCAGGACCGATCCAGGCCAGATCACGATCGCCCGCTTGTTTTCACGCGCCTTCTCTCAAATCAAGCCCGAGCAGTACTCTGACCTGCGGAGCTTCTACCAGAAAGTCGCAACTTCCGATCAACAGCAACTGGTGCTCAGCGCGCCCCGACAAGAGAAGGGTGATTGATCGCGCCGTGGCCTGACAGCCCTGAGCCGGTTCAGTGCAGCGGTTCAGCCACTTATTCGTCGGTGCTTTTCCAAAGCCCCGCCTTGCCGGTTAGATTCAGAACTGCGATTGACTTCCGATCCCTCGCAAAGAATAGGTAAAGACTCATGCGGATTCACTGCTTCCTGCGTAATACGCTCCTGCTCCTGACGGCCTCGTCTCCAGCTCTCTGTTTCGCCCAGTTCCAAACCCCTACCAGCGAGGAATTGAAGATGACCGCCGATCCCAAGGCTCCGGGGGCGTCCGCGGTCTTTCTCAACGTGGAGGAGATCGCCAACGATCCAATCCACTACCAGAGCTTTTATGCGCGCATCAAGGTGCTGACGGAAAAAGGCAAGGATTTGGCCACAGTCGAGATTCCCTATATGAAAGGAACCTACCAGATCACCGACATCAAGGGGCGCACCATTCATTCCGATGGCACGATCGTCCCGCTGGCCGGCAAGCCCGAAGACCTATTGATTTCAAAGACCGTCAACAAGGACGGAGAAACGACGCAATTCAGCCGCAGGGTTTTTACCCTGCCCAGCGTTGAAGTGGGCAGCATCCTCGAGTATTTCTACGAAGTCCGGTACGACGAGAAGCACTTCTCCTCTCCGACCTGGGAGATTCAACGTCCCTACTTCGTGCATAAGGCACACTATTTCTTTACGCCCTTCAAGGGGTTCCTGGCGGGGATGCAGAATGCAACCAGCATGTACCTCGAGGACGAGCACGAGCGCGTGCTCAATACACTCATATGGACGCCCAAGCTCCCAGCTGGCGTTGGTCCGCTTAAGGCAGACGCCTCGGGGCATTACAACTTGGAGGTCACGGATGTGCCACCGATTCCGGTAGAAGAGTGGATGCCTCCTATCCAGAGTTTCCTCTACAAGGTGAACTTTTACTACAAAAGCTCAGGCAGTGCCGCGGAGTTCTGGGCCGACGATGGAAAGCTATGGTCCAAAGATGTAGACCATTTTGCCGAAACGTCAAAGACCATTCGCGAAGCAGTATCCGGGTTGATTGCTCCAGCCGACAGCGAGCTGGACAAAGCGAAGAAGCTCTACAAGGCCGTGCAGGCTCTTGAAAACACCGACTATTCGCGCAAGAAGAGCGAGTCTGAGCTGAAACAGCTCAAGTTGAAAAACGTCAAGCACGCTGAGGATATCTGGAACCAGAAGACCGGCTCAAGCGAGGAGATTGCCTTGCTTTACTTGGCCATGCTGCGCGCCGCCGGGCTACCCGCATTCGCCATGAAGGTGGTCGATCGCCAGGAGGGAACTTTCGACATCAACTACCTCTCGCTTCGTCAGCTAGACGACACCATTGTGATTCTAAGCAGCGGCGGCAAGGAGATCTACCTCGATCCGGGAGAAAAGATGTGCCCCTTCCAGACTGTCAGTTGGAGGCATTCCGGAGCCGGTGGAATTCGCCAGACGGCGGGTGGCCGCGAGCCCAACGTTTCCCCCATCCAGCCCTATCCCGATAACAAGATTCTTCGTATCGGCGATGTCACCCTGGATAGCAAGGGCGCGGTTACCGGCAGCTTCCGCTTCGTGATGAACGGTCAGGAAGCCCTCTACTGGCGTCAGCGTGCCCTCACCAGCGACCTGGACGAGGTGAAAAAGCAATTCGACCGTTGGATCGAATCCATCTTCCCCAGTGGCGTCGAGGCGCATGTGGAGAGCTTCAGCGCGCTGGACGACACGGACAAGAACCTGATCGCGTTCGTCAAAGCACAAGGCGTTCTCGGCTCCGCCACATCCAAACGGCTGCTCCTCCCCGGCTTCTTCTTCGAGACCCGCGGCGGGCATCCCTTTGTGGCTCAAGAAAAGCGCCAGGAATTCGTGGACATGCATTTCGGCGAAGTAGAAACCGACCAGGTTACCTATCATCTGCCGGCTGGTCTCAACGTTGAAAGCGCGCCGCAAGATGGCAAGGTTACTTGGCCCGAGCATGCGATGCTGGGCAGCAAGACCGTCCCAGCGCCTGGACAGGTCACCATTGCCCGGTCGCTTTCCCGCGCATTTACCTTTCTCAAGCCAGAAGAGTACCAGGATCTTCGCGGCTTTTATCAGAAGGTGGCTGCCTCCGATCAGCAGCAACTGGTCCTCAGCACAACTCCCGCGGCGAAAGGCAACTGATGAACTCGCGCCTCCTCCATCTGGCTGTTCTTGTTTCGGTTGCGGCGTTGATCGAAGCGGCTCCGGCTGCGGCCAAAGACAAGCCGCAGCCAGCTCCGCAATGGGCCGTGGACGCCGCCAAGACGCCCACGCCCGCCAACATCAAAGACGCCTCAGCCGTGGTGCTCTTCGACGAGTATCTGGTCACAGTGGATGAGCAGAACCGCGCAGTGGAGCGCGAGCGCGAGGCGATCCGCATTCTCAAGCCGCAAGGCCGAGGCTACGCCGACTGCTCGATCGGCTACGACATTGACGAGAAGCTCAACTACTTCCGCTCCTGGACACTCACCGCCGACGGCCGGCAACTCCAGGCAATGGATACCGACTTCACCGATCACGGGGCCTACGACTCCTCCATTCTGCAAATGACCGAGCGCGTCCGCTCGGTAAAGCCTCCGGCCGCCGATCCGGGAGCGGTGGTGGTGTGTGAGACCGAAGAGCAGCTTCGCCCCAACATGAGCGAAAAGACCTGGCATATTCAGGAGCCGATTCCGGTTGTGGAGCAGGCTTTGGAATTGGCCTTGCCTCCGGGCGGACACTTCTCCGAGGCTTGGCACAACTTCACTCCAGTCAAGCCCAGCGAGCCTGGCCCCAACCGCCTGCGCTGGGAGATCAGGGAAATGCCAGCGCTCGACCTGGAGAACATTCATGCGACTCCCGACTGGGGGGCTCTGGCCGCGCGGGCTTCCATCCAGTGGGGCGATACCGCGGTGAAAGGCATCGAGAGCCAGTGGCATGCCATTGGCCGTTGGCAGGAGCAATTAGAGGAGCACCGCCACGATCCTACACCGGAGATTGCCGCCAAAGCACAGGAACTGACCGCCGGAACCCCCGATTTTTACAACAAACTGAGCCGCATCACCGAGTACATTCAAGGCAACATCCGCTATTTTGTTGTCGAGCGTGGCATTGGCGGTTGGCAGCCGCATTATGCCGCTGACATTTTTCGCAACCGCTATGGGGACTGCAAAGATAAGGCCACGTTGCTGATTTCAATGTTGCAGGCCGTTGGAATCCGCGCTCACTCCTTGTCGGTCGATCATCGCCGCGGATTTGTCGATCCCGCCGCCCCGTCCCGCTTCAGCGACCACATGATTGCCGCCATCGAGCTGCCCGACGGAGACAAGGACCCCCGTCTTTTCGCTCGCGTCAAGGCGGCCAACGGAACAACGCTGCTGATCTTCGACCCCACCGACCAGGAAACGCCGGTGGGTTTGATTCGCACCGAGTTGCAGGGTGGTTGGGGCTATCTCGCCAATGGACCAGACAGCCAGGTTCTGCAAATGCCAGTCTTGCCGCCGGAATCCGGAGGACGCAATCGCAAAGGCTCCTTCACGCTGACTGCCGATGGCGATCTCGCCGGCGATCTGACCGAGAGCTTTGCTGGCTACGACGCCAGCGTTGAACGCTGGTATCTGAAGAGAAGGGATTCCAAGGAGACGCGGGAGGCCCTGGAAAAGAGCCTTGGTTCCGATCTTCCCGGTCTGGCCTTCAAGGGCTACGAGGTCAATGGAGCAGCCGAATTGGATAAGCCGCTCGGCCTTGATTTGCATTTCAGCGCTAACGGCTACGCACACGCAGCCGGCCCGTTGCTGCTGTTTCGGCCGCGGGTTGTTGGTAGCCAGGCACGGTTTGTCCCCGATGTGATGGAAGGCAAACCCCGAAAATACTCCATCGAAATTGGACACCCCGGCCGCTGGCGCGACAGCTACGACATCGCATTGCCCGCTGGGTACGTCGTTGATGAGTTGCCCGACCCCGTCGATCTCGACGTGGAATTCGCAAGCTACCACTCGACAGTGACCGCAAAGGCCAACCAACTCCACTACGAGCGGGAATATGTCGTGCGCCAGGTGGAGATTCCAGCGGCCAGGGCTGCCACCTTCCGCAGGTTGGAGAACACCATCCTCGCGGACGAAAAGGGCACTGCGGTGCTGAAGAAGCAATAAGGGCTCTGAAATACTTCATAGCCTTCGCCACCGAGTGCAAGGTGCCGCATCCTCAGAGCATCTCTTTCAATGGCATGGGGAGAACCGAGCGGCATTGGGGGGGGGCGCGTGGGGCGTCAACCTCACGAGATCGAGGCGCAAATTGAATTGGCCTTCAGGACCGGGCTGAAGCCGGCTCGATTTTCCCGTACATTCAGGGGACTCAAGTCCCCTGCTCCCTCCGTTCCATTCTTCCACTGCACCAAATTGGAGAGCTGCCCTCAGGATGGGGAGTGCCGCAATTCGCTCATTCCAAAATAGATCGTGACCAGATATCAATCCCGCCCCGCCGGAGATTGGCGGGGTTTTGCTTTGTGTACGGCGTCGGGATTTGACAAAGGACCACATTCGGCGTATTTCTGACTAAGGGTCAGAAATGACCTAAGGACAAACATGGTAGGCAGTCATTCATCTTCGCCTCCACCACTCGGTCAATCCCTCCCGGCGGGTGAACTCGCCCAACCTCATCGGATGGGGCGGCGCGAACGCCGAGCCGCGGAGACCCGCGTACGTCTCTTCCGCTGCGCGCTGCAACTCTTTGCCGAGCGCGGCTTTCCCAACGTGACGGTGGAAGACATTACTGAAGCCGCCGACGTCGGCAAGGGCACCTTTTTCAACTACTTCGAGAGCAAAGACCATGTGCTGGGCGTGATGGCCGAAATTCAACTGGGCAAAGTGGCTGAAGCCCTGGCCATGGCGGGCGAAGGCAAGCAGACAATTCACTCCGTGTTGCACCACCTGTTCCAGCGCGCCGCAGAAGAGCCGGGGCGCAGCCCGGACCTGGCCCGTGCGCTCATCTCCTCGTTTCTTGCCAGCGAAGCGGTGCGCGGCATCATTCGGCGAGAAATGTCGAAGGGCCGCAAGATGCTCGCGCAGATTGTGGCCGCGGGCCAGAAGAGCCGCGAAATCGATCCCGGTTTGAAGAAGGAGAAGCTGGCCACTCAGCTTCTGCAAAGTTTCATGGGGACGGTGCTGTTCTGGTCGCTCCATGAGGTGCCTGCGCTCAAGGTATGGATGGAAGACAGCTTTCAGCATTTCTGGAGAGCGATCGCCGTCTCCGGCAAAGAGTAGGGAACATGAAATTCGATTTCCGCATCGTCGTTGGTTTCATACTGGGCAGCTTGGTTGCGATTCCGATCGCGCCAGCGGCGGCCCAACCGCCCGCGCCATACCGCCTCACTTTGCAGGACGCGATTCAGAAGGCGCTCCAATCCAACCTCGGCGTGCTCGTTGCGGGAACGCGGGTGGACGACTCTGAAGCCACGCGCCAGAGGCGCTATTCGGCCGCGCTGCTTCCCCGCGTGAATGCGCAGAGTTACGCCAACGTGCAGAACCGCGATTTGCGCGCATTTGGTATTTCGCTCCCCGGAATGCCAGATGTTGTGGGACCGTTCTCCAACTATTACCTGGGATTTTCCGCGCAGCAGAATATCGTCGATTTGGCCAGCTTTCGTGCGATCAAGGCCAGCGAACGCGCGGTCGATGCGAGCAAGCTGGACTACAAAGATGCGCGCGATCTGATTGTCCGCTCCGTTGCCGCTTACTACTTGAACGCCCAGTCCGCTGCGGCGCGTGCCGAGGCGGCTCAATCGCGCGTGACGGATTCAAATACCCTGCTCAAGCTGGCCAAAGACAAGCACGACGCGGGGACCGCGACCGGTGTGGATGTGCTGCGCGCGCAGGTGCAACTGGCCAACGATAAACAGGCGCTGCTGGTGGCGCAGAATCAGTTAAAGCAGGCGCTGATTGTCTTGGCGCGCAACCTGGGCATGAGCCCTGCGACGCCGCTGGAACTGGCCGAGCCATTGCAATACCGGCCGTTGACCCAGCCACAGACGGAGTCCTTGGTGCCCGTCGCTTTGCAGTCTCGCTCCGACTACATGTCGTTGGCCAGCCAGCGTCGGGGATTGGTCGAGCAGCAGCGCGCCAGCCGCGCCCGCTTCTATCCCAAGCTCAGCATCAACGGCAACTTCGGCGGCATTGGCCGCAGCGTCGGCGGCATGCAAGGAACGGGTCTGATTCAAGGCCAGATAGATTTCACCGTATTCGACCGCGACCGTGAAGGCGAAGCGCAGGAACTGGCCAGCCGCGTAATGCGCATCGACGATCAGATCGCCGACCTGCGTCGCGGCATCGAGGAGGATCTCCGGGAAGCGCAGCTAAACCTGGAGTCCGCTGCCGAGCAAGTCAGCGTGGCCAAAGATGGGCAGGAACTGGCGCAGCGCGAGCTCGAACTAGCGCAAGATCGTTTCGCTCAAGGCACCGCGAACAACGTCGAGGTGGTGACGGCCCAGGATGAGCTGGCCCGCGCGCAGGAGAATTACATCCTGGCTGTTTCCAGTCATGTCGATGCAAAGTATGCCTTGGCCCGCGCTGTGGGCGACACGGAAAAGAACATTGAACAGTTTCAAGCTGGATCCACAGACGGCTCATCCAAGTAGCCCGCATTAGGAATTCCAGAACACGAGGTCTGATGCTATGAAACGACTTATCCCGGTATTGATTCTGCTGGCTGCGGCGATTGGCGCCGGAGTGTATTTCTACCCGCGTTGGGCAAAGAAACCGGCGCCGGTGAACGAACTGACGCTCTCCGGCAACATTGAAGCTCATGAGAGTCTCGTCAGCTTCAAGGTGCCCGGGCGAATTGTCGATCTTCCCATCGAAGAGGGCCAGCAGGTTGCGCAAGGCGTAGTGCTGGCGCGCCTTGAAGATGCCGATTACAAACAGAAGATTCAGATCGACGAGGCCAGCGTGCGCGTGCGTGAATCGAACCTGGCGCTGACTCTTGCCGGAACTCGCGAACAGGAAGTGAAGGCCGCACAGCAAACGTCGCTCGATGCGCAAGCCGATCTCGAACAGAAGAAGCTGGATAACGAACGCGCCCAGCGCCTCTTTGCCAAAGACGAGGTCTCCGCACAGGATCGCGATTTGGCAGCCACTGCGGTGAAACGCGCTCACGCGATCGCAGAGGCTGCGCAACAGCGGTACAACGAAGCTCTCGAGGGAAGCCGCAAGGAAGACATCGCCATAGCCCACGCCAATCTGAATGAAGCCCATGCCAATCTAGGTCTTTCGCGCGTCAACCTGGACTACACTGTTCTTCATGCGCCGAACGCGGGAGTGATCACCGTGCGCCAGGCGGAATTGGGCGAAGTGGTTTCGCCGGGATCGCCGGTGGTGACGCTGGCCGACCTCGATCACATCTGGCTGCGCGCTTACATCGCCGAGACCGATTTAGGCCGCATTCACTGGGGCCAGGAAGCAACCGTCACCACCGATACTTATCCCGGCAAGCAATACCACGGACGCATCTCCTTCATTGCTTCCGACGCTGAGTTTACGCCCAAGAGCGTGCAGACCTACCAGGAGCGCGTAACCCTGGTCTACCGCATCAAGATTGACATTGATAATCCAAATCACGAGCTCAAGCCAGGAATGCCCGCCGACGCGCAGATCGATCTTGCTGCTTCCACCCCGGCCGTTAAATCAGCGGGAGCTACTCCCGCGAAGCAATGAACGAACCGCGCCAATCCGCAATCGTCGCCCAGGGGCTGGCGAAGAGCTTTCCCGGAGTGTGCGCTGTCGAGGCGCTCAGCTTCGATGTGCGTCCCGGAGAGATCTTCGGGCTGGTCGGCCCCGATGGGGCAGGGAAGACGACCACGCTGCGCATCTTGGCTGGCATTATGCCTCCCGACGCAGGCACGGCCATCGTTGCCGGCTTTGATGTGGTGCGCGACCCCGAGGGCGCCAAACATGCGCTCAGCTACATGCCACAGCGCTTCGGGCTCTACGAAGACTTGACCGTGGACGAGAACATCGGCTTCTATGCCGACCTCTTCGGCGTGCGCAAGGCAGAGCGCAATACGCGTTCGGTGCAGTTGTTACAGGCAGCGGGCATGAGCGAGTTCCGCAAGCGACTGGCCGGAAAACTCTCCGGCGGCATGAAACAGAAACTCGGACTTGTCTGCGCGCTCATTCATCGCCCCAAGGTGATTCTGCTGGACGAGCCAACTACGGGCGTCGATCCTGTCTCGCGCCGTGACTTCTGGCGCATCCTTTACGAGTTGGTTGCGGAGGGCGTAGCGATTCTCACCTCAACCGCATATCTTGACGAGGCCGAGCGCTGCCATCGAGTAGCGCTTCTGCACCAGGGAAAGCTGCTCTTCTGCGATACCCCGGTAAACCTGAAAGCAAGTTTGGGAAAGGGCGTTTTGTCGGTCACGTCTTCCGATCCGCGCAGATTGCGGACTGCCCTCGAAGGCGCGCAGGGCATTTCCAGCCTGATGCTGACCGGTGACGGCTTGCATGTCGTGGTGGACGATCCGGCACGGCGCATTCCCGAGTTCGAAGCTCTTCTTCATCGCGCGCAAGCATCTTACGAGACGATTCAGCAGGTGGCTCCGACAATTGAAGACTTGTTTGTCGATGCGGTCAGCGGCGGAGGCCCAACCCATGCCTGACGCCGTCAATTCGGTTGTAGTGGAGAAACTGGTCAAGCGGTTTGGCGATTTTGTCGCGGTGGACCATCTCGATCTCGAAGTGCGGAAAGGTGAGGTCTTCGGCTTTCTCGGTCCAAACGGAGCGGGCAAGTCAACCACCATTCGCATGCTGTGCGGATTGCTCAAACCCACTTCGGGCCGCGCCACGGTTGCCGGTTTCGATGTGGCCCGCAAGCCTGAATCCGTGCGCCAGAACATAGGCTATATGTCGCAGAAGTTCTCGCTCTACAACGATCTAAAAGTAATCGAGAACCTTCGCCTTTTTGCCGGCCTCTACAGCGTGCCTTCGAAAGACCTGAAAGATCGCATTGAATGGGCGCTGACGATGGCCAATTTAAAGGGCCAGGAGAGTCTCATCACCGGCACGCTGCCAGGCGGTTGGAAGCAGCGCCTGGCGCTGGGTTGCGCGGTGCTGCACAGGCCGCCGATCATCTTTCTCGACGAGCCAACCTCGGGTGTCGATCCCATCACGCGCCGCCAGTTCTGGGACCTCATTCACCAAATGGCGGAACAGGGTGTTACCGTCTTCGTGACTACGCATTACATGGAAGAGGCCGAATATTGCAACCGCCTTGCGCTCATCTTCCGTGGCAAGATGGTGGCTCTCGGCACGCCCTCTGAGTTGAAGCGCGACGCGATGAAAGGCGAGTTGTTGCTGATCGACTGCCAGCCGCTCGGCCCAGCCGTTGAGGCCCTGCAATCCGCTCCGGACGTGATCGACGCCGCGGTCTTTGGCAACGCACTGCATTTGGTGGTGCACGACGCCGAGGCTGCAATGCCGCATCTTCGGACCTACCTTGCGGAGCGTGGCGTTTCTGTCAGCCGTATGGAGATGATTCGCCCCAGCCTGGAGGACGTGTTTGTCTCTCTCACCACCGTGCGTGATGTGGCAAAGGAGCTGAGAGCATGAGCCTGACCCGTTTGCTTGCCGTGGCGAATAAGGAGATCGTGCAGATCCTGCGCGATGCGCGCAGCTTGTTCATTGTCGTCATTATGCCGGTGACTCTCATGTTGCTTTTCGGCTACGGCGTGAACCTCGATCTGAAGAAACTTCCAATCTATGTGTACGATTGCGATGGCAGCCAGCAGAGTCAGGATTTGCTCAAACGCTTTCAGGCCAGCGAGTATTTCCAAGTTGAGCGCGTGGTCAACGATTACCCCTCGCTTGTCAGGGCATTGGACGACGGCCACGCCAAGATGGGCATTGTGATTCCCTGGGATTTCTCGCGGCGTCTCGCGGGCGGCAGCCCGGCTCAAGTGCAAGCTCTGATTGATGCCACCGACGACAACACCGCCAACGTGCTCATCGGTTATTCGCAGGCCGTGGTGCAGAGCTACTCTTCTGGAGTTCAACTGAGCTTTCTGCGTCAGCGTGGCCTCTCGGCGCAGTCTGCATCCATAAGCGTGCAGACCCGCACCTGGTACAACGAGAACCTTGAAAGCAGCGCATTTATCATTCCTGGTGTGCTGGCCTTGGTGATGTCGGTGATCGGCGCATTCCTCACTTCGCTCACCGTGGCGCGCGAGTGGGAGCGTGGCACCATGGAGCAGTTGATTTCAACCCCGGTCACCGCGATGGAGATTCTGCTGGGCAAGCTGACGCCCTATTTTGTTCTCGGCATGTTCGATGTGCTGGTATGCGCGGTACTCGCCATCTACTGGTTCCATGTGCCATTCCGCGGCTCCTGGAGCACGTTGCTGATTAGCTCCTCCCTTTTTCTGGTTGCCGTGCTTTCGCTGGGCTTCTTTATCTCAGTCGTTGCCAAGAGCCAGTTTGCCGCTTGCCAGGTTGCGTTGCTCATCACCTTTCTTCCTGCGTTCTTGTTGTCCGGGTTCCTGTTTCCCATCGAGCAGATGCCGGTAGTGCTGCAGGGCATCACACGCATTCTGCCTGCGCGCTACTATGTGACGGCGCTGAAGAAGATATTCCTCAAGGGAACGCCGACAGCAATGCTCTATGCAGAACTGATACCCTTAGCCGTCTTCGCATTTGTGCTCTCCCTGATGGCTACACGCAGCTTCCACAAGAGGCTGGAGTAAAGGAGAAATGCGATGCTAGGCCGCCTGAAGCAGATGCTCATCAAGGAATTCATCCAGGTGTTTCGCGACAAGCGGACGCGCTTCATCCTGATCGGACCGCCCATCATTCAGATGCTGGTCTTCGGGTATGCGGCAAGTTACGAGATCTACCATGTGCCCACCGTCGTGGTCGATCTGGATCATAGCCAGGAGAGCCGCGAACTGGTCTCGCGTTTCACTTCGAGCCGCTACTTCGACGTGCAGCATCAGCTCACCGACGCGCGCCAGCTCGGTGGCGCCATCGACCGCGGAACGGCAACCGTCGGCCTGGAGATCGATGCCGGGTTTGCTCAGAAGCTGCGCAAGGGCGAGGCGGCGCCCCTGCAAGTGATCGTGGATGCGACCAACTCCAACACCGCTTTAATTGCCAGCGGCTACATCTCCCAAATCGCGCTGGGCTTTGCGCAGGAGTACCAGCGAGACCGCTTTTATCGAATCGCGCCGCAATTTGTGGAGGTCATGCCTTCAGTGGAACTGGCGCCTCGTCCCTGGTACAACCCCGACATGCGCAGCCGGTGGTTCTTTGTTCCTGGCATCATCGGCAATCTGGGATTGGTGCTGGTGATTACGCTGACGGCATTTGCCGTAGTCCGCGAGCGGGAAATCGGCACACTCGAACAGATCATGGTCACGCCCATTCGTCCGGCGGAGTTCATCCTGGGCAAGACCATGCCTTTCTTCTTGATAGGAGCTTTCGATCTTGCACTCATTGCCGCGGTTGGAACGCTCTGGTTCCACGTGCCTTTTCGCGGTCAGCCAATGGTTCTGGTGTTGGGCGGGGTCTTGTTTCTGCTGTGCATGCTGGGCGTTGGGTTGCTGATTTCCACTGTCTCGTCCACGCAGCAGCAAGCCATGGTGACATCGTTCTTCTTCATTATGCCCGCCATCACCTTTTCGGGGTTCGGGTTTCCCATCAGCACCATGCCGCAGTGGATGCAGTACCTCACCTATGTGGTCCCGCTGCGCTACTTCCTGGTGGTCCTGCGCGGCACATATCTGAAGGGCGTTGGGCTGGATATTCTATGGCCGGAGATGACGGTCATGGCAGGCATGGCGGTGACCCTGCTCACGCTGGCCATCCTGCGTTTTCACAAAGCACTGGATTAAGAGCTTATCCGTAAATTGTAGCGCCGGTCTCCAGACCGGCTGTACTGGCGGCTTCCTGGCCGCCAGATGCGATGTGCGCGGGTCTGAAGACCCGCACGACAGCCGCCCTCCGACCCCTGCGAGCAAAAATCGCTCACGGGCGCCCCGCTCTGGAGAGCGGCTCTACGAGAACGCAATTTACGGATAAGCTCTAAGACAGCTCTCCAATTTGTGTAGAGGAATGAGACGGAGGGAGCAGGGGACTTCAGTCCCCTGAATAAGCGGAAAATCAAGCGGGCTTTTGCCGCGGGCCTGAAGGCCAGCAAGACTCGCGTCAGTTTCGTGGGGCTGAAGGACCTGCATCGCGCCGGGCGCCCGAGGTCCAGAATTTGCGACCTGTGCTCAACCAGCCTTGTTCAGATCGAGCTTGTTCGTTCGGAAAAGATCGAGGCTAAACTTACCACATTGCGTTGCAAATCGTAATGTTCAACAACGCGCTCCCTCGCGCTGGCAGCAATGCGCTGGCGCAATTCCGCGTCGCCTATGAGCGTTGCAATCGCTTCGGCCAGCGCATCCAGATCGGAAGGCGCCACCAGCAGGCCGTCGATTCCGTTGCGGATCAACTCCGGAATGCCGGTGATCTGCGTACTCACACATGGAATCCCCATGGCCATGGCTTCCATGAGAACCACCGGTATGCCCTCGGCAAAGCTGGGAATGCAGAAGATGTCCGCTGCCGCATAGAGTTCGCGGATGCGATCCTGATTGACCGCTCCTTCAAAGATGACGCACTCGGGAACAGCAATACGGGCCGCATGTTCGCGCAGCGAGGCTTCATCGCGGCCGGGGCCCACCAGCCGCAGACGCACGGAGCGCCCAGCAATCGCCAGCCGCTCTACAGCTTCGATCAAAATGTGCTGGCCCTTGGCCGGAGTGAGGCGTCCAACGCACAGGATTTCGAAGGTGTCCGGCGCAAGCCGGATCGGTTGTTGCATAAAGATCAATGGATCGACGCCGAGACGCGATACTACGATCTTGCTCCAGTGGGTGTAGGGTGACAGCATCATCAGTTGGCTGCGCGCAAAAGAACTGATGCAGACGACGAAATTGGCTGAGGAAACCTTCTCCGCCAGATATTGCCCGCGCGCGTCGTAGAACTCGTCGGGGCCATGAACCGTCATCGAGAAACCCAATCCGAAGACTTGGCGCACGTACATTCCCACGGTAGCCGCCTGCTGTCCCAGGTGGCAATGGAGATGGGTGTGCCCGTTGCGCCGCATCCATCGGCCCACCATCAGAGCCTCAATAAAGTAGAAGGCGTTGAAAGCGAGCCGCCGGGGATCGAGGCGGCCTAGGCGCAACAGCAGGCTGAAGCCACTGCAATATCCCGCGAAATTATGGAAGAGCGCAAACAGATGTGCCGCTCCCGCGCCAGTCAGGCCATGGCGTTTTACATAATATGTACGAGCAGCCTCGACTCTCTCGTCATCCGTCAGGCGATCCGGCGGGCGATCCGGCGAATTGATCGACGCCGTATCGATGCGGAAGCCAAGGGCACGAAGCCGAAGAACCTCGCGCAGAACGAAGCTCATCGAGAGCGTCGGGTACTGGCTGACCAAGTACGCTAGAGAACGCGCTGGGACAGTGGTGGGTGGCTCGGTCGTAGTTGCTTTGAGATGGTCCGAGGCTGACATATGGACTGTCCTGACAGGTGAGACGCTGAGACGGTGGATGGGACGAAAACCTGCCGCACAATCGCGGTGGTTGAGCAACCATCGCAGCGCAGATTGCCGCAACTTTCCCGGTCTTCTTTTCGGGCGGCACAAGTTGGCAATACGCCGGCACCGATGATCCTCCAAAGTATATAGCCTTGCCGATGGCGCCCAAGATCGCTGCCTTGCAGATTACTTTGAATGTGGCGTAAGTAATTCAATTTAAATATATTGTGTCGGTTGTTCTAGAACCAATTCGATATCGACCAATGAACCCACACCTGCCTGCGGGACGCTGCGGCCGCATGAGATTCACCCCGGTCGGCTGTTGGGTACGAAGAAGGGAATCCGCTCTCCTATCCGCACCGCCATGAATGGTGTTACTTTACCCTTTAGCTTCGCTCACGGCGTGCGTCGGGACTGAACTGTATGGCATGGCCGCGCCTCTCCAACGGATTCTGAACTTCCGTATGGCGGGAGAAACATCGATAACGTGTACGGCAGCATGAGGCAGGAAGAGTTTTGGAGATCGGCTCCTTATGATGGAATTCCACATTTCGCGTAGTGCTCGCGAGCGCTACCGGTTCGCTGAGTCGCTTTTTTCCTACACAGGGAACGTAGTGTTTGCCAACTTGGCGGCTTGCCGCGAGTTCGCGTACCGCATGAATACGGTCCGCGAAGTCGAGAAGCACCCCGAACTCGCGGTTCATGCCGGACAACTTTACGCCATGGGGCTGATTGACGAGGCGAGCCACGTCCTGATGCAGCGCTACCGCGAGCAGTTCGACCCCACCGTGATGACCTCTGCTCTCGACTTCTTTGCTGATCAAGTTGGAGCCAAGGCGCTGGACACGATGCTGCTCACATTTGTTGAGCATTTTCCGGGGTTGAGGGTGATTCGCGGTGAGCAAACCCCGCTGGAATGGCTTCACGGAAGCACGGAGGGAACTCCTCACCAGGCGATTGCGCTGGAAGAATTGCTGATGTTGTGGTCGGCAAACCGCAACGAGGCTTTCCATCCGTTCGAAGAACTTTTCGAGGAGAAGACCCTCGCCGAAAAGACTGTCTATCGCCAGGTAACGCAGCAATTGCCAGAGTATTTTGCCACCCGTCCCCTGGTTTCAATTGAGGATGCCAAGCCCATCAGCCTGCTTGACCTGCTGCGCGCGCCGGCCGTAGGTTCGCCTCGCTCCCTCGGCGAGCAGTTGGCTCTCATTCGCAAACTCTGGAAGCCGTTGCTCGGCGATAGCCTGGAGCGCTTCCTGATGATTGCCGGCGAGGTGCTGCGCGAAGAGGAACTGGCCATCTGGATGCAGTTCAACCCTCCCGCTGCCCAGGCGCACTCTGCGGCGGAGGCTGCGGCCAGGCGTCGCCGCGAGACCGGCCAGCAGCAGTGGCCTTCAGTGGTCAGCACCGCCGAAGTGCCGGTTTTTGGCGATCCGGCGCACGAATACGAGAAATTTAGCCCCGATACGGCATGGATGCCCACCACGGTGCTCATCGCCAAGAGCACCTATGTGTGGCTGGCGCAGATGAGCAAGCAGTATGGGCGCCACATCTCCCGTTTGGATGAGATTCCCGACGAAGAGCTGGCGACTCTGGCGCGCCGCGGGCTCAATTCGCTCTGGCTGATTGGAGTATGGGAGCGGAGCCGCGCCTCGAAAACCATCAAGCAGCTCTGCGGCAATACTGACGCCGTGGCCTCAGCCTATTCGCTCTTCGACTACCGCATCTCCGACGATTTGGGCGGTGAGGCTGCGTACATCAACCTGCGCGACCGCGCTTATCGTCACGGCGTGCGGCTGGCCAGCGACATGGTGCCGAACCACATGGGCATCGACTCCCCCTGGGTCGTTGAGCATCCGGAGTGGTTCATTTCCAGGCGAGACACGCCATACCCGGCCTACAGCTTTAACGGCCCCGACCTCTCCCATGACGGGCGCGTGGAGATCAAGATCGAGGATCACTACTTCGAGCAGAGCGATGCCGCCGTGGTCTTCCGCCGTCGCGATCTAGCCAGCGGCGAAACCCGCTACATCTATCACGGCAACGATGGCACCAGCTTTCCCTGGAACGACACCGCGCAGCTCGATTACCTGAATCCGGCAGTGCGCGAGCAGGTCATCCAGACCATCCTGCATGTGGCGCGGCTGTTTCCAGTCATTCGTTTCGATGCGGCAATGACTCTGGCCAAGCGGCACTTTCATCGGCTCTGGTTTCCCGGCCCTGGATCGAGCGGCGCCATTCCCTCGCGCGCCGAATATGGCATGAGCCAGGAGGAATTCAATCGCTGCATGCCGCATGAGTTCTGGCGCGAGGTCGTTGATCGCGTAGCCGCCGAAGTGCCTGGCACGCTGCTCTTGGCTGAGGCCTTCTGGCTCATGGAGGGTTACTTCGTCCGCACCCTGGGAATGCACCGCGTCTATAACAGCGCCTTCATGGTGATGCTGCGCGACGAGGACAATGCCAAGTACCGCTCGGTCATCAAGAACACCTTGGAATTCGATCCCGACATCATGAAGCGTTACGTGAACTTCATGAGCAATCCCGATGAACGCACGGCGATTGACCAGTTCGGCAAGGGGGACAAGTGCTTTGGCGTGGCCGCTCTCATGGCCACCTTGCCCGGCCTGCCCATGTTCGGCCACGGCCAGATTGAGGGATTCACAGAGAAGTACGGAATGGAGTACTACCGGCCGCGCTACGACGAGACAGCCGACCATTGGCTGATCGAGCGTCATGAGCGGGAGATCGCCCCGCTTTTGCAGCGCCGTTGGCTCTTCGCTGAAAGCAGCAATTTCCTGCTCTACGACTTTTTCCAGGACAACGGAAACGTGGACGAGAATGTCTTCGCCTACTCCAACCGCAACGGCGGTGAGCGGGCGCTGGTGGTCTACAACAACCGCTACGCTACGGCGCACGGAACTATCGACTTCTCCGCGGCCTACGCCGACAAGGAGTCGGCACAACTGCGCCAGAAGCGTCTGCGGGAAGGCCTGGAACTCAACGGTGGACAAGCCACGGTCCTTGCCTGGCGCGACTCGTTGACGGGGCTCGAATACCTGCGCCGGGGCCCCGATTTGGCGGAGCGCGGCCTCACTCTCGATCTGCATGCGTATCAATGCCATGTTTTCCTCGATTGGCGCGAGCTTCAGGCTACCGCGGAAAAGCCCTGGGACCGCCTTTGCGACCAGCTCACAGGGCAGGGCGTGCCCAACCTGGACGATGCGCTGGTGAATCTGGAACTGCGGCCGGCGCACGATGCGCTCCGTTCGCTTCTCGATCCGGCCGTGGTGCGTCTGCTGGCCGACTTGGCGGAGCATCCTCGCACTCTTGCTGCCGGAATCGACAAGCGCATGCAAGCGGAGCGCAGCGACTTCTTCGAGCAGGCGTGGGGACGTTGCGATTTGTTCTTGCGTGTCGCGCAGAAAGCCTACACCTCGCGCACAGTTGGACCAGACCAGCCGGCCGGTGCTGCGTTTCCCACGAACCCCGCATTGCTAGGCCCGGCCTTCCGTGAACGCCTGCGCGCCGCCATGCGCATTCCCGCCATCGAAGCTCTCTTCCCGGCCCCGTGGACCGTTGCCGCGCGCCGAATGCTTCCCAGTCCCAGCCCGCAACTCACGGCCACGGCCATGTGGGGCCCGGTTCTTGGCTGGTGTGCGCTCGAACTGCTGGCGCAATCCATTGACGTGGAAAAACCCGAGAGTGTGGCGCTGGACCTGTTCGACCGCTTGCGTCTGCGTGAGCCATTCGCCAAGGCCTTTGCGGCGCTTGGATTCGATGGCGAGGAAGGCTGGCGCGTCGCAGCCCGCATCAAGGTTGTGCTGCTCACCGGTGCTGGCGTAGGAAGAGCTGAGCAAGCCCCTGTCGAAGCGGTTGCTGAAGAGCCTGTGGGTTCGTCCGCGGCAACTGCCCCCGCAATGAAAGAAGTGATCGCTGCGCCGGCTGCCGGCGGAACAATGCCGGCCGAGCCGGAAGCAGTGGCCGACGAGCGGATCGCCCTGTCGCCTGCCTTGTGGCTCGATCCGGATGTGCGCTGGCTGACAGGCGTCCACACAGCTGGTGGCCATGCCTACCTGGTTCGCGAGCTGTACGAAGAACTCCTCTGGTGGCTGCTGATGCCGTCGCTCTTACGCCTGGCGGGCGAGCCCGCTCCCAGCCGCGCTGCGGTGGAGGAGATGAGCAAAACCGTCGAGGAAGCTCTGGCGACCGCAGAGGCCGCGGGGTATCGTATCGACGCTCTGCTCGGTCAGGATGCTGTTCAAGATGCCGGCGAAGAGCCTGCGCAGGCGCCGGAACCCGAGGTCCTTGACAACGAGACCCAGCAACCAGCGGATGAAGTGGAACCGGCGCAAACAGCGGAGCAATCGGAGTCACAAGAGCCGATTGTTGAGCTCGACGAGGCCGTTGAAACCGATCCCACAGAGACGAAGTAAGCATCCTCCGGAAGTGGGGCGCCAGACTAAGAGCTTATCCGTAAATTGTAGGGCCGGTCTCCAGACCGGCTCTGGAGTTTCTACATTTCTCGTGTCGAAACGCTATAGAACGCTTGATTTTTGGGTAAAAATGTGTTTCATTATGAGTGATGAAACAAAAGGAGATTCTTCGCCAACGAGATCGGCTTACGC
>Ga0181520_10000678_pt1 | contig 73289 bp, 59 predicted proteins | sample PEATcosm2014_Bin_29_FD_132451 | JGI IMG/M metagenome (GOLD analysis project Ga0181520, IMG submission 132451) | Peatland microbial communities from MTU Mesocosm Facility, Houghton, MI, USA - PEATcosm2014_Bin02_30_metaG | ecosystem: Environmental > Terrestrial > Soil > Wetlands > Peat | place... | reverse complement strand
TGTTCGAGAGAACCCCCATTTTACGGGCACTTCAAGAGATGGGCTGCGATAACGACTTAGACGACAATTGCAACCAATTGAATCTGTTCAACTTGTAGCCGGACAGTAGTGATGCCGGATCAAGAGGAGCAATTATGAATGCGACCCGTCAGAAGTCATTTGCCATTTTCTTCTTCGTGCTCGGCTTCGTGCTGACGCTCAATCTCTTCGGGCAAACTGGAACCGCGACGGTGCGCGGCCAGGTGACGGACCCATCCGGAGCGCTGGTCCCTGGCGCAACGGTGAGCCTGACGGACGACGCGGGTAAGACCTTCTCCGCGCAGACCGGCGCGAGCGGCGCTTATGAACTGAAGGCCATTCCCGCCGGTTCCTACACGCTGGCCGCGGTGGCGAACGGATTCGAGACTTTTGTGCAGCTGAGTTTCGAAGTGGCTGCGGGACACCCGATGCTCCAGAACATCGCCCTGACCATCGCCGTTGAGAAGCAGAACGTCACGGTCAGCGATCAGGGCACCAGCGTCAATACCTCCTCGGACAATAACGCCAGCCAACTGGTGATCAAAGGCGCGGGTCTGGATGCGCTCTCGGACGATCCGGACGAGTTGCAGAACGAGTTGAGCGCGCTGGCCGGGCCAGCGGCGGGTCCCAATGGCGGACAAATCTACATCGACGGATTCAGCGGAGGACAGCTTCCCCCCAAGTCGTCGATCCGCGAGATTCGCGTCAATCAGAATCCCTTCTCGGCGCAGTACGACAAACTCGGCTACGGGCGCATCGAAATCCTCACCAAGCCCGGAACCGACAAGCTGCACGGCACGCTGATGATGAATGGCAACGATTCGGCCTTCAACTCACTCAACCCGTTCGTGACCTCGGAGCCGCCCTACTACTCCACCTTCATGATGGGCAATGTGGGCGGCTCGCTGAATAAGAAGGCATCCTTCTTTGTGAGCGTCTTTCGCCGCAGCCAGCAGGACAACAGCATCGTGAACGCGGACACTTCCCTGGACACAAGCGGAAACCCGGTAGCCTTCACCGGCGCGTTCGGCAACCCCAAGCAGCGGCTGGACATCAGTCCGCGCATCGATGTGCAACTGACGGCCAACAACACGCTCACCGCCCGCTATGGTTTCAGCCAGGTAAGTGAAACCGGCGACGGCGTGGGGCAGCTCGCGCTGCAATCGCAGGCCTACAACAATTCCAGCACCCAGCACGATTTCCAGCTCAGCGATACGCAGATTCTGGGCAACAATGCAGTCAACGAGACGCTGTTCGAATACACGCGCAGCCAGAGCAGCCAGGCGGCGCAGAACTCCGGTCCGACCCTGATGGTGCAGGGCGCATTTACCGGAGGAGGGAACAGCCTGGGCCTGATCGCCGACAAGCAGAATCGCTTCGAGTTGCAGAACAACACCAGCCTGGCGCATGGTTCCCACTCCTTCAAGATCGGGACTCGCCTGCGCGCCACGCAGGACGCTAACAGCTCGACAAGCGGCTTCAATGGGACATTCACCTTCGGCACCCTTGCCGATTACCTTGCCCTTCAGCCGAGCCAGTACAGCGTGATGACGGGTTCGCCGAAATCGAATGTGACGGCCTTCGATGCTTCTGTCTACGCCGACGACGAGTGGCGCATGCGGCCGAATCTGACCTTGAGCTACGGCCTGCGCTACGAGGCACAGACTCACCTCAGCGACTACTCGAATCTCGCGCCAAGGCTGTCGGCGGCATGGGCCACCAATGGGCGCAAGACGGTGGTGCGCGCCGGGTATGGGTGGTTCTACGACCGCTTCGACTATAGCTACATCTTGCAAGCGGAACGGCAGAACGGCGTCACCCAGCAGCAATACATCGTCAACCAGCCAGGCCCCGGCCTGACCCCGCCGTCGCTCAACGGCGCGGCCATCATTTCCACCATCTACCAGGTTGATCCTCACATGCGCACGCCGCTGACCATGGAGGCCGCTGCCGGAGTCGATCAGCAGGTCACCAAGAATGCCACCGTGTCGGTGACCTATGTAAACTCGCGCGGCGTCCATGCGCTGCTGAGCGACAACATCAACGCGCCATCGGCCGCCACCGGCCTGCGCCCCAACGGGACCAACGAAAACATCTATCAGTACCAGTCCGGCGGGGTGTTCCGGCAAAGCCAGATCGTGACCAACTTCAGCGTCGGCGTGGGGAAGATGTCGCTCTTTGGCTTCTACATGGTGAACTTCGCCAACGGCGATACCTCCGGCGCGAACAGTTTTCCCTCGAACTCTTACAATCCCGGCGCAGACTACGGTCGCACGGCCTTCGATGTGCGCAATCGCCTGCTAGTCGGCGGCAACATTCCGCTGAAGTACGGAGTCTCCTTGAGCCCCATGGTGGTGGCCAACTCCGGCGCTCCGTTCAATATCACCACGGGAATCGACAACAACGGCGACTCGATCTTCAACGACCGGCCAGCGTTCGCCACCGATCTGACGCGGGCCAGCGTGGTGAAGACGTCGTTGGGAAACTTCGACATCGACCCGATTGCCGGGCAAAAGATTGTGCCCATCAACTACGGAACCGGCCCCAGCCAGTTCAGCGCCAACGTACGCCTCTCCAAGCGGTTTGCTATCGGGCCTGAGACTCAAGGCGGATTCAGCAACAGCGGCGGCGGCCCCGGCGGACCACCCCCGGGAGGCGGACCTGGTGGACCGCGCGGTGGCGGCCCTGGCGGCGGCCTCGGACCGGGCGGGCTGAGCGGCAAGAATGGACCGCCGCAAACCGACGCGCCGGTGACGAGGCGCTACAGTCTGGGCTTCGCGGTGATGGCGAACAACGTATTCAACAACGTGAACCTGTCGCAGCCGGTGGGCGTAGTCACCGCGTCGTCGTTCAACAAGTCGACTGCCCTGGCTGGGGGATTCTTCTCCTCGCAGTCGGCCAATCGAAGCATCAACATGCAGCTGAGCTTTTCCTTCTAGTCTGCGTTGATCACTGCCAGACCGGCGCCCTATAGCGCCGGCCTCCCGACCCACGCCGGACGCCGATTTGCTCCGTCACGATGTGTGCAAGCGGTGTCGATGAACAGGGCTTCGCTCTGGCGGCGAGGCCCCTTCGACTGCGCTCAGGGCAGGCTGTGCCAGTACAGCCGACCAGGAGGTCGGCACTACATTCCTGCCATTTCCACAACGCCATCAGGGCCGGATCGATTGCTCCGGCCCTGATGCCCTGAGGCTACTTCCTTTCTTCGGCGACCGGCGGCGCAGCGCCGGGGAAGATGCCCTCGATGGGCGCGTTCCGCTTCTCGTCCAACTCGGGATGCGGCAGCGGCTTGCGCGGCAGCATCTGATCGCGCTGCGCGGCGTTGTAGAGGAAGATGGCCTCGACGGTGGCAATCTGCTTCAAGTCAGCCGCTTGCAGCCGTTCGAACACATCCTCGTTCGAGTGGTGGGTGCGGCCCATGTAGTCCAGCATGTCCTGAATGAACTGAAAGCCTGGGATACCCACTGCGTCGAAGCTCAGATGGTCTGTGCCGCCGGTGTTGCGGTTGGTGATGGTGGTGAGGCCCAGATCGTTCAGGGGGGCGATCCACTGCGCGAAGATGGGCGCGATGGCCGCGTTGCCCTGCGTGTAGACGCCGCGAATTCTGCCGGTTCCGTTGTCCACGTTGAAGTAAGCCGATATGAGTTTGTGCTCCGGCTTTAGCTCTAGCGGCCCCACCGTCTTGCGCATGAACTCGGGCAGTTCCAACTGATCGGGAGCGGTGGAGAGCTTGGCCTCGCCGAAGTGCTGCGTCACGTAGCCCTTGGAGCCGAAGATGCCCTGCTCCTCGCCGGTCCACAACGCGATGCGAATGGTGCGCCGAGGCTTCACGTCCAGAGCTTTGAGGATGCGCACCGCTTCCATGGCGACGATGGTTCCCGCACCGTTGTCGGTTGCGCCGGTGCCGGCTGTCCAGCTATCCAAGTGCCCGCCCACCATCACCACCTGCTCTTTCAGCTTGGGGTCGGTGCCGGGGATCTCCGCCACGGTATTGAAGGCGTGCTCGTGCTCGCCGGTAACCCTCGTCTCCACATCGATCTCAACGCTCACCGGCGCATGAGCCTGGGTGAGGCGGTAGAGCCGGCCATAGCTCTCGATTGCAGCCACGACGACGGGAATCTTGACCCGCTTCTCCGCAATGTAGGGCGTGCGGCCAAGGGTCGCGCCGTTGTCGTCGAAGAGCGTGCCGCCCGAGCCGCCGCCGTTCTTGGCGTCGCGGCTGGGTTCGATGACGGCGGCCACTTTCTCATCGAAAAAGAACTGCGCCAGCTTGTCGACCAGCTTCTGCCGTTCGAGCCGTTCGCGCAGCCTGGCCTGCATCTCCGACGAGACGCCCGCTGCGCCGGCATTTACCGGATACGCGGCGATATCCTCAAGTTCCTTCTCCGAGTAGCGCTCGAAGAGCGCCTTGTCCACGGGCGGCACGTCGCGCATGGCGCCGTACAGCACCACCTTGCCGGCCAGCTTTCCCTTGTATTTGTCGAAGTCCTTGTCGCTCTGGATGTCGGCAAAGGCCACTTCGCCGGTCACTGGGCCAGGGGTAGAAGGCGACCACGGCGTGGCCTGCACGATCAGCACGGCGGTGTCGGGCGCGACCATGCGCGCCCAGGCGTTCAATTGCTGCCAGCCCAGGCCGAACTCGCCCCAGTCTTCAAGATGCGCATTCTCCAGGCCGATTTTGGTCAGCGTGTCACGCGTCCACTCGTTGGCCTTTTTCAGATTGGGCGACCCGGTCAGGCGCGAACCAATGCCGTCCATCAGCGCGGTGCCGAACTCCATGACGTGGGAGTGGTTCAGCCCCTCGTCGCGAATGCGCTGGTACATATTCAAATCCAGCGATTCGGTGGCCGGCTGTACCTCGGCATAGGGATCGGATTGCGCAGGTGCGGCGGGCTTGGGTTTGTCCGCGGCGTAAAGCATCATGGCCGCAGTCAGCAGAACCGCGGGAAACAGGCGAAGTAGCTTGGTGGGCATGGGGTTGGCTCCGTTCAGACGGGGATATGCTTGCCTTGAGGAATTGTAGGCCAATCCTCAAGGCAGGCACATCGGCCGAGCCATACCCGTGCCTTCTCGGCTAGTCGCTCTTTCCAGAGTTGCCTTCCGTCGCAACGGCGGGTAGATCCAGAGCCACCAGGGCAAAGCGCGTCTTGCCGTCCTGGGGACTTTCGAAACCGACAATATGCTGATGCCTCTTGGAACCAGCCTTCAACTCCAGATTTCCCTTGCCCACGCTGTAATCCCCCTGATCGATCTGCACCTTGCCACTCTTGTTCTCCTCGCAGGTCAGCCCTTCGGAGGTGGTTGTCGGCGTGCCGATCGGGGCGTTGCCCTGGCAGGTGAGTACTTCGCCATAGCGACTCAGCGCCTTCTTGTAAAAAGCCGTGACCTGCTCCTTGCTGCCGGAAGTGGCATAGGAGATTGCGCGCACCCGCAACTGCCACTCGCCAAAGCCCAGATGTACGTCAGCCGATTTGTGCTTGTCGTCGCCTTTGATCGCTTCCGCGCCAGGATAGACCGGGAGGCCCAGATCCGAGGCTGTCAGTTGATCGGTATTCACATGCACGCCGCCAAAAGGCGTATCGACCTGGACGGTCTTGTCCTCGCCGTTCGCGCCTTTGTCCACATGTACCCTGCACCCCGCCATCCCGGCCGCCAACGCCAGGCCCGTTACCAAACTTGTTGCTTTGCGCATCATGGCATTCGCCCTCATGCCAGTTATACGCCAGCATTTGCCGGTTGGTTCCTCGAAATCGCGCGGCCAGAGGGAGCCTTTCCCGCATTGCCCAATGCGGCGGTGATATGGTGAACCCCATGAAGAGCGTACCCATTCTGGTCTTCATTCCGTTCCTGGCTGGGTTGCTTTCCGCCCCGGCCTTGGACCAGGCTCAGCCGCTTCCGCCAGCCGAGGCTGCACAGGCGGTCGTTGTTCAGGTTCACGCTGGACAGGCCATCGGCCCCTACACCCCAATTTGGAACTACTTCGGCGCCGACGAGCCCAACTATCTCTACGCACCTAACGGCCAGAAGCTGCTCACCGAATTGGCCGCGTTCAGCCCGGTCCCGGTCTACTTTCGTCCCCATAACCTGCTCACCACCGGCAACGGCGAGGGCTCGCTCAAGTGGGGCTCGACCAACGTTTACAGCGAACGGCCCGACGGGACGCCGGTCTACGATTTCACCCTCACCGACCGCATCTTCGATGCCCTTGCCGCCGCGCATGTGCGCCCGCTGGTCGAGATCGGATTCATGCCGGAGGCGCTCTCCGCGCATCCTGAGCCGTATCGGCACAGCTTCCCGAATGGCGACGTTTTCACGGGTTGGAGCTATCCGCCCAACGACGAAGCGAAATGGTCGAAGCTGGTCACGGCCTACGTCGCCCATCTCCGCGACCGCTACACCTGGCAGGTAACAACCTGGCGGTGGGAAGTGTGGAACGAACCCGACATCGCCTACTGGCACGGAACGCCGGCTGAGTACGACCGGCTCTACGACCTGACCTCTGCCGCTATCCGCCAGGCCCTGCCCGAGGCTCGCATCGGAGGCCCCGAGGTCACCGGCGTCAGCGATCGCTCCGAGCCTTTTCTGCGCCAGTTCCTGGAACACTGCGCGCACGGCACGAACGCCGCCACTGGCGGGACCGGCGCGCCGTTGGACTTCATTAGCTATCACCCCAAGGGCAGCCCGAAGTTTATCGACGGGCATGTGGTGATGAGTGTCGGGGCGCAATTGCGAGCGGTGGAGCGTGGAATGAAGGTGGTGACGAGCTACCCGGAGTGGAAACACACGCCCATCATCCTGGGCGAGAGCGATCCCGAGGGGTGCGCTGCCTGTCAGGGCAGCCAGAACGGCTATCGCAACGGTCCGCTCTATGGTGTCAGCGTCGCCGAGGCCACCATGCGCACCTATGAGCTGGCCCGCAAGTACAATGTGACCGTCGAGGGGACGGTCACATGGGCCTTCGAATTCGAGGACCAACCGGCTTTTGCCGGCTTCCGTGAGTTGGCGACCAATGGCATCGACAAGCCGGTGCTGAATGTCTTCCGCATCTTCGGAATGTTAGGCGGCAGCAGGTCAGGAGCGGTATGGGTGGAGACCGAGAGCAGTGGGGCTTTGCCGCTGGAGGAGATCGTGGAGCACAGTGCAACTGCTGCCCCGGACGTGAACGCCGTGGCCACACGCAACGGGCATGAAGTCGACGTGCTGGTTTGGAACTACCACGACGCCGATGTTGCCGCTCCGCCGGCCCTGATTCACCTTGTGGTCGACGGCCTCCATGGGAAAGCAGCCACGGCGGACGAATTCCGCGTGGACGCGACGCACGGCAATGCGTACCGGGTCTGGCAGCAGATGGGCAGCCCGGCACACCCTACCGCCGACCAGACGCGGCTGTTGGAAAAAGCTGCTGCGTTGGAGCAATCCGTGGCTGACCATGAAATTCCAGTCAGCAAGGGCAAGGCCGCTGTCGATCTGGTTATTCCACGTCAGGGTGTGGTGCTGGTGCGACTGCTGGAGCGCTGACCGCTCAGTTTTTCCGGCCAAGGCTCTGCGCAAACGACAGATACGCCAGCGCCGCGGGAGAATAGCCTCCAGGGTCGGGCTGCGTAAACTCGCCGGTCAGCGGGTCCATCTGCTGGCGGAACTCCGTATGCCGCTCGATTGCCTCGCACCACTGCCGCATAAGATGTCCCAGTTCAGCTTGCTTGCCGTAGTGCTCCATCCAGCGCGGAGCGCGCAGAGCGGTCAGTGCCTGCGTAGCGCCGCCCCACGAGTTGCGCGGAATCGGCCGCACAAACGCCGGGTCGTCCATGGCGACGCTGGTCAACGGGTAGGGAGCCCAGAAGGCTTTCGGGTTGTGCAACTGCCTGGTCCAAACCGCCTCGAAGATCGCCTTGTCGCGCGCTTCGGAGAGCTTCAGGACGTGTTCGCCGAGAACCCGGCTAATGACATCTGATTGGACGCGCACAAACCGGCTTTGTGCGTCGAGATCGTAGAACGCCGCGTCCTCTTCGCAGTAGAGCTTGCCCAGAATCAACTCCCGGATGCTCTCCGCGTCTCCAAACCAACGATCCGCGTCGCTGTTCTTGCCTAGCGCCCCGGCCATCGCGGCAAGGGCCACGCGTCCACCATACACCGTAGCCGAGAGGTCCGGGCAAAGGCGCGGCAATGAGGCGATTTGCGGGCATTTGCGGGCATCCGCATCGGGACAGCGATTGGGTATCCCGCTCCATCGCGGGCTGTTGTCGTGGCCCGTGTCGTAAGTGCAAAAGCCTTCCACCAGACCGGTCTTGCGCGTATCTCGATACTGACGCAGCCATGCATCCCAGCGGCTGCACGCATTGTAAGCCGCGGTCAGCAGCTCTTCGTCACCGGTGAGTTGAGCCAGTTCCCAAGCGGTGGCGACGATGGGAACCACCATTTGGATTTGCCCGTAGCCGTTCTCAGTGGTTTTCACGCTGGCAGGCAATTGTCCGTCCGGGCGCTGCAACTCGAAAAACGCCATGTGGTTGTTGCGCGCGGCTGCAAGCGGCGTGGTCTTCGACGGCCCTGCAGGTATGTGCTTGGCGAGCGTTGCGTAAACCAGCCCTTCGTGCGGCCCGCACTCCTGCCAAATGCCCTGATAGGTGCTGCCTTCAAAGAGAAGCGGGCGCGGGTATCCGGGGACAGTCTTGATGTTGCCTGCGAGCACGGCGACCGCTGCATCCCAGGTGCGCCTGGCCGCGGGATCTGGATTGACCGGCGAAGCCTGCGCGCCGACCCTGAACGGATTCAAGGCGACTGCTGCGCCGGCTTTCAGCGTGCCGGCAAGAAACGCTCTGCGGCTGTGGTTGTTTCGCACCATGGGGTTCCTTTGCCGGCCAGTCTTACCCGCGGAACCACTGACCGGACGCCCAGCCAGGGTTCTTTCCATGCCGAGTCAATCATGCGCTGAGGGGCCGTCTTCCTTGCTGCTGGCTGCAAACAGAATCCCCACCAAAAACAGAACAACGAGGAGAGAAATGACGAAGACAGGGGAAGAGATATTCATTTTCAAAGCTCCTGCCGGGTAGATTATCAAAATCTCCACGGTTACCGAAGATTCCCGAAAAGGTCCTGGCTCTTTAAGTCCGGAAAGTGTGAGACGGCTAGGATCTTCGATTTATGCAAGAGTTTTCACAAAATGCATCAATTGTGCACTCATTTGCGAGGTGACCGGCGTCACAGCATGGCCCCATAGCAGGGCGTAAATTGACGCGGGCTCAAGGAAGTGACCGAAGAAGCCTGGACAGAATGCTCCCGGAAATGGGGAGCGGAGACGCCGGCTCGCAATGCGCGTCGCGGGAATTGTGCAGGGAATCATGCAGGCGTGCGGCGGAGGCAATCGGCAATGAACTGGCAAGAAGAGTATCAAAACAAGTGCGTGGATGTGGCCCAGGCGTTGAGCGCAGTGCGCTCCGGTGATCGAGTTTGGATTCAGTCCGGAGTCGGCACTCCCTCGGTGCTGGTGGACGCGCTGGTGGCGCGGGCGCCCCAGGTGCGCGATGTGGAAGTCGTCCACATGATGACGCTGGGCAGCGCGGACTATACCAAGCCGGAATACGAAGGGCATTTCCGTCATCGCGGAATGTTTTTGGGCTCCAATGTGCGCGCGGCGGTGGCTGCCGGACGCGCCGACTACACGCCCATTTTTCTCAGTGAAATCGAGAATCTGGTGGTCACCGGCGCCATGCCGCTGGATGTGGTCCTGCTCCAGGTTTCACCGCCCGATGCGCACGGATTCGTGAGCCTGGGAACTACGGTGGACTGCACCATGACCGCGGCGCGCTGTGCCCGAGCCGTGATTGCGGAAGTCAATGAGCGCATGCCTCGCACCCACGGCGAAACCTCCATCCATGTAAGCCACCTTGCGGCCATCGTCGAGACCTCGCGCCCGCTGCTGGAACTTGTCAGGGAGCCGGTGACCGAGCAGCATCTGGGCGTGGCGCGCAACGTGGCCACGCTGATTCCCGACGGAGCAACGCTGCAAACCGGCATTGGCGGGATCTCGGATGCGGTGCTTACCTGCCTGGGAGACAAACGGGACCTGGGCATCCACTCTGAAATGTGCTCGGACAGCGTCATTGGCCTGATGGATTCAGGCGTGCTGAACGGCGAGCGTAAGTCGCTGCATCGCGGCAAGGTCGTGCTTTCTTTCGTTTTGGGAACCCAGCCCCTGTTCGATTACCTGCACGAGAATCCCAGCTTTGAGTTCCGCCCGATCTGCTATACCAACGATCCATTTGTGGTGGCGCAAAACGACAGGATGGTGGCCATCAACTCCGCGCTTCAGGTGGATTTGACCGGCCAGGTTTGCGCGGACTCGCTGGGCACAAGGCCGTACAGCGGCTTTGGCGGGCAAATTGACTTCATTCGCGGCGCGGCTCGCTCAAAGGGCGGGGTTCCGATCATTGCGCTACCGTCGACCGCGATGGGCGGCGCGGTTTCGCGGATTTCCACTGTGCTTGAGCCGGGAGCCGGAGTCGTTACCTCGCGCGCCGATGTGCACTACGTGGTCACCGAGCACGGCATCGCGTATCTGCATGGCAAGACGCTGCGGGAGCGGGCCGAAGCGCTGATCGCAATTGCCGATCCGCGCTTTCAGCAAGAGCTTGAGGAATTCGCGGTGCGCGCGCATTACCTGGAGCACAAGGCCGCGGTCGCGTGTGTGTGAAGATTCATATATGTCCTGAGAGGAGATCGCAATGCACGATACAGAGAAACAGGACCGGGGCAAGATCCGGATAGATGAGGATGAGTGCAAAGGGTGCGGGCTGTGTGTGGAAGCGTGCTTGCCCAAGGTGCTCCGTTTGAGCGATCGGCTGAATCACTCCGGTTACCGGACGGCGATGGTTGCCGGCAAGGGGTGCACGGGTTGCGGAATCTGCTTCATGGCGTGTCCCGAACCGGGCGCGATCACGGTCTACCGCAGCGCCAATCGCAAGCCAGTTGAAGGACGTGGAGTCGTCACCGGCACTCTGGGAGATAGCCAATGCGAAAACAACTGATGAAAGGAAACGACGCAATCGTCAAGAGCGCGATTCTTGCCGGGTGCCGCGCGTTTTACGGATACCCCATTACGCCGGCCAGCGAGATTGCCGAGGCAGCCGCCGAATTCATGTCGAAGACGGGCGGAGTTTACGTGCAGGCGGAGAGTGAAGTGGCGGCCATTAACATGCTCTATGGCGCGGCGTCGGCGGGCGTGCGCGCGATGACCGCCTCCAGCGGGCCGGGGATCAGCCTGATGCAGGAAGGCGTCAGCTATCTGGCAGGCGCGGAGTTGCCCTGCGTCATCGCCGACATCACGCGCGGTGGCCCTGGCTTGGGAAATATCGCTGCCGAGCAGAGCGACTACCACCAGGTGGTGAAGGGCGGCGGGCACGGCAACTACCGCACCATCGTGCTTGCGCCGCACTCCGTGCAGGAGATGGCGGATCTTACCGCACTGGCTTTCGAGCTGGCCGACCGCTACCGGAATCCGGTGGTGGTGCTGGCGGACGGATTCATCGGGCAAATGATGGAGCCGGTGGAGTTTCCGCAGACGGCCATCGAGCCGAAGCGGCCTGAGTGGGCGGTGGCGGGGACGGCGGAGACGCGCGCCAACCTCATCACCTCTCTGCATCTCGACATCGATATCTTGGAAGCACACAACATCCATTTGGAAGAGAAATACCGCGAAGCCGAGAAGCATGAAGTACGCGCCGAAGAGTGCCAGACCGAGGACGCCGACCTTGTGCTGGTGGGTTACGGCATGGTGGCTCGGATTCTGAAGGCCGTTGCCGCCGAAGCGCGCGCCAAGGGGATGAAGGTTGGAGTGCTCCGGCCCATCACGCTTTATCCATTTCCGAAAGAGCAGTTCAAGCGGTTGGCCAAGACGGCGCAGTCTTTCGTCGTGGTCGAGATGAGCAACGGCCAGATGGTTGAGGATGTCCGGCTTGCGGTCAATGGAGCTCGCCCGGTTGAGTTCCTGGGCCGCGGGGGCGGAAACGTGCCGTCGCACGAGGCAGTTCTCGAGTTTGTGCGCAAGCAGTTGCAGGGTGACGAGCCGGCCATGGCGCCGGAAGAAGAGCAGGTGGCCCATGTCTAACGAGACGATTTCCGATTACACCGTGGTGCACGAGCGGGCCAAGGCATTCTACCCGCGCTTCGAGCGCAAGGAAGACAATCAGCACCAGACGCATTATTGCCCCGGATGCGGTCACGGAATCGCGCACAAGATGCTGGCGCGGGCCATCGACGAGCTGGGCATTCAGGACCGGACGATCATGATCAGCCCGGTCGGCTGCTCAGTCTTTGTGTATAACTACTTTGACGCCGGCAACATTCAAGCGGCGCATGGACGCGCGCCCGCGGTGGCGACGGCGGCCAAGCGCAGCCGGCCGGAAAGCATTGTGATCGGCTACCAGGGCGACGGCGATCTTTCGGCCATCGGATCGGCGGAGATTCTGCACGCCGCCAATCGCGGCGAGAACATCACGATCATTTTCGTCAACAACGCCATCTACAGCATGACCGGCGGGCAGGCCGCGCCCACGACCCTTTTGGGTCAGAAGAGCACGACAACTCCGGGCGGGCGCAATGCGGAGACCGAAGGCTATCCGCTGCACGTCAGCGAACTGCTTGCAACCTTGCAGGGGCCGGTCTACATCGAACGCGTGGGCCTGGGTGACAACAAGCAGATTGCGCAGGCCAATCGAGCCATCAAGCGGGCCGTGGAGAATCAGGTGCGCGGATTGGGCTTTTCGCTGATTGAAGTGCTTTCGCCCTGTCCGACGATCTGGAAGATGAATCCCGTGGATGCGCAGCACTGGGTGCGCGACGTGATGGAGAAGACCTATCCGCTCGGCGTATTCTGCGATCGCACCAAAGAGCGGACGCCGCGCCAACTGCCTCTAGCCGGCCCGGCGCTCAGTGAAATCCCGAAGCTTCTCCGCGTGGACGAAGAGAGTTTGCCCGAAGGCAACGCGCACCGCATGGAGACGACAAGCGAAGATCTCAATCTCGGCGTGCGCGTGGCCGGCTTTGGCGGGCAGGGAGTCTTGCTACTGGGCGAGGTACTTGCGGAAGCGGGGCTGGATGCGGGCTTGGAAGTCTCGTGGCTGCCGTCGTATGGGCCGGAGATTCGCTCCGGCACCTCCAACTGCCATGTGCGTCTGGCGGGCCGCACCATCGATTGCCCGCTGGTCACGCATCCGAATGTGCTGGTGGCGATGAATGAGCCCTCGTTGCGGAAGTTCTATGCCACAGTGCCCAAGGGCGGGTGGATTCTCTACAACGGCGACGAATACCCGGCGGATTGCCAGCGCGAGGATGTGCATGTGCTGGCGCGGCCGTTCATGCAGATTGCCCACGAGTTGGGCGACCCGCGCGCCGGCAACATGGTCATGCTGGGCGTGTTGCTGGAGATCGCCCGCGTGCTCCCCGAGGAGAGCATCGACGCGGCTCTGCGCCGCTTGGTCAAGCATCCGAAATGGGTTGCGCTCGACGAGCGGGCATTGGCGCGCGGACGCGAAATCTACACCGAGTCGATGGCCGAGGTGTGCCATGCAAGCTGATGCGGATCCGAATCTGATCGTCTACTTTGGCGGCGAGTATATGCCGTTGCGCGAGGCGCGGGTGGGCATTCTCACCCACGCCCTGCACTACGGAACAGGAGTCTTCGAAGGGATTCGCGGATATTGGAGTGAGGCGCAGGAAGAACTCTTCGTGGTGCGCCCCATGGAGCACTACGAGCGCTGGAAGCAGAATTGCGGCATTCTGCGCATCGCCGTCCCCAACACACCGGCAGAGTTGTGCGCCATCACTCGCGAGCTGATGCGGCGCAACGGGCTGCGCACCGATGTCTACGTCCGCCCCATCGCGTATAAGAGCGCCGAACGGGTGGGCGTGAGGCCCGACGATCAGGATGCCTTCGCGCTGATTGCGCTGCCGTTTGGCGCGTACTTGCCCTCCGATCAAGGCTTGCATGCGGGTGTCAGTTCCTGGCGGCGCATCGAGGACAACGCGATTCCGCCGCGCGCCAAGATTTGCGGAGCCTACGTGAACAGCGCGCTGGCCAGCGACGACGCCAAACAGAACGGCTTCGACGAGGCCATCCTGTTGAATGAAAGCGGACAGGTCGCCGAGGGATCCACCTGCAACATCTTCATGGTGCGCAAGGGCAAGCTGGTCACGCCGCCTGTCACGGCCAACGTGCTCGAAGGCATCACCCGCGACTCGGTGATGGAACTGGCGCGGCGGGAACTCGGCCTCGAAGTCGCCGAGCGTCCCATCGCCCGCAGCGAACTTTATGTGTGCGAAGAGCTGTTCTTTACCGGAACGGCGGTTGGCATCGCGCCCGTGGTGCGCGTCGATCACCGCGCCATCCAGGACGGAGCCGTCGGCGTGATTACCCAAGAAATCCGCAAGGTGTACTTCGATGCCATGCGAGGAAAGATCGGCGGTTATTTGAAGTGGCTAGAGCCGGTTTACCGGTCGCCAGATACACAACAGCAGGACCCAAACTCACAGCCAGCAGTGCACGCGAGTTGAGCCATGTCGGTGTGCAGGACGAGCGGTAGCCTGACTCGGACAAAAAGGAGAGAAGATGATCGCGACAACAAAAGCAGCAAACGCGTACGACGTCGCACTCGAAAACTTCGACTCGGCTGCGGACGCAATGGAGCTCAGCGGCGATATTCGGGAAATGATCAAATATCCCGAGCGCATTCTGACGGTGACGGTGCCTGTGCGCATGGACGATGGGCACATTCGCCGTTTTGAGGGCTACCGCGTGCAGCACAGCATGGTGCGTGGCCCCGCGAAGGGCGGCATCCGCTTCCATCCGCAGGTGACTCTGGATGAGGTAAAGGCGCTGGCCACGTGGATGACGTGGAAGTGCGCGGTGGTGAACATTCCGTTTGGCGGCGCGAAGGGCGGCATTACCTGCGATCCGAAGCACATGTCGCCGCACGAACTGGAGCGGATGACGCGCCGCTACACCAGCGCCATTCTTCCTTTGATCGGGCCGGAACGAGACATCCCTGCGCCGGACGTCTACACCAATTCGCAAACCATGGCCTGGATCATGGACACGTACAGCATGACCAAAGGCTATCCAATTCCCGGCGTGGTGACCGGCAAGCCGATCAGCCTGGGCGGCTCGCTGGGCCGCAACGAAGCCACCGGGCGCGGCGTATTCAACACCATCGAGTGCGCCTGCGAGCACCTGAAACTGCCCCTGAAGGGCGCAAAAGTTGCCGTGCAGGGCTTTGGCAACGCCGGCTCGATCGCCGCGCAGTTGCTGCATGCGGCGGGCGCCAAGGTGATCGCGGTGAGCGACTCGACCGGTTGCGTCTATAACAAGAACGGCCTCGACATCCCGGAACTGATTCACATGAAGGCGCTCTGCGGCCATGTGGAAGGCTTCCCGGAGAGCGAGCCCATCAGCCCGGCCGAGTTGCTGGCGCTGGACTGCGACATTCTGGTGCCGGCGGCGCTCGAAAACACCGTTGTCGAGGACAATGCCTCTACGCTACGGACGAAGATCGTCGCCGAAGCCGCCAACGGGCCTCTCACTCCGGCCGCTGACAGAATCCTGCAAGACAAGGGCGTGTTCATCATTCCCGACATTCTGTGCAACGCCGGAGGCGTTACTGTCTCCTATTTCGAGTGGGTGCAGGACGAGCAGCACCTTTTCTGGGAGGCGCAGGATGTCTATAACCGCCTGGAGCGGGTCATGAAGACGGCCTTCCGCGACGTGGTTAAGATCCACACCGAGCGCAAGGTTCCCATGCGCATCGCCGCCAACATGCTGGGCATCGGGCGCGTGGCGGAAGCCGTGCAACTCCGCGCGATCTATCCGTAGACCGCGGACAACCAAAATGCCAAGGCTCTGCCCTGGCAAGAATGCAGATGGAAAGGCGCGGTGCTCTCAGGGCATCGCGCCTTTCTCATGCGCGGCTGAGGCAGCGCTCAGGTTGCGGAGCTTTGCGGAAGGGAAGGTAAAGCAGCAGAAACAGGCCGAGGCCCACGCCTTCGCAGGACAGGATGTACCAGGGCCACGGCCCAAGAAGGTCGAGAGCCGAGACGGTGGGCGGCTTGCTGCGCAGGAACATGTAGTCTGTCTGGAAGACGAGGTCGAAGGGCAAAACAAGAGCGGTCATGGCGTTCAAGGCCAGGACGGCCCTGACCACCGACCACGGCCGCGGCCGCGCCTGGCGCGACCACACCAGATAGAGTACGCCAATCACGATCAGGCCGTGATCGGCGAAAAACTGCACGGACATGAAGAGAGAGGCAGTTTCGGGCAGATTTGGAGTCAGAAGCGACATGGTTGCGCCGGCCAGTGCGTAGTAGTATCCCAGGTCGAAGGCTAGCGGATTGAGCGTGAGCAACGCGGCGACAATGAGGCAGGACGAGGCGTCGCAGAGTTCCAGAGGGATGTGATTGGGAAACATGGCCACGCCTTGCAAGGCGAACTTGGCGTAGTACGCAGCCCAGCTCGCGAACAGCAGCAGCGCCAGAAAAAGCCGCACGGATTTCGCTCCCGGCGGCAGGCTGCGCTGGAGCGCCGTGGAGAGAGCCGCCAGCAGAAGAACCGCGGCGAGGATGGAAAGATGCACGAGTCCAAAGAGGTGAAGATGGGCTGGCATGCGGCTCCGGGTTCTTGCTGTATGGGGCTGGCCGAATTGTAGTACGCCGGAGTGAGGACCGGCTAGATAGCTCGGGAGCTGGGCCAATTTCCAGAACCGAGACCCGAGGCCGCAGTTCAGCGAAATTCTGCTGGGCTCTCGTTTTGTCCGCCGGCGCCCATCAGCACCAGCGAGCGCTGGGCAAAGGGCGAATAGACCAGCAGCGTAGTGCAGGCCAGCGCCAGGCCGAAGTTGATGTGGTGCAAGAGCAGGAAGGGCGAGAGCGCCCATAGCTCATCGAAGGCGAGCAGAAACGGCCAAATCCGGAGCAGGTTTTCGCGTGCTCCCGGCGAACGCAAGAGCACGGCGGTGAGCATGAAGGCACGCACCGGGATCAAGATCGCTGCCGTGACAATCAGAACATTGAACAGGAAGGTTGGTTTGGGCAGCGGCGAGAAGAGATCCTCGATCTCCGCCAGATTCGCCAGTGCCCCGACATAGAAGCCTAGATACATGAGCTGCATGAGGACGAAGAGCGACCGCACCACTGGATAAGAGGCCTTAGGCAGTTCCTGCTGCGTGGCCAGCATCCGGTCCTGCAGGCTGGGCTCCGGGTCAGCCAACCCAGGAGCTTGGCCGGTTGCCTGCGGCGGGGGAGGGTCGGGCAAAGCCGCCAACGCGCCTTCATCGGAGGCGATGCGCTCGACGGGCGCCACGAAGCGATAACCGCGGCGGGCTAAAGTCTCAATGAAGCGGGGCGCATTGGCTTTGTCACCGAGCGCTTCCCGGATGCGATTGACCGCAGAATTGACCCCGTGCTCGTAATCGACAAAGGTTCCATCGGGCCACAGCTCACGGGAGATTTCCTCGCGGGTGAGCAACGCGCCAGGCCGGTCCAGAAGCAGCAGGAGCACCTGAAAGGGTTGGGTGTTGAGCCTGATGCGAATGCCCTGGCGGCGGAGCTCTCCGGTAGCGGCGTCGGCTTCGAAAGATCCGAAGCGATAGCGGCGTGCTGGCCCAGGGTCGGTCATGTCGTTCGGTCCAGTGTATCCGACGGGGAGCATGGACAGGCAATCTTTCCGGCCTGTACAACTTTCGATAAGCCCAATTACTGCAATCGTTTGTAAAGTGAGAAACAAACTCCACCGGGTGAGATTTCATGCATTGCTCTGGGCGGAAGGCTAGCGTAAGGTGCTGTTCATGACGCAACGCACGTTCTCAAGTTTCGGAAGATTCATGGTTTTTTGCGGCCTGCTTGGCGTGTTGGCCGGCTCTGGCGCGGTTGAAGCCGAGCCAGCTCCCGCAGCGGTGGCAGCTTTCAACTCCTATATTGGTACGGTCGAGTCGCGCCTGGAGCAGCAGCACCAGCAACAAAGCGGGTTTCTGGCTCCGGTAGCGCCAGTGGCGGATAGCGAGACACGGCTGCGGCGGGGAGAGCTGATCATCGAACGGATCGCGCCCTTGCCGGGGGCGGAATTGCCTGGCGCCATGCTCTACCACTGGCGCGGCACCGCATTTGCCTCCGGAGCCAAGGCTTCGGACTTCGAGCGCCTGATGAAGGACTTCAACGCCTACCCTCGCTACTATTCCCCGCAGGTGGTGCGAGCCCGCGTCCTGGCGCAGCAGGGCGACCATTTTCAGGCATCGATGCGGGTGCGGCAGAAGCACGTGATCACGGTGGTGATGGACACGGACTACGACGTCGCCTTTGGTCGGCTGGATGCGCGGCATGGATATAGCATCTCGCGCAGTACGCGGATTGCGGAGATCGATGCGCCCGGAACGGAGCGGGAGAGGGCGCTCTCCGCGCGCGAGGAGCACGGCTTCCTGTGGCGGCTGAATACCTATTGGAGCTTTGAGGAGCGGGACGGTGGGCTCTACATGCAAATCGAGTCGGTTTCCTTGACGCGGTCCATCCCCACCGGCCTCGGTTGGGCAATCGGTCCATTTGTTGAGAGTGTTCCCCGCGAATCGCTCGAATTTACACTGCGCTCCACGACCAACGCGTTGCGGAGATGACTTGACCGCGCCCTGAATCACAACGCGGAAAGACTCTGAATCAATTGGCTTTGTAACGGCTATGGGCTATGGCTCGTAGACAGGAGACCCTTGCGAGAAAAACCTGTCCGAACCTTCAGAAAATCAACAACAAGAAAGGAAACAATCATGGCTGCACATTCAGCAACAACGTGTAATGAGCAAGTATTTGCGCCTGCGCGGCGGGTGAACCGGGCAATGACAGCGGGAATCGAGAAACGCGCCTTGCTGTGGATGGCGAAACGTGCGCCGAAATGGCTCAGTTCGGATCAGCTCACGGTGCTGGGATTGGGCGCGCAAGTCGGAGCGGGAATTTGCTATGCATGGTCTCGGTTCAACCGCTACGCCCTGCTGTTGGCGATTGTGTGCCTGGCGCTCAACTGGCTGGGCGACAGCATGGACGGAACCCTGGCCCGCGTGCGACAGCAACAACGCCCGCGCTACGGCTTCTATGTAGACCACATGGTTGACGTGTTTGGCTCAGTGGCGCTGATGTGCGGTCTCGGTTACTCGGGATTCCTGCATTGGCAGACGGCCATCGCCCTGCTCGTGGCATTTCTGCTGCTGTCGAGCGAGAGTTACCTGGCCACCTACACCCTGTCGTGCTTTCAGCTTTCGCAGGGCATCTTCGGACCCACCGAGATTCGCCTTCTACTGATTGCCGGCAATCTGGCGCTGCTGCGCAATCCCTACGCGACGCTGTTTGGGCGCCGAATGCTGCTGTTCGATCTGGGAGGAACCATTGCGGCGGTTTGCATGTTGGCCATGGCGATTGCAACGACCCTGCGCCATACGGCGGAGCTCTATCGCCAGGAGCCGCTGCCGTGAACACGTTCATCCGATGGAGCAAGTTCAACCTGGTGGGGGCCATGGGGATGATGGTGCAGCTTGCCGCCCTGGCCCTCTTCAACCGCTGCTTGGCAGGCCGCTACCTGTATGCCTCGGCCGCGGCCATCGAGCTTACCTTGTTGCACAACTTTGTGTGGCACCTGCACTACACGTGGCGCGACCGCCGCGAGAGCTCGGCGTTGCTCAGTCAGTTGATCCGCTTTCACCTCTCCAACGGGCTCGTTTCGATGCTGGGGAATCTGGCGTTGATGCGCATACTGGTGGATGGGGCGCGCCTGCCGGTCCTGGCCGCCAACTGCATCGCCATTCTGTGCTGCTCGATGGTGAACTTTTGCCTGGGAGAGACCTGGGCGTTCGCGAGGAGGGCGCAGGCGGCCCAGGGCCAGGCAGGCGCTTGACCCTGACGACGAAGGAAGAATGATCGAGACCGGCAACCGGTCACACGGTTCTTAAAGGTGAATCCAGCCGCTGAGGATCAACGCCAGCGACCCTGTGGCGACGAAGATCCAGAGCGTGACTCCCTGCAGCAGCGGGCGAAAACCGACCTTGCGGATGGTCTTCACCGAGAGCCCGGTGCCAATCAGATAGAGGGTGACGGTGAGGCCGACGATACCGATGTGCTTGAGCGCCGGGTAAACCGGCTGCAAGATGTGAAGATAGGTGTTGGCAACCGCGGCCAGGCAGAAAAAGAGAATAAACCATGGCAATTGAATCGCGGCCTTGCTCTTGTTCATGAGGGATGTGCCGATCGAGACGGGCACAATCCATAGTGCCCGAGCCAGCTTGACGGTGGTTCCCACGGCCAGCGCCACGGCGCCGAACTTGGCAGTCGCACCTACAACGGAGCTGGTGTCGTGAATGGCCAGAGCGGACCAAAGGCCAAACTGTGTCTGGGTCATCCCCAGAAATGCGCCGATAGCCGGGAAGATCAGCAAGGCTACCGAGTTCAGCACGAACACGGTGCCCAGCGAAACAGCGATCTCCTCTTCGTTGGCGTTGCTGACCGGGGCCACGGCGGCAATGGCGCTGCCCCCGCAAATCGCTGTGCCTGCCGAGATCAGGAAGGAAATCCGCTTTTTCACGCTGAAGAGCCTTCCCAGCCCCCAGCCCAACAGCAGCGCGAGGGTGATGCTGGCCGCGGTATACATGAACCCCGAACGGCCGACACTGATCACCTGCTGAAGATCCATGCCGAAGCCGAGACCGACCACGGAGGCCTGCAACAGGAACTTGGAAAGCCGTTTGGATTCGGAATTGTAGGGGTGAACGAAGATGAATCCGAATACCAGACCCGTGGCCAACGCAATGGGTGGAGAGACCAGCCCACTGGCGCAAAGGATCAATCCGGCAATGAATACATATTTAGGCACACAATCAGTGTGTCCGAGGCTTCGCTCCACGTCCAAGCAGAAGTATTCATGGCACATTTGCGGATCTTATGGGTCCGGACACGCTATGGCTGTTTGGGCCTGACCGGAGTCCCCCGCATCCCCGTGCCTGCGTGCGAGGAGAGGAATTTGCGGAATTCCTGGGCCAGATCTTGAGGCTCGGGTCCCATGGGATAGGCCACCAGAAAGTCTCGACGGAGCAGGAGACCTTCAATCTTGACAATCTTGAAGCCTGTACCCAGCCGCATGTCCTTGGCAATTGCCCAACGCGAGACGAAGCCTGCGCCGAGTCCGGCCTCGACAGCCGACTTGATGGCCTCGGTCGAGTCCAGCTCCATGACGATGTGCATGGTGTTGCGCTTGACGCCTTTGGTCTCAAGCGCGGCCTCAACGATTTGCCGCGTGCCTGAACCGCGCTCGCGCATGAGCAGCGGGACGGCGGCGATTTCGGCGGGTGCTACCGCGATCCGCTCGGCCCATTCATGCGCCGTGGAGACGATCAGGACCAGCTCGTCCTGAAGAAACGGCTCGGTTTTGACCGTGCGGTCGTGCGCCGGCCCTTCGATAAAACCAAGCGCAATCTTCTGCGACGCTACCGCCTCCACAATGCGTTCTGTATTGCCGCCGATCAAGGTGAGTTGAACGCGGGGGTGTGCGCGGCGGAAGGCCCCCAGCACGCGCGGCAGAACGTATTGAGCAATGGTGGTGGAAGCGCCCAAGGCGAGATGTCCGGCGTGGTCGCCGCTGAGGGCCACAATGGCCTGTTCGGCACGCCCGAGCAGCGCGCTCACCTGCTTGGAGTAATCGAGCAGGACATCGCCAGCGGCTGTCAGCGCAATGCGCGACCCGGTGCGATCGAAGAGCTGCACGCCGAGATCTTCCTCCAGCGCCTTGATCTGGAGACTCACCGCCGGCTGGGTCAAATACAGCTCCTCCGCGGCCTTGCGGAAGCTGAGCTGCTCTGCCACGGCGCGGAAGACGACAAGTCGGAAGTTGTCGAGATTCGCCATTCGATGATTAGAACACCGCCAAAGCGCTGCGCCTATTCGGGAACTGGCGCAGCCTGGGGTGCGCCAATCTCAATCGCAATCTCCGACACGGATAACAGCGTGTTGTGGACGAGGCAGTGATGCACGGCGCGCGTGATTCCCTGCAACTGTTCCTGGGTCAATGCGACCGGGCACGCGACATGGACGTGAAAGTTGCCCAGGCGCGCAGGCTGCTTCAACTTCTCGGAGGTCACGGTAACTTCGACGCCGCTTTCGGCCAGCTTGCGGGTGCGCAGATACTCCACGGCGTAGTAGGCCGCGCAGGAGCCCAGCGATGCGAGCAAAAACTCGGGCGGTGTCATGCCGGAGTCCTCCCCGTTGTTTTCAGCAGGCTGGTCGCAAAGGACCGTGTGCGAACGCGCTTGCACGGCGAACTTCACATGATCGAGATGTTTGACGGTCACTTCCATGAGGTTTCCCCTTATGACAGATAAAAAGGACACAAATACAGCAATTCGTTGCAGCGCGCCGCTCAGCTTGCAAGGGCCGGCAGCTCCAGTATGCGCAGATATTCTTGGGTGAGGATAGCGCGCAAACGCCGGGTCGCAGGGGACCTGTATGGAACGATAGACCACCTCCCGCATGTGGTCCTAGGCATGTTCCGGATGCCTGCAGACTTTCACGCTGAAGGAATGGGCCGCTCTTCGCGGCAGCCCAACGGCCTCTTCCAGCGCCCAGAGAGCATTGCGGCGCAGGAAGTCGGCTGCTTGAATCATCTCTGGTCGCATTGGCTGGGAATCTCAAATCTACGATCAGTATAGCGTCGAAGACGCTGCCCTATTTGTATGTGCCGCAGTTGGCGTCTTTCAACCCCATGCCACGCAGGATGTTCATGGAAAGGTAGCAGTTGGTGAAGGCCGATTGAAACAAATTCAGTCCAACGAATGCAGGGAGCAAAAGCAAGCAGTGCGAAAAGAAGTGTGCAAGGGCAAGCAACAACAGAATCATGACGCTCGCCATCAGGAGCAGGCCGCGTTCGGCGGTCATTCGCATGCACCCCGTTCGGCAGTGAGCTGAGATACGTGGCATGAGTCCTGCCGGGAGTGAGCCATATAGTCAAGCGCGGGGCCGCCAAGCCGGGAGAAGAAGCTGGAGGCGGCTTCTCCGGCGACGAGCGAGAGAGAGCGAGGCACTGAAGGTGGAGTCGGAGAGAATGACGCTGTCGCCAACCACCGCCCAAGCGGCGCCGAGCAGTATGGGGTGAAGCGCGTCGGCTTGTACCTTCACTCGAATAGGGTCCAGAATCCCGGACTCGGTTACGGAGTACTTCGTGAAAGCCTGGACGGGCGCACGGTCTGACCAGAAAAGCCAACGCCACCCGCAACAGCGCCTCATTTCTGGGAGTTTCATGAAGAAGCCTCGGAAATTAAAGATTGTTTGCGCGAAAATCCAATGCAGTGGTATGACCACTGGTCATTCCCGGCGTATGATCGAAAAGTGCAATCGGTGCCTTCGCGAGGAGTTCGGATGATTCAACTAGGGTATTCATTGAAGCGTGTTTTGTACCTTTTGGCCGCTGCCGCAGCCTTTACGGCTCTTTCGGCAAGCTCTCAAGCCTCGCCGGCCGCCTGCGATCCGCGGGCCTTTGGCGCCAAGGGCGATGGCGTGGCCAAAGACACCGCGGCGATTCAGGCCGCCATTGACGCCTGCGAAAAGAAGGGCGGCGGCTCGGTGCGGCTTACGGCAGGTACCTATCTGAGCGCACCGATTGTGTTGAAGAGCAACATCACGCTGCAACTCGACAAGGGAGCAACGCTATTTGGTTCCCCAGATCATGCGGACTACCCGCCCATGACGATGTTTCATCTGCCGGATTTGCAACCGCTGGTGAGCGCCGTCAACGCCGAAAATGTCGCCATCCTGGGCGAAGGCGTAATTGACGGGAACGGCGAGAGCTGGTGGAAGGAGGCGCGAGCCGCCAAGAATGCCGGCGTTCTCGGCTCGGGCCACCTGCGGCCCAAGCTGATTATCTTCGACCACTGCAAGCATGTTCGCGTGGAGGGCGTCACGATTCAGAACTCTCCCATGTGGCAGTTGGTTCCGTACTACTCCAACGATGTGATCATTCGGAATATCAAGGTGCTGGCGCCATCCAACTCCCCCAACACCGATGCCGTCGATCCATTCTCTTCGTCGCATGTGGTCATCGACCATGTCTTTGCAGACGTGGGAGACGACGACATCGCCATCAAGTCGGGTCCCATCAACTCGCCGGGGCCGGACGATCCCAGCCGCGACATTACCATTACCGATTGCACCTTTCTGCACGGGCACGGGCTCTCCATCGGCAGTGAGATCGCTGGCGGCGCGCAGAATATCGTCGCCGAGCGCATCCACTTCACCGGGACCGACAACGGTATCCGGGTCAAGGCCAACCGGGACCGCGGCAACGACGTGGGTCACTTTGTCTTCAAAGACATCGATATGAAGGACGTGAAGAACGCACTGATCATCAGCGAATACTATCCCAAGGTTCTGCCGCCGGAGGGCGAAGCTGCGCAACCTGTCACGCGGCTGACCCCACACTTCCACGACATCGTGCTCGAAAATGTGATGGCCACGGGAAGCGGATCGGCCGGGGCCATTGTGGGCTTGCCGGAATCGCCGGTCCTGGGAGTGGTGCTGCGCAACGTGAAGATCGGCGCAAAGACCGGGCTGATTATCGGGTATGCCGAGGTCTCGGGCAGCGGAGTGGTCGTGGAAGCTGCGGAAGGCCAGCCGATCAACCTGCAGGCCGGAGCCAAGGTCACCTTGCGCTAGAATCCTCTCTCTGAAGCTGCCTGGCTAGCCGGAATTCGGAAAAGCTGATCCTTCGGCTGCGTATTGCGCGCCAAGACAGCGAAGGTTCAATTAGGATGAGAGCGCTATCCTGGGACTTAGCTTCGAGACCGTACCGGAAGACAGCGGCCTGGTTGACCTGAACTGGCCAGCTTATGCGAGCCGCAGATGGGATTTGCCGCAAAGAAGGAGCCTGCTCTCGTGCCGGGCGCGGCCGATGCGAGAGGAAGTGCGTCCTGTTGGCTCTGTGCCATCTGCTCGCCGAGGCCGCAAGCCCTCGCGTCAAGAACTGCGGCGTAGGCACGCAGGTTTCGGATGGGGCCCCGGTGGGCGAGGAATCATGATCGGCGCCATTTCTACAGTGGGAACAAGTCAACAACGCGACGGCGAGTTCCGCGCGATGCATGTGTGGCTGGCGGCCGCGTCGGGAGCCCTGGGCGGGTTGCTGTTTGGTTACGACTGGGTGGTCATCGGCGGCGCAAAGCCGTTCTACGAGCGCTATTTCCAGCTTGACTCGCCTTCGCAGGAAGGCTGGGCCATGAGCTGCGCATTGATCGGATGCTTGTTTGGCGCGCTTTCCTCAGGACCGTTGAGCGACCGCTTCGGCCGCAAGCGGCTGCTCACTCTTGCGGCTTTTGTATTTGCGGTCTCTTCCCTGGGAACAGCACTGGCTCCGCATTTTGTATCCTTTGTGGCGTGGCGGATGCTGGGCGGCTATGCCATTGGCCTCGCATCGGGCATCTCGCCCATGTACATTGCCGAGATCTCCCCGGCACATCTGCGCGGACGGCTGGTATCTCTGAACCAATTGGCGATTGTGTTCGGCATTCTGCTGGCGCAAGTGATGAACTGGCTCATTGCGCGGCCAGTACCTCTGGGCGCGACGAGTCACGACATCCTTGTTTCGTGGAATGGACAGTGGGGGTGGCGCTGGATGTTTGGGGTCACGGCAGTTCCTTCGGTTCTGTTTCTGGTTGCCACATTTCTAGTTCCTGAAAGTCCGCGCTGGCTGGCCGCAAAGGGGCGCAAACAACAGGCCCTGGATGTGCTCGAACGCCTCGGCGGACGCTCCGATGCGGTGCAGGTGCTGGCCGATTTCGCATCGGCCAGCGAAGACCAGCCGCAACGCTCCTTGTTGCAGGAGCTGTCAGCGCCTGGAATGGCCCAGGTCCTGCTGCTGGGAGTGGGTCTGGCGGTTCTGCAACAGTGGTGCGGCATCAACGTGATCTTCAACTATGCCCAGGAGATCTTCGCCGCGGCCGGGTACCAGGTCTCGGATACTCTGTTCAACATCGTAGTTACGGGCGCGGTGAACGTGGCCTTCACTGTGATTGCCCTTGCCGCCATCGACCGCTTTGGACGGCGCTTTCTGCTGCTTGTTGGAATATCCGGGCTGGTGGTCATTTATGCGGTCCTGGGGTTGCTTTACCGCACGCACCTGCAAGGCCTGCCGATGCTCGTTCTGGTGCTTGCTGCGATTGCCTGCTATGCCATGTCGCTGGCGCCGGTTACGTGGGTGGTGATTGCCGAGATCTTTCCCAACCGCGTGCGAGGCAGCGCGATGTCCATTGCCGTAACCGCGTTGTGGACAGCGTGCTTCCTGCTCACCTACACTTTTCCGCTGTTGAATGCTCGCCTGGGAGCGGCAGGAACGTTTTGGACCTACGCCGCAATTTGCATGGCGGGCTTGCTCTTCCTCTATCTTCGCCTGCCTGAAACGCGAGGAAAGACGCTTGAACAAATCGAATTCGAATTACGATCTGTGAAATGAACGGAAGACAAGAATGAAAACGCAGTTCGGTGCGCAGCGGGCCTCATGCAAACGGCTTCAATCGTCTCCAGTCGCCGCGATCCTGCTTGGGGTGTTTCTCATTTCAGCCGTTATTGTCAGCGCCCAAGGAACTCAGATTGTCTTGGACGGCTCAGGTAAGGGTCGGGTCTTCGATGGCCTGGGCGCAGCCAGCGCCGGAGCCTCGTCCCGTTTGCTAATCGATTATCCCGAGCCACAGCGCAGCCAGATCCTCGACTACCTCTTCAAGCCCGGTTACGGCGCATCGTTGCAGCATCTCAAGGTGGAGATTGGAGCGGATGTCAACTCGACCGACGGGGCCGAGCCAAGCCATATGCGAACCGCCGACGATCACGATTCGACAAGAGGCTACGAGTGGTGGCTGATGGCCGAGGCGCACAAGCGCAATCCGAGTATTGTGCTCGAGATGCTTCCTTGGGGCGCGCCTGCCTGGGTCGGAAAGGGCACTCTTTATACGCCGAAGATGGCCGAGTACGTGGCAGAGTTCATTCGGACGGCCAAGCGGGACTACTCTCTGGAGATTGCCTATACGGGAGCGTGGAATGAAAAGGTCCATGACACCGGCTATGTGAAGGAACTCCACCGGCGTCTTCAGGCGGACGGTCTCGCCACGAAGATTGTCTGTTGCGATGAGTATCCCGGCGAGGGCGCCGGGCAGTGGTCGATTGCCGACGAGATTCTGCGTGACTCTGAACTCGCTGCCGCGATTGACGTAATCGGAGTGCACTACCCGCTGGTCGAGGGCAAGATCACAACCACAGAGGCGGCGAAAAGAACCGGCAAGCCGCTCTGGTCGAGCGAGGACCAGCCGAATTCCGGAGGGGGCCCGTTCCTGAGCCGCGACTGGCCGATCGGCGGCCGAATTCTGGCGCACCTCTATAACAAGAATTACCTTGAGGGCGCGCTCACTGCGACCGAGATCTGGAGCCCGATTACCTCGTACTACGACAATCTGGCCGCGCCGAACTCCGGGCTGATGTACGCCAACACCCCATGGTCAGGGCACTACGACGTACAGGGCACGATATGGGCCACTGCTCACACCACGCAATTCGCGCAACCAGGATGGCAGTACCTCGACAGCGCCTCAGGTTACCTCCCGGAAAAGGGAACATTCGTATCTCTTCGCTCCGCGGATCGGAAGGCCTGGAGCGTGATTTTGGAGACAATCGACGCCAAGCATGCGCAAACAGTCTCCTTCCGTTTGGCCGGCGGACTGACAGCAAGAGTGGTCCACGTCTGGGAGACCAACACCTCGCGCACCTTCGAGCATGTTGCGGATGTGAAACCGGTCAAGGGCGCATTCGAATACACATTTGACCCCGATTCGCTCTACTCGCTCACCACAACATCGGGGCAAGGCAGGGGAACTGCAACGCCCCCGTCATCCGCGGCCTTTCCCTTCCCATATATCGAGGATTTTGAGAACACTCCGGCTGGCCACGCGCCAAAGTACCTTGCCGACCAGGACGGCGCTTTCGAGGCGCAGCTTTGCGCCGGACGCCAGGGCCGATGCCTGGAACAAGTTATCGACACCAAGCCAATTCCCTGGTGGCCTTTGCCCGATCCATTTACCATAGCCGGCGACGCCGGATGGAAGGACTACTCGGTCGCAGCCGATGTGCGCTTCGTTACCTCAGCGCCTGCCGTCCTGCTGGGACGCATCGATTCCGCCGATGTTTTTCAGGATGCCGCATCCCATTGGCCTTCCGGCTACGTGCTGCGTCTGAAACCCGATGGCAATTGGGATTTGTTATCGGTAGAGTTCAAGAAGCCGCCAACTTCGCTGGCATCCGGAGTCGCCAGCATCGACCGCAACCAATGGCACCGAATGGAGATGCGCTTCAATGGAAACAAGATCGCGGTGTTCCTGGATGGCGCGCCGCTGGCATCGGTGGAAAGCAGTGCGCATTCGCACGGGATGATTGGCTTGGGAACGGAGTGGGATCATGTGCAGTTTGACAACCTGCGAGTAAGCGCGAATTGAAGTGGCGGAGCCAGCGATTCCGGGTTCAATTGGGCGAAAGGGCATGAATTTTTGCCTTCGTCCTCTCACTGGCAGCGGCGCGAACTTGAAACTGCAGAGCGGAAGGTCGCCACACTCGACGCGCGCAACAACGGCTCGGTAAAGCTGTTTCTGCAAACTCTTTCCCTGGCGCGTTTGCTTTGCCGATCTATTGATTTCGCAGGGAACGTCACCAACCGAGGTCTTTGCGGAGCAACGGTTCGAGATCGTCTGCGATGTGTTCGTGTTGCGCGGCCGTTGGATGAGCGTTGCAGCCGTTTCCAGGGTAGTGTTCCGCCGGGGCCCAAAAAACTCTTGGGTCTTTGCTGCCGGCAACAGCCTCTTGGACGTAGCGGCGCAGCAGCGGATCGGTAACAATTGCGCCCTCGGTTACCAGGATGGCCGCTTGCGGATACTGAGCCCGCACGGTCGTGAGGAAACGCACGAAATCGCCTACGAACGTTGCTTCGTCGAGAGGCCTGGTCGTCTGCAGGTTGAAGTCATTCGTTCCGAGCGAGACAACGATGCCGTCAGGCATCCATTTCCTGTAATCCCAAGGCGCGCGATGGGCGGTATCGTCGGAGGGAATTGAGAGATCGAGAAACTGGGGCGCATTCAACACATTGTCCGCGATTCCAAGGCCGCGATAGTCCCGATCCAGGCCGCGTCCGCCGTAACAAACCAAATGCGCCTGCGCATCGAGACGGCGTCCGAGTATCATGCCAAACGCCCGGTACGCATCGTTGGCAGGATGAGAAGAGTCTTCAGCGCATGTGGCATTGAAGTCCACTCCGGCGCCACAGGTGACGGAATCGCCGATAAACAAAAGCTTTCTTGCCGGCAGCGGCGGAGGAGCGAGGAGAGCGCCATCCGCGGGCAACCCAATGCCCAAAAGAGTAACGATTCCCTGCCAGGTCTCTGTCCGCTTGTAGATCTCGACCGTGTGCTTGCCGGTGTCCAGACCGTTCACCAGGAGGACGGTCTGCTCCCCCTTTTGCAGCACTTTGAGAGCCGGCGCGCCGTGGTCGAGGACGACAGTCAACGCGGACTTGTCGGAGTCGGTGCTCAAAGACAAAGCAAGAGAATTGCCCTGAAATCGAAGCTGCAATCCCGTGCCCGGATAAGCGAGTTGCGGGCTCTTGGCATTGGCGCTGTCGATTTGGCCAAGCAGCACGATGCGGGGATCGTCCAGGCCGATCATCTTTCTCGCGGGTTTGGGATCGGCGGTCTGGCCGGGCATCGGCAGAATCGAAGCCGCAAATACTGCCAACAGGAATGCGCAACTTCTTCTCCCCACGTTCTCTCCTTGCGCAACCTTCCGCGCCTTCTACTCTTCGCTGCGAGGCTTCGCCTTGGCCTTCGGAATTCCATGCCGATGGCAATCGGCGCACTTCACCCAATGGATATTGTGCGCACTGGAGGCATTCGCATAGGTTGTATCCATCTTCTCCACATCGATGCCGCAGTTTGACATCTTGGGATGACAGTTCTTGCAACTGGCTCGGGCGCTTTCGTTGTGCCCCAGGTGACAGGCCAGGCAACCGATGCCCTCATGCACGCCCATCGGCGTGCGGTCGTCGCCCGATCCGATCTGCGGCCCCCAATTGTGGGTTGCTGCCCCGGTTCCTGCTTCGGGCTGGCGCGGTGCGTGGCATTGATAGCACAGAGCCTGGCGCGCGTCGGGACTTATCGTGACTGCGCGCGCACCATCCCAGAGTACCGGAAGGGCCAGCTTTGCCGCGGCAAAGTGCATGCCTTCGCGCCGGTCGAAGATGGCCAGCGAATCGCGCACGGCCTCGCCCGCCACGGAAAAGCGCTTCTCGGGGCGGGATTGCGGCTCCGCTTCGCGATGTATCTGATGGCAGGCCTGGCACGGCATGGTTGGCTCGCCGGCAAAGCCCGAGCGCACGATATGCCATGGCCCGGTGGTGCTTTGCGGCTGCACCAGGTCCCGCACCGCTCCGTTGAAGTGCATTCCGTGACAACGGAGACAATCGTCCATAAGACGGCGCTTTGTGTTGTGCCCTGAATCGGCAAAAATCTGTTGATAGGTCGCGCTGTGCGGCCCGGCGTGCCAACTGGCGTATTCATGCTGGTGGCATCTCTGGCAACTGGCGGTCATGGTCAGGACATCGACATCGCGCAGGCGAATTGCCTCTGGCAGCTTTCCGCTGAGATGAACTCGTATGTGGCGCAGCTTGGTGCCCAGGCTGGCCTCATGGCAGGCTTCGCATCCCATGCTGCGGTGCGCCGAGTTGTGCGCCACGCCGGTCAAGACCGCCATCTCATGGCAACTGGCGCAGCCCGCGCCACGTTCCGTCGTGTAGTACCAGGAAGCGCCATAAATGCCGCTCAATGCCAGCAATAGAACGGCGCACAAAGCGGCCACGATCTTCTTCCAAAGGCTTTTCATGAACGCATTTCCGTTCCCTTCCATGTGCGCACCAGGCTGTCGGAGGCATAGTAGGCGATGGCCATGATGGTCAGCACGGGATTGAATCCGCCATTCGTCACGTGAACGCTGGAATCGATAACAAAGAGATTGTCTACGTCATGAACCTGGCAGAAGCGATTGACCACGGATCCGTGCGGGTCGTTGCCCATGCGGCAGGTTCCAGCCTGGTGCTGGCCAGCCGAGACCATCTCCGTCTTGTGGGTCATCACCGAAGTGTGAATCGCACCCGCCTCTTTCAGCCAAGCCTCCGCTCTTTTGGCCTGTGCGTCGCCAATCTCGAAGGTGTGGGGGTGCGAGTTGCCCTCGAAACGCGCTACAGGAATGCCCCATTTGTCTTTCACGGCGGGATCGACAGTGACGCGGCCCGCGGCGGTGGGGATTTGCTGCGTGGGCCCCATGACGACGATCGACCGTTTGTGCCATTGCCGCATCGCCTGCTTGTGTCCCACTCCCCAGCGAGGTGTCCCAGGAGGCATCCGGTCCACCATATGAATTGGCAGCCGAATGAATTCATTGGCCAGCATTCCGCCGCCACAGAGTCCGGGCGTGCCGTGGTTGTAGTCGGAGATGGCGATGCTGGCTCCCGGGCCAATGTCGTCGTAGGTCTCGGAATCGAAGTAACCGACAGCCCCGGTGTAATGATGTCCCTGGAAATGGCGGCCAACCTGGTCATAGCGATTCCCCAGGCCGTTGGGAAAGAGCTTGCTCTTGGAATTGAGCAGCAGGCGCGCCGACTCGACTGCGCAACCTGAGACGACAACCACGTCAGCCGGCTGCTCCTGCAGCCTGCCGCGCTCGTCGAAATAGGCTACGCCCCGTGCTCGTCCGCGCTCGTCAGTCAGGATTTCTTTGACCAGGCAGCCGGTGCGCAGTTCGCAATTGCCGGTATTGAGCGCCACCGGAATTACGGTATTCTGCGACCCGTTTTTTGCGTCCACCTCGCAGGCGAATCCCACGCACCAGCGGCATCTCATGCAAGGTCCGCGCCCGTTGTAGGGAATGCTGTTGCGCGCCATGGGGATATGGAAGGGGTGCAGCCCCAGCCGCTTTGCCGCCGGCTCCAAGATGCCGAACTCCTTGCCAGGCGGCAAGGGCGGCATGGGCAGATCGCGTCGCCGCGGGCCGTGGAACGGTGTACCCGAGTAGTCTCCCGAGACTCCGATCTCCCATTCGGCCTTGTCGTAAAACGGCTCCAGGTCGTCGTAGGAGATCGGCCAGTCCTCCAGCGAACTCCCCTCTGGCGCGCCGTAGATAGAGCGCATACGGAAGTCTTGCGGCATGTAGCGCCACGCCTGCGCACCGTAACTGAGCGTTCCCCCGCCCACGCACGCGGCGTTGTTCTGGTAGGGGCCTTCGTTGGCCAGCGCGGTATGTGCCTGCCCTTTGGCATCGACCCAGATTCGGGGATTGCCTTCCTCTTCAGGGCCGAAGGCATTGCCCAGGACGGTGGTCCGCTGGTTGCGCAGGTCGTCTTTGCGGCAATCGGCAGCGGTGTACCACTTTCCGCGCTCCAACAGCACCACGCTTAGCCCCGCACAGGCCAGTTCCTTGGCGACAATGCCGCCCGCAGCGCCCGCGCCGATAACGACCGCGTTCACCCTTTTCATTTGCCATCGGCCTTTCTCAGATCGTATTGCGCCCGGCCCAGCAGAGGCGGTTCGGCCAGTCCCAGCATCCGCCAGCTCACGGCGTCCCGATTGCCGCCGTGGCGAGGGGAGCCGTAGTAGCCCTCGAATGTATGCCGGCGGACCAGGTCAAAGAACTCTGCCTGTTCCTTTTCAATCAGAAGTGCGGCTTGCAATTGCTGCTCGGCCGTGAGCGCCTCCAACCCTTGTCCGTGAGTTGTGCGAACCAGCTCCTGAGCCTTTTTGAGCCCCTCCCTGTACGCATCACGGTGGGGACGGTAGAAGCGGGCAAGCTGACGGTCGATATAGTTCACCACTCCGGCCTGTGAGGCGCTGGGAAAGCCGTCGGCGGGAACGATCTGGTCGCAAATCGCCGCCAGCGTTCGAGCCTCGCCGGGAGCAAGGAACTCCCAGTTCGCGTTCACGGCGGTCTTGCAACCAGAAGCGAGCAGTGCGCTGCCGATTGCGCCTGTCGCAACAAACTCACGCCGCGTCAAAGAACCGCTTTTGCCCTTGATTTCCATGCCGAACCACGATACAACCGGCCCCTTCATCCAGGCAATGCTGCCGATGCTTGCCAGCGGAAGGCCTACCCAGAACCGCCGAGCCACAGGGTAAAGGTGGTGGAATACCGATTTGGCCTACTGTCAGCAGGGATCTTCTCTGCACTGTGGGCAAGCATGGCGGCATTTGACTGCCTAGTTTGCCCAAAAGACATGCACAGTTCCAGGTAGTTGCCGACGCTCCACGACTCAAGAGAAATAGGGCAAAAGCCAAAAGCAGCCAACACCGCTAGCCGCTCGATCTTTGGTGCAACCTGTCCTGTTGCAGTCACTCCCGTCTTCAATTTCTCATTTGTCGAACGGCGCTCACAAAAGTCATAGGTTTCCGTCCTACGGCAAACTTTCGATATGGGGCAATTCCCGATGAATAGACAGCCCACTTAACGCTTCCATAGCAATCCGGGGCGCTGTCACGGCTTGCCGCCAAGGGCTCCACAGGGCAGGAACGGCTCAGGAAGAGCGTCCTTACCATTCTGCGCAGTACTCGGCACGGCTTGAGCTGAAGATTTACCCGTGCAACTCACTGTCGACCTGTACATCGACAGCACGTGGCAATCGCCCGTGGGTAGCTCTTTCCCGCAGGGAAACGTCTGAACCAGGAGCATGGGGCCTGTCTCGTTAATGGTGCGCTTGAGTGCGTCGATCTTGAAAAGCGGCAAATCCATCAACGCTTTGGTCGCAGGATTCGACCATGCCACATTGATCGCTTCATCTGCCGCGACACCAGCGCGCTTTGCCGCCATGCCGGCCGCGTCTATCAACGAGGGATTCTTGGGAATTGCATTGCACCCGTTCTGTTGTGCCCGAAACTGATCGGCATAGGCAATGGAAATGGCAGGAACCGGATCGTTCTCGTTGATGTACACTTTGACGGATTTCACCACGTGGCCGCGCACCAGGTTATCCCACATCTCCAGACTATTCCTGGTTATCTGCGGACCGTAAAGCACTACATTCTCTGCCTTGATCTTCTTCTCCTCGAGTGCGGCCAGGCAGATCATGGCTCCGTTGCTGTGGCACCCCAGCACGTTGAACCATTTGCCCCGTAGCTTGTCATAAAGCAGTTGCTCCTGGGTAGAAAACCGGCCATTACTCAGGTCGTCAAAGGCGACGCGGATCTTCAGATCCGTGAAGAGATCCAGCGACGACGCCATCCCCAGTACGAATTGGTATTGCCTGCAGTCAACGCTAAGATCGTAATCCATCCTCGCCGCCATGGCCTGATGCTTAATGGCGTCGCACATCCGTTGCTCTGGCTCACCAAGGCTGCGGCTGGCATACAGTATCCAGCCGGTTCCGCCAATCAATCCGTTGCCCACACATTGATAGCCGCTCTCAAGGGCAATTCTCTTCAGCGCTTCATTCACCTCACTATTGAACCCATTCACCTTGACGGTATACTGAGCCCGCCGGATAGAAAGCGCGTCAAACTCGGAATCGCTCTGGTCCTTCGCTTGCTTGGCGTTGAACACACGGGCATCCGCGAGAAACGCTGTCAATTCCGCCGCAAGAGGCTCTCGCTCCCTACTTAGCTTGCTGTGCGTTTCCTCCGGCAAACAGTGCGGAACGATTTGCAGAGCAGGAATCGGTTCAGCGAAGACGCGGCCCGGCGCGAGCAAGAAGGCGAAAATCCAGAACATAATCAATAAGGCCGCAGCCACAATAGATGTTCTCTTCAACATTGAAGGTCCTCCTTATGGCTTGGTAACTGGAGCTGCCATGGGAGCTTTCTGATTCTCCTGCTCCGGTGGCGTTGGCTGCACCTCTATATCGATCAACATGTGGGCGCGTTCCTGTATCTTGACGTCCAGCTTGTTTGCCTCGGCGGCATCCCGGTCACTTTCGGCTTTGAGCTTATCCGCCTGCGCGGCCAATTCGCTCTTTCTGTTGTCGTCTGCATCCGCGGCAAGCTTTTGCAGCTTGTCTGCTGTATCCGCTTTCATCTTCTGTCTGGCCAGGAAGTTGTCGTGGTCGATCTTCATCTGGCGAATCTGCGCATCGCTCCTGGTCTTTTCGTATTTCTCAATATCGATGCGTTGGGAATCTGGAGTTTGAGCGCGGCTGGTAAGTGCTAATCTGTCCACCGTAATACTTGGGTTGAAACCTGCACCCTTGATTTGCTCGTCGGTTCCGTTCAGAGGGGAGACGTCCCGGATTGCTTTGTACACGTCGGCGACGGCGATGGCAGGCGCACCCGAACCGGCGTTTTGCGGTTCCTCCAGCTTGGCCCGAATTCTGGCGGCCGAGGTGTTTTTCGGATCGAGCGCAATGGCATCGGAGAGAGCCTGCTTGGCGCATTGCAGATCTCCGCTTTCGTAACACGCCATCGCACGCATTAGATCGAGGACAGCGTCGAAGCTAGGCGACTGCGTGCACATGTTTCTCGCCGCGTTGAGAGTCTGAATCGCCGTGGTGCTGTCCCCTTTCTCGTGCAGGATTTGAGCCTTAATCGCCATATAGGACGCAGCCTGGCATGGATTGCCCGAGGCGGCTTCAATCAACTTGCCGTAGGCCGATTCGGCGGCGGCGAGGTCGTTGGACCTCCAAAGCCCTTGGGCCTTCCGGTCGGGGCTCGGCACCAGTTGCACCGCTGTGTCGGAATTCTCAGAAGCGGCGCCAACGGCCACCGTCACCGTGGCGAACTGCTGTCCGCCAATCTCTTCGTCTTTCACCTCCGCCAACGGCTGAGGCATGGGCACTTCGAATTTCTTGCCAGAAAGCTGTTCCAGCTTTTCGCGAACGTGTCTTCCAGTTTGGTCAACCAGGTCGGTTTGCGCTGAAGGCGTATCCCGAGGTGCAAACCTCCAGGCGCCGTCGCCGCCGAAATCGATTCCGCCGGCCGCTGTAAGGGATTCACCAACGGGGCCTTGCTTGACGGCCATAACCAGGTACATTGCGCCAGGCAGTTCTTCGGGTAGATTCACGACCTCCCGTCCCGCGCGCGGAAGGGTGACGGAATATCCACGCTGCTTGAGCCACTGGGCCACCGCCACCATCTTGGTGGATTCTCGCAGCTGATGCAGCACCGGGTACTCCCGTGCGATATCGTCATAGACCGAGGTAAGCAGGTCAGCATAAGCGCTCAATTGCGGATTGGAGACACTCCTCCGGCGCGAGTCGTATGTTTCGATGTGGAACTTCATGGGCGTGCGGCCGAAGCGCAGTGTCTGTTTGTCGGTCGACTCCAGCAGCTCGAAGTCACCAGGGCTAATCCACAGATGGCCCTCGTCGGTGGCCGAATGCTCGCCACGATCCTGCAGCCACGAGAAAAACCCTTGGTAGCGCGGCACCTTTGCTTTCAGCCCAGGCATATCGAAGAGCTTCTTTGCGAAGACATCGGCATCGCATGCTGTCAAAGCGAGACGGGTATTGCCGGAAAGCCCAGAAAGCACCGGGTGGACCCTGGGCTCAACCCCGAGAACTTCACGCATCACGTCCGAGGGGACAACAATTTCTCCAGCCCTGGCCGCGAGGATATCGAGCGTCTTGCGCGGCAGCGTATTCAACTCCATTTGCAGGTCCCACATCACCCCGTTTCCGGCATCCACCCAGGAGTTTCCACTGCGGCGGAGCCGCCAGTACTTGTCGGTATATGGGCCGTCGCTCCAGCCAAACGTAGTGGCCAGTGCGCCGACAAGCCGCGGCATCACCAGATCCATGAGCTGGTCCTCGCTGATTTCTCCGTTGCGCGAGCGCGCCGCTTGCGCGGCGACAAAATCGTAGATTCCGGCAGCGTCAATGGTGTTTTCCAGTCCGCTCTTGATTCCTGCCTGATCGTTCCGTTTGGTGGCCTCCATCCATTCCCCGAAGGCTCGCAATGCAGCGCCCGCATTCGGCCGGCCAGAAGCCGTGAGCATGCTTGAGTTGAATTCGTAACGGTTCATCCCTTCGCGCGCATCGACCCCGAGCGCCCTGAAAAACGACGCACCTCTGCGATTCAAGTGCCCGCTGGCATCGAAGATGTTTGCCAATTGGGTGGTTAAGCTGTCGTTGTTGCGGTCGTCGGCAAATGACGCCATAGCCCGATCCACGTCCCGCTCGGAAGAGGGAGTCCATTCGAGGCTGAAGGTGGGCTTGTTGGAGTCGAGGGCCGCGGCCAGAAGATCGAGATAATGTCCATACGTTCCGCTATCACTGCGCGTCCGATGGCCAAACAACGTCAGGGTGCCCTGTGCGGGATTGTAGGAAACCCCATCCAGGGTATCGAAGCCGACCCGTGCATCCAGAGTGTACAAACCTGCCGAAGGCGATGGCGACATATGCTGTGGCGCTGAATAGGAGGCGTGTATGGCTGCGGCCGGGGGCCTCGGCTTGGTGCGGGGTTCATCGTCGCGCTTCTGCCCGTATACCGGCTCGAAACTTCTGGCATCGGCTTGGGCAAGGTTTGGCTTCTTCTTCAAAGACGTTATAGTTTCGTGCATTCCTAACTTTTCATTCTTAGCTTGTTCTTCGAGCTTGCCTACCCAGGTCGTCATCTGGTCGCGCGCCTGCTGCGCATCCGAGGCTTCGGGAGCAAGTTCGAGATAATGCTTCATGCGATCGGCGGCATCGGCGTAGTCGTTCTGCTCGGCATAAATCACCGCAAGATTGAACCAGCCCGCCGGCCACATCGGCTGCATTTCAACTGCAATTTCAAAGTGGTCGATCGCAGACTCGGGGTTCTTCTCCTTGATTGCATTCTCCGCGAGCGCTCTCTGTTGGTCAGCCTCCGCTCCGAGAGAAGGCTTGGCAGGGTTCTCGCGCCAGGCCTTTGCGGCGGTTCTAAAGGCGGCAAATCGCTCCTCTATCTCCCGGTGACGCGCAGCATACACAAGCCGATTGAACGCGTCGGCGAAGCCTTGTGCCTCCGACTCATCCGACCAAACAAGAGCTCCTATTTCGTGAAGAGTAGGATGAATGAGCCCGCCGACGCCGTAGCAATTGCCAGTGGAGCAGGTGGACTTTGGAATATTAAACGATCTGGCGTAGTCTTTAGCCTTGCTGAAATCGACAGTGTATTTCAAATCATGCAGGTGTTTAACCCCAGGTGAGTTAAATATGTAGGGTGTGGAGACAGTGAAGCCCACGGCAGTAAAGCGAAAATCGATTGGCTGAAACTCCATAATTACGCACGACCACAAGAAGCATGACTTCAAACTCCCGATATAAGCATTCTTGGTCGCTTGTTTGAGATTGACTCGCGCCTGACGAACCGAAAGAGACATTGCATTGCCTGGAGGCGCATCACCGTTGTTCGCAGAGTTGTCGACCGTTTCTGCCGGCTTCTCCTGGGCGTAAAGCATACCCGTGGCCGCGATCATCAGCCCAAGAACCATATTGCAACCCATCCTCTTGCAACTCATTCAATCCTCCTCACCAACGCTGTTGTGCGGCTTTGCCGCGAATTAGCGAACATACCGGCTGAAACGAGTGCTGGGAATCCCTGTAATTGGGCTAGGCAGAGTCAAATTCAACGTTATCTGTGAGGAAATGGAAGCTGCCAGGATCGTTCTCGATCAAGTGCGGAGAGCACACGGCTCGGGTAGCGAGCGCCCTCCGCATTCGCCAAAGGGCCAAATCGGGACCCTTAAGCGCAATCTCCAACAGTGCGCGGCCATAGCGGCCTCATGGCGGGTCAAGCTCCAGTGCTTGCGCTTTTCCTGCCGCTATGCGGCTCAGCCAGAGAGTGCTTGGAAAAATGATTGTGACAAGGACGTTCTTCATTGCTGTCCCCTCGCCCGCACCGGGGGAGACAGTGCAATCCTGTTTTCAGTTCGGAGCCGAACCGGTCTACCGGCCAAAGGGGCCGAGGTAATGCAGCGATGCGCATTGCGATGTTCAAGCCTGCACAGTCCAGGACTAGGGCCCCAAACGACCTCTCTCACCACGCTGGGTGAACTACAACCGGAAAGACAGGCGTTTCGCAGGGGGTTCGCTTCGCAACTGTTAACTGGGCGGAATTGTACACCCGAGGCACAGCATGAGAGCTAATTCTTTACAGTTCGGTCGTGTCCCCGGTCAGCTGCTCAGTCAGTCGGAGCGGCGGCGGGCTTGAGCGCTGCCGGGCAATAACCAAATTACTTGGAACCGGACTGACAGCGGATGCAGACGGCGTGAATCCGGGGGTCGAAATGGCGTGCAGCTTCCTGAACCAATCAATTCACCGGAAGCAATTCTGAATGATCACCCTGTAGGCTCCTGGAAGCATCGGTAGCACGATAAGCCGACACCGCATGGAAAGCAGATAAAGTCATGCGGGTCTCTCCGCGCAGACTCCAGGTGCTGGAAACGCGCATCGGGCGGCAGTTGGCCTTTCGGCTAGAGCAGTTCGCTGCACGTTGGCCGGCTTCTCAGACACCAAGAGTCCTCTTTCAGTCGCATGCCGCCTGGCGCTCCGAATGGACCCACATTGGACCGCCATCCTGCGCGCAAGATCCGGATCGTGCGTGCATGGGCGCATCCCTCCTCCGGAAGCACGGTCTCTGAGTCCAACCTCCTGTCGATGCGCGCAAGGCTCGCAAGAGATAACTCACAGGGGTTCCCAGACTTTTGACACGAGGCCTTTGATGAAGCGCATTGTTCTGTATGTATTTGTTGTGGCGACTTTCGCGGTTCTGCACCACGCAGCCATGGGTCAAAGTGCAACCGCCTCTTTGAGAGGCGTGGTTACGGATACAACCAAGGCTGTTGTGCCGGGTGCTGAAGTCGTGATTACGTCGATCGGCACAGCCCAGCAGCACGTAGAGCGAACCGACGGCCATGGTGAGTTCTCGTTCCAAGAACTGTTCGTCGGCGACTACCGCGTGGAAGTGCGATCTCCAGGCTTTGCGACCTGGATCAACTCGCGGATTGACCTCGATGTTGGAAACCAGTCACAGATTGCTGTTCAGCTTGTACTCGGGACTGACCAGCAGACCGTCGAGGTAAGCGCTGAGGCCGCCGGGCTGCATACCAATGAGATCGCGCAAGGCGCGGTGGTGAGCGAAATCGAGATTGCGAATCTGCCACTCAACGGGCGCAACTTCTCTCAGCTGGGCATTCTTCAGCCTGGAGTACGTCCAACCTCCTCGGGTTTGACGGTGCAGAACAACTTCCGTCGGGTAGGCCAAAATTATGAAGTCAACGGCATGCGACCGGAGTCCAACACCTTCCTCGTGGACGGCATGCGTGACATCAACCGCATGGACGGAGGGTACACCTTCTCCAAGGATCTGGATTGCTTGTCCAGCCTTCACATGTCCGGTCCCGCTCCCTGGCTCGTGCTTGGGGAGCTTGACATCGCCCAGAACAACCAGGATCTGGCTGGCGAACACGGGCGCTCGCTCTTCGACTCGAGCCAACGTTTCGCCGGAAGCGTAACCTACGCTGCTCCGTGGCTGGTCTGGCAAAAGTAGCAATCGTTTAGCGAAGAGACATGAGTCGCAATCAGTTCCCGTTCACCGGGCGATAGGCTGTTGGGTTCGTGTAAGAGAATATGCGCCAGCTCCCGCAACGGCTTGGCCGTCTCTGGCCGGAAGGCGAACGCTGAACTGATTCCGGGCAATTGTTCCGGCAACGGGATGTGCGGCATCGTCAGGCTCCTTGTTTCTGGCTTGATCGCGGGAGGTACTCCCGGCTCATGGTTACGTATCCTTCTTTTGCGGTCTTCTTGCCGCGCTGCCGGTAAAGTTCCTCGTCGTGGGGTTGCCAGGTATCGAGCCCGTCCACATAGCGGTTGAACATGCAGAAGGCGGCGGCGATCAGTACGGTGTCGTGAATCTCAATGTCGGTCGCCCCACGCCTCCGCGCCACCTCAACATCCGCTTTGGTTACCTGCTTGCCGCCGTTTTGAACCTTGCCCGCAATCGCCAGCAACGCCTTGAGCTTCTCAGAGATAGCGGCTTGTCCAAAGTCCAACTTCACACAGCGAACTAGTTCCTCATCTCCGTGAAGATGTGCTGCTGCGATAGCGCCGTGAACAGTCTGGCAAAAGTAGCAGTCATTCAGCGTAGAGACATAGGTGGCGATTAGTTCGCGTTCGCCAGGGGTGAGGGAGTTTGGAGCGTGAAGCAGAATCTCGGCCAACTCGTTGAGAGGCTTTGCGGTTTCAGGGCGGAAGGCCATTGCCGCACGAATTCCTTGCAGTCCATCCGGAAGATGAATGTGCGCCATATCTCGAATCAATTCCCTTCAGAGGTGAGCGGCAACGCAACATGCCGCGAAATGAAAATCTGATGCAGGGGAAGGCCGCTGAGAACAATGCCGACGCCGGCAAGAGCCGGCAACGGATTGTGTAACAAAATCAGCAGGCCAACAACCATGCAGAGAGTAATGAAGAACACCGGCGCCGCCGGAAACCACCACCCGACCACCGGATCAGGCAAGCGGAACAGCGTGGATGCAGCGAGAGCCAGAAAGAACACCGCGGAGAAGATGATGTATGCAAGCACCCGGTCAAACGCGCCAAGCAGCAGTACCGCCAGCGAGAGAAAAGTCTGAAGCAAGATTGCATTTGCCGGTGTTCCCAGCCGGGGATGCAGTCTTCCGAAACGCGGGAAGAACGTGCCTGCTTGCGCCATGGCATAAGTCACGCGCGGCGAGGCCATGGTCAACGCGGCTATTCCACCAAACACGCAAACGAGCACGCAGAACGAGAGCACCTTTGCCCCCGATGCGCCAAACAGAACTTCGCCAAACTGAGCAACGAATGCCGTATTCGAGGAGATACGTTCGATTGGCAGCACCGCAAGAAACGCAGCGCTGACGAGGAAATAGACAAGAGTTACCACCGCGACGCCGCCGAGGAATGCCAGCGGCAACGTGCGGCGCGGATTTCGCACTTCGCCTGCAATCTTACTTGCCTCCCACCACCCGCCGAAACTGAAGAATGCGGCTACGATGGCCCCCGCGACGGCCGGAATCAATGCTTCGGACCCAGCGCGGCGTTCTGCCAGCGGTATCAAATTGCTAAAGTGCGCATGTCCTGAGACCGAAGTCCACCCCACGAGTGCAAAGAGGATGAATAGCTTCAGAATGTTCACGAAGGTCATGAAAGACCCGCTCAATCGGGTACCCGCCAAGTTGATCACACCGAAGACGACGAGAATGCCTGCCGGGACAAAGCCAACTGCGCTTGTGCCGAGCGGAAGCAACTGCGCCACATACGCTGAGGCTCCTACTGCCAGTGCGGCTGCCACACCAGGGTACATGACAATCGAACTCATCCAGCCATAGAGGAATGCGACGCGGTCTCCGTACCCGGCACTGAGATAGACGTACTCCCCGCCGGATTTAGGAAAGCGAATAGCAAGTTCGGCGTAGCAAAGTGCACCGCACATCGCCATGAGCGCCATGCCCACCCAAACGAGGGCCAGAAGCAAAGGAGAGCCAAGCGACTTGGCCATTGTGGCGGGAGTCAGAAAAATGCCGAGCGCGATCGACTCCCCGACGACGATTGCAATCGCGGCGAGAAGACCAAACTGTCTGCGTTCGAGCGATCCAGGGGAAGGCATGGCCGGCACTCTGCCATCAACAGAACACGGAAGGGGCATAAGGCGCAGCCAAATAAAGGTTGAGGAAAGCCTCCATCGAAGGATGGATGACTCTCTCTCGGCGCGCCTGTAGGATTCGTCTCGGTCAAGCTTCCCCTTGCCCGTTCATATTCAATAACCGAAAACGAATGCATGTTCAGGCCAATTCCCCTGGTCTCTATCGGAGGTCACTTCAATGCGCAGAATCGCCGCATTCCTCTGTCTGTCTGTGCTGCTCCACTCCGCATTCACGCGGGGTCAAACTCCCACGGCAACACTCTCCGGCATCGTGAAAGACGCACAAGGCGCCGTTGTCGAAGGTGCCAAAGTTACAGTTACGAGTGCGGCTCAGGGCTCCGTGCGAGAAACCTCGACCAATTCGAGTGGAGTGTATTCGATTTCAAATCTTCTGCCCGCCGAATACAGAGTCGAGATTAGATCAAAAGGCTTCGCAGCGGTGCAGTTTGGAACCGTCGATCTTGAAGCTGGCCGAACCGTGACATTGGATGCTTCGCTGGTTCCAGCTGGCCAGATCACCACGGTAAATGTCACAGCGGCCAATGAAACCGTGGACCTGGCACAGTCGATGTTGCAGGGCCAAATCACCGAGAACACCATTGAGAGTATCCCACTCAATGGGCGAAACTTTCTCGAACTCGCTTATCTCATTCCCGGCAATCGCCCCGCACCGACCTTCGATCCCACAAAGACAAATACGCTTGAAATCAGCTCGGCGGGCGGCTTTGGCCGGGGCGGCAACATCACCATCGATGGCGGGGACAACAACGACGAAGTCGTGGGCGGAACGCTCTCAAATCTACCGGAAGATTCCATCGGAGAGTTTCAAATCGCGACTGCGCGCTTCACCGCGGAGGTTGGGCGTTCCGGCAACAGCATCATTAACATCATCAGCCGGTCGGGCGCGAATACCTACCATGGATCGGCATTCCTGTTTGAACGGAACCGCAATTTGCAGGCGCTTCCCGCGACTTTCGACCGCAGCCTGCCCACGCCTCCATTTGACCGTGAACAGTATGGCGGGTCCGCCGGCGGTCCGCTGCGGAAGGATGCAATTTGGTGGTTCTCGTCGGCGGAGTATCGCGACCAGAACGCGTCCATCCAGACCGGCACGCGCAACTTTGTTACCGACACAATTCAGAACACCTCCGCGGCAGCGCCGCTCCGCGATCTGCTTTGGTCGAACCGTGTGGATTTCCACCTGAACCAAGCCAATAGTGTGAACCTGCGCTACAGCTTCAACCGCTCTACGGATACTTCGCAGGCAAGCGCATCGTCGTCGACGCCATTGAGCACCGCGGCCGAACGGCAGAACTCACTGAACCGTTTCAACTCGCTGGCCGCAGGTTGGACGAGTGTTCTGAGTACCAATAAGAGCAACGAGTTGTCGTATCACTACGACAACTTTTATAACGACATTCCACCCTACCCGATGGATTCTTCGTTGACCGACCCGTCCCTCGGCCTGACGAACGAGTTGATCTTTCCCGACCTTGCGGACGGCGCAAACTTCAACCTGCCGCAGATCACGCATCTCGACCGCTCGCAGGTGCGCGATGGCTTCACGATGGCCTTTGGGAAGCACGCACTTAAGCTCGGAGCCGAGTTCCAGCACTATACCGCACACGGAGAGATCAATGCGTTCGGCACAGGCACCGTCGTTCTTGTATCGGACTTCGGATTTCAGGACTTGAACGGCGACGGAGTCGTCAACGATCTCGATATCCCTGTAGCGGTCGGCATTCACAGCAGTGCGCCGGTTGTGCCCGTACCGATTCCGCAGGTAGGCGACAGCTACACGGCATTCTACGCGCAGGACGACTGGCGTGTGCGTCCCAACCTGACGTTGAATCTTGGACTGCGATGGGAGTACGACTCCGATCTGACGGGCACCAGCAGCGATCACAATCCTTGCCCAAACCTGACTAGCGTTCCAACCCAACCATGTGTATGGATGGGGAATGTCATTGACTTGAAGAAGCGTCCCGACACCAGGGACTTCGGACCGCGCGCCGGCTTCACGTACGATCCGGTTGGCCGAGGCAAGACGGTGGTGCGTGGCGGCTACGGGATCTACTATGACCGCATCATTCTGGAGACTGGCGCAGAAGAGCGTGTGCAAAACGATCGCGCACTCACCGTGACGCAGTATGCGGGCTCGAGTTGCGTGATACCAGGTGCGCCCGCTCCGCCAAGTCTCGGCCTTTGCTTTGCGCCCGGCGCCAGATTCGCCGCTGGAAGTCCGACCATTGCCAATGCGTTCAGCGGTCCACATCAGACTGGCGGCGTTGGGATTATTGCAATGGGTCCCGACTCGCACCATCCGCTATTTCAGCAAATGTCCCTGGGGTTGCAACAGGAGATCGCTAACAGATGGCTGCTGAGTGCAGATGGTTTGCACGTCTTCGGCGAGAGGCAATTGATCGGCAGCCTGCTGAGGACCACGGACTCCACTTCGCCCGACATCAGTTGCCCCGGTGGCAACATCCCTTGCACGATCACCGATCCGCTCTCAGGCATCTCCGACAACATCACGCTCATTCAGTCCGGCGCAAAGTCCTGGTATGACGGCCTTCTCGTCAGCGTGGCGCATCGCCAATCGCAGATGGGAAAGATCGGATACCAGTACAACCTGAGCTACACCTTATCGAAGACGCTCGACTACTCCGACGACGATCAGCTGACCAACAACAACGAGGATGAGCAGGTGAATCTCGCTGAAGGTACATCGGGCCTGCGTAAAGAGAAGGGCTACGCGCTCACCGATGAGCACCAGCGGCTAACACTCTACGGAGAGGCACAGCTCCCCCACGGTTTCTCCATCGCCCCGATCTACACATTTGGTTCCGGGGTACCGGCCGATACGTTTATTCCAAGTACGGCAATCAACGGCGCCAGCGGCGCGCGACTGCCCTTGTTACCGCGCAATGCGCTGGGGCGCGAAATCCAGAATAGCGATCAGTTGAACACAGTGATCGCCAAGTGGAATGCATTGCCCGCCTGTCCTGGCGCGTATCCCTGCCAAGCTGGAGGTCCAATTGCCACGGTCCCCTCGCACATTGGCTTCTTTAGTCCATTCAGTTCGTTCGACTTAAGGCTGCGCAAGAAGTTCTCATTCGGAGATAGGAGTTCCCTGAACCTGATCGGCGAGGGTTTCAACCTCGTCAACCAGGTGAACATCCGGGGATCGAACACTGCCAACTTTGCCGGGCGAAACATCTCTATCGGTCCTGACACAACAGGGACCGCCGTTCAAGCCAATTTCTTCAGCCCCGTGAGCGTGGCTGGCGGTTTCTTTGGCTCTGGCGGCCCGCGAGCTTTTCAATTTGCAGCCCGCTTAGAGTTCTGAAGGGAGTCAACGATGGCGCTGCCGGAGTACGAGAAGATTGCACAATCCGCCCGGAAGCCGGCCTCGTTCGAGCCGGCAAATATCGCCGCCATCGATGAGGCTTCGGCTGCTAGCGAAGTCGCCGCGTTGTATGCCCGCTTCCGCGCTCGCTTCGGCAGGCCCGATGTCCCTGGCATCCTCAGATGTTTCGCAACACATCCACCTCTGCTGCAACACATGATGGATTTGTCGGAAAGCCTGATCTTTGCGGAGGGGTTCCTGACCCGGAAGCACAAGGAGATGATTGCGACGCTTGTCTCCTCGCAAAACCTATGCCCCTATTGTTCTGACAGTCATGGCTACTTTTTGCGCGTGCACGGAGGCTCTGCGGAGATGCTTGACGCCATCCTGGCAGAAGATTTGACCTGCTCCTCGTTGACAGACGCGGAGCAGACTCTGCTGAACTTCGTGCGGAAGGTGAATGTAAACTCTCACGACATCTGCCGCAAGGATGTGGTCACGCTCATGCATGCGGGCTGGAGCGAATTGCAAATCGCCGAGGCAGTTCACGTTGCAGCGCTCTTTTCGACCTTCAATCGGGTCGCGAATGCATTCGGCCTGGCGTCGCAGGGATTGCTCTCGCTGTATGACGCGCCTGCCGGAGGCGAGCGGAGCAGCGACACAACCCTGGAAAGGGCTACTCAATGAACTCAGCCGATCTAAGCTCGGAGCATGCTATCCAGGAGCGGAACCTGGCCTCGATGTCTCTCAAGGATGTGGAGAACAACCCGCGGCCAAGCCCATATTTCGATCTAATTGCCGCAGCCAAATCCTCCGGTACTGAATACTGGCAGATATGGAACTTGCTGGCCTTTCGGCCCAAGGCCGCCGACTATCTGGCCCGCCTTTCACACGAGATCATGCACGAGGATGCGCCGATCAGCACGGCATTGCGTGAGCTGATTGCCGCATACACATCCTCTTTGAACGGGTGCGAGTTCTGCATGAAGGCCCACGCGGCTGTGGCAGCCCAGCTCTACGGAGACGAAGCCCTTGTGTGGAGCGTCATCGACGGCTTGGAGCAGGCGGCGCTGCCAGAAAAGGACAAAGCGATCCTTCGATTTGTGCGCAAGGTGACGCTCGAATCCGGATCTGTCAACGAATCAGACATCGCCACACTCCACGCCGCTGGGTGGGACGATACATCGGTCTTCTACGCGATTGCTGTTTCAGCATTATTCAACTTCTACAACCGATTTGTATCGGCCAACGGAGTGAAGCCGGTCTCCGATGAGGCTTTTCGAAGATTGGCTGCGCGCATGGCGCAGAAAGGCTACGTTCGCGAATGAGAACAACCAATCGTGCCCTGGGGATGGTTCTATCTTGCGCCCGATGTGTGGCACCCGGCGTCTTGCTACTTGTGGCTTCTCTCGGCGCATGCCAGGCGCAGGCGCAATTGCAAGCCGTTTCAACCCACCATACGTTCTTCCATGCTCTCCTCGACCCTTCTCTCTCTCAGCCGGTCTCGGGGCGCCTGCTTGTGTTTGTATCGCCGCCCTCCGCGAATACGTCTCAGGTGGACATCGACATGATGTCCCCAGCCAGCGTCTACGTCGCCGCCAAGGACGTTGCGCACCTCGCGCCCGGAGAAACGGTTGATATCGATGCAGACGATGTTGCCTTTCCAGGACCACTCTGGAAGGCTGCGCCGGGAAGTTATCGTGTCCAGGCCGTTCTCGACGTGCACCACAGCTACAACTACAGCGGCCGCGCGCCGGGCGATCTTCTCTCCACACCCGTTTCAGTGAATCTGCCGCTCTCCGCCTCTCCTACACTGATGCTTTCTCAGGTTGTTCCGGAGCCGCCAGATCCGCTGGCGCAGCGGCCCGATGTAATCTCAGCCCTCGAGCCGCTGGACTTTGTGAGTCCTTCGCTGACACGATTCTGGGGACGCGACATCCATATGCGTGGTTGGGTACTGCTCCCACCCGGCTACGAAAACCACCCTGATGAACACTACCCAACCGTCTATTTCACCCATGGTTTTGGGGGCACGTTGCAAGGGATTCGCGCACGCTTTGCGCCGGTTTTCTATGACCGCATGAAACAGGGGAAGATGCCGGAGATGATCTGGGTGCTGCTGGATGAGAGCAGCGCGACCGGGACCCACGAATTCGCCGATTCGGTGAATAACGGACCGTGGGGTGCGGCGTTGACAAGGGAGCTGATTCCCAAGATCGAGTCAGAATATCGAATGGATGCGCGGTCCACAGGCAGATTCTTGCAGGGACACTCGTCAGGAGGTTGGGCCACGCTCTGGCTTCAGACCCAGTATCCGAAGATCTTCGGCGGCGCCTGGTCTACTTCGCCAGACCCAAGCGACTTTCATTTCTTCAGTACCATCGATCTCTACGCGCCGCACGCGAACTTCTATCGAGCCGCTGACGGCACACCGAATCCGATTCTCCGTGATCGCGGTCAACCGCGGGCCACGATGCAGCAACTCGCCGGCCTTGAGGCAGTTCTCGGGGAATGCGGTGGGCAGCTCGCTTCCTTTGAGTGGGTCTTCTCTCCCCGTGGAGTCGATGGCCGGCCGGCCCATCTTTTCAACCGCGTCAGCGGCGAAATCGATCCGAGTGTCGCGGCCTACTGGCGCCGCCATTTCGACATCGTCGAGTACTTGAATACCAATTGGGAGACAATTGCCGCCGATCTCCGAGGCAAGATCCATCTCCTAGTAGGCACGGACGACACATTCTATCTGGATGGCGCAGCGCACAGCCTGGAGTCGACACTCAATCGGCTCGACGGTGACCCGCATTTCGCATTCTTGCCCGGCCGATCTCACTTCGACGTCTACCGGGAGGGCGACGATCGCTGGGCTCTTTACGACAAGATTGCCGCGGAGATGTATAAAGTCGCGAGGCCTGACCTCAAATAGCATCTCATTTCCTTCTCGTAGAACGAGGTCTTTGACCGTTTAGGGGCGTACCTTAGCGGTGATTTCCAGCAGGAGAGGAAGAGCCGCTTAATGGGGCTATGCAAAGCTACCATCGAGTGCGCGTCCCGTTGGGAGATAAGGATCGGCGGCGGCTTGCGAAGTGCTAACCAAGGGGCTGGAATCGGCGCCGTACGAAAAGCCCAGGCCAGGGAAACAGCGAACGCTCAGAGCAGGCCAGAGCCAGCGAATGATTGCCGAGGTGTGTGGTTCGCCCGAGGGTATTGCGCGGTGGAGCGCGCGGCTCGTCGCTACCGAGCCGGTCAAGCGGAAGATGGCGCTCCAAGCGGGAGACGATTCGCATCCTGCTGCAGAGCCACGAACTGAAGCAGTGGCGGGAAAAATATGTTGCATCGCGGAACTCAAAGAAGAGTACATCGCCCGCATGAAGGACGTACTCAAGCTGCACGAAGAGCCGCTACTGAAGCCAGGTGGGGCCTATTTCCCTTTGCAATTGCACCGCGCAGTCGCCTTCAGATAGGTTCTGAGAGGGCAAACTCCGAAAGCCATGCTCTCGTGGATTGGAAGCGGACTAGAACCTTCCTTGTCCCCGGAGAGCTCATACAACCTGACGTTTCCAAGCACGCTGGCGTAGACGTCTCAGCGCCATCCGCGTTGCCGAAAGCTATCCGTCTTGCCGGACCGAATCGGGTATGATTTTGCCCAATTGTTGCCCACGTTTGAGTCTGCTTTGGTCTTAGTCTGCCCTATTATCCCTATCGAGGACGAAAATGGGAAAAGTGCAAAAGGCCTGTTATCTTATTTGGATTGAGGGATCTAAAAGGAAGTTTGGAGGCGCGGGCCGGGATCGAACCGGCGCATAAAGGTTTTGCAGACCTCTCCCTTACCACTTGGGTACCGCGCCTTGGCAGGGCTGCCGGATCTATGCGGATCGTTCCAAACCGCCCTAGCCAACCCGGAAGATACCGGAGGGCGGAATGGAGCGGGAGACGAGATTTGAACTCGCGACCCTCGCCTTGGCAAGGCGATGCTCTACCACTGAGCTACTCCCGCTTGTTACAGAGATGAGTATACCGGGCGGCCGGAATCCGGTCAAACCGAAGCCTGCGCGTTCGCTGTGTTCGAGTGGAATGCAGCCGACCGCGAGCCGATTTCCTCCCGCACAATCTCACCGTCCCGCATGTACAGGATGCGGCTGGCAATAGCCGCCGCCTCTGGATTGTGGGTAATCATCAGTGTGGTCTGGCCCAACTCCCGATTCGACCTCAGCAACATCTCCAGGACGGCCTCGGAATTCTTGGTATCCAGATTGCCGGTGGGCTCGTCAGCCAAAACAATGGCGGGCCGGGTGATCAGCGCACGCGCAATCGCCACCCGCTGCTGTTCGCCGCCGCTCAACTCCGAGGGGCGATGCATGAGCCGTCCCTGAATCGCCAACAGGTCGCTCAGGTGATCGAGATATTTCAGATCCAGCGGTTCCGTGCGGCCGCTCACAGCATGGGCGATCTCGATGTTGCCCATGGCCGAAAGCGTGGGCAGCAGGTTGAACTTCTGAAAGACGAAGCCAATGCGATGCTTGCGCAACTTGGTGCGCTCGCCATCGGAGAGCGAGGCAAAATCCACGCCATCGATGACGACGCGTCCCTGGGTGGCCTGGGTAAGCCCGCCGAGCAGGTAGAAAAGCGTGGACTTGCCGGAGCCGGATGGGCCTACGATGGCCACAAACTCCCCGCGCTCCACGGCGAGGGAAACCCCGCGCACCGCAGTGACGGCAATTCGGCCCGCCTTATAAACCTTGGTCAGGTTCTCGGCGAGAATGATCGGCGAAGACTGTTCAGGCTGCACATTTGCCATTGTAAATGCGACGCCGCCATGGCCGCTCCCTTAGAATTAAATCGCAACAATCTCCGGCATAGGATTCCCCTCCCATGAGCGAAGCGCTGAACTCCACTCTTGCCTCTTCTCTTGAAGCGGCCGCCGTCCAGGCTGGCCTCGTGCTTGTCTCCGTTACCCAGGGCAGGGATCTGCACGGCCGCCCCACCACAGTTCTTCAGCTTGGGCTTCCTGGCGCGGGCGCGGAGGGCCGATCTCTGCGGCTGGAGCTGAGCGCCGGCTTTGAATTTGACAAGCCGCACCTGCTGCCCGCCATGGCGGCCCACTTGGCCGCCGAGGCCAAGCGCCTGCGCAATCCACGGCCTGAGTGCTACGTCACGCTGGCCGGGCTGCCGGTGGCCTTTGGCGAGTTTCAATGGCCGTTCCACCGCTCCACCTCGGGCGCGGACACCTACATCGTCCACGGCGAGATGCATCTCGCCGATGGCGGAGAGCACAACCTGCACGCCAAGGTTGCCGCGTCTGTCACGACGACATTTGCCGAGATTGTGCCCGCCATGGAGCAGCCCTACGCGGAGACCTTCGTCTACAACGCGGTGCGCAAAACGGTGGACCTGGGGCAGTTGGAGTTTCAGAAGTCCGGCAACCGACAGCCGGTCCCGGTAACCACGCGCTACTACAGCCGCTGGCAGAAGAAGTTCCTATTTACCGAGACCAACGACGAAGAGCGCCTCAAATACCTGCTGCGCAAGGTCTACTGGCTTTCGGGGGCGCTGGGCGAAAGCCGGCCGGTGTGGATCGCCGACCCGCGGGACGCGCAATACCTGAACACAACCGAGCAGGACCTGCTGCGCATGGCAGGGCACGAAGCTGGCGAAGGTCTGCTGGTCCTGGGCGGCGAGTTTGCCGCCGCGACTCCGGCACTGATGGAGCGCGCCCCGGAGTACCAGGCTGCCCTGGAAGCCGCGCTCAACTTCACCAAGCCGCACTTCAACGAGTCGATGCGCTCGGGCCACGGCAACATGTAAACACAGTTCGGGAGCCCCAGGTTCGACGCAGTCTCAGCGCGCCTAACCTGGGATATCCCTATCTACCGTCTTCTACAGCCCTCTCGGGCATCCCGGCCGCGAGTGCTACAGCGCCGCACCGCAGCCAGAGCAGAACCGCGCCCCCGGCGGATTGGCCTGGCGGCAGCGGCCGCAGGCAGCCAGCGCTCCAGCCTGGGCGCTTGGCGGGACGTTCACGGTGACATTGATGGGGTAACCCCATCCCGCCATCGGGATGCCCAATGCGGCAGCGATTCCTGCGGCCTGAATATAGTTGAACTCCCGCACTCGGCCGGGCATGAAGAAGCACTCGATGAAGCCGAGGAAGACTGTGATGCCCGTCCAGGCAAAGCAGATGTACAGGATTCCCAGGCCGGTGCGGCGCAGATAGAAATGATGAATGCCAAGCCCACCTAGAAAAAGCGCCAGCAGGATGCCAACCACCTCGTCACGCCGAACTGCTTCGTATTGCTGTTGAAAGATCGCTTGTGCATTGGGATAGGGTTGGGTGGCCATGGCCGTTCTCCTTGCTTGCTCTGGGTTCTACATACGCACCGTGTCGAGATGGAGTTCCCACCCCCCAACTTCATCGGCTGGGTGCCCACCCTTTCCGCGTCTTGTGCTGAAAGGGTGGAAAACACGGGCAGCAACCGGCTTGGTAGCAACGCGAGAACCGCGCTAAGGCTTCGCCGGCTCACCATGCATGAGCAACTGGTAGCGGCGGGCGTACTCGGCTTTGTAATCCTCGACCGCGCGGGCGTAGCTGAGGGATGGCGTGTTGGCTTTGACGGACCAGTGCAGATGGATTTCCTTCACGCCGGGAGAGACGGCCAGCGCGCCGTGAACAGGCTGGATGGGCTTTCCGTCAGCTGTCGCTGTGCTGAGATCGACGAACCACGGGAGGTGAATGACGATTTGACTGGGCGCGGCGGTAAAGGCGGGTTCGAGGCGCAAAACCGCCTCTCCAGCGGCGGGCTGAGTGAGCGTGAAGGCGATAGGGCCGAAGTTAGTGGGCGCCTGGCGCACAGAGATCGTCTTGCCCTGGCCGATCCACTCTGGGGAGACGACCGAAAGCAGATGGAGCTGGCTGCCCTCTTCGCGAACCAGCATAGTGCGCAGCAGGGTGCGAAACTCGGCGGCGAACCATCCGTGCGGCGAAAGATTGTCCTCAAAGTTGCGGTTGCCCCAGGGCAGGATGGCGAACTCGAAGCCGGCGTGGGTGGAGCTGGTATGGGCCAGCAGCGCGTAGAACTCCTTAACCGCCTGCTCCTGATCGCCCCGGATCGCCTCGGTCATGGTGTTCTTGATGGTCAAGTAGTGGTGCAGGAACTCGCCGTCGGCATAGGTCATGATGCCTTCGGCGTACTTGGCCTGCGTGACCTTGAGGGTCGCAGTGACGCGCGGGTCCTGGGGGTCGAGCGTGGGTTCGGGAACCGCGGCCAGCAGGTTTCCCCAGTCGTAGCCGCCCTTTTGCCCATCGAGCGCCGGCGGAATATAGCCGTGGTTCTCCTGAGCGCGCTGGTCGAGAACCTTGAAAAAGGAAGCCCGAAAGGCGTCGTACTCCGGCTGCCAGCTCTTGGCTAGGTCGGCGTGGCCGGTCTCGCCGGCCATCTCGATGGCCAGTTTGAGCCCTGAGAGGGCGAGGAAGTTGTAGCCGGTCAGATGGCCGGGGACGTACTCGTTGTCGCGCACGTCGCTGGCAGGCATGATGTGCAGCGGATCGTCGGCGCGTGCCTGCTTGAGCCAAGTCACGGCGCGATCGATCTGCGGCAGCGCCCACTCGGCAAAGGCCTTGTCGTGGGTAATACGGTAGTGCTGTGCGTATCCCCATACGGCCTCGCCCCAGCCGTCGTACTGCTGCTCTTGGGAGAGGAAGTTGCCGTCGGGCTTCTGCGACTTGGCGAAGAACAGGAGGTTTTGGCGTGCGACTTCGGGGTAGCCGGTCACGTCGTAGCTGTGGACGATATCTGCCCCGTCGCGCAGATAAAAGCTGTGGTAGTGCAGCTTGTTGACCGTCTGGATGTAGTCCGCGCCGATGTGGTCGCGGGCGATCAGGTCGTAGACCAGGCTGGTATAGAAGGTGTCAACCGCCTTCCTCTCAGGCAAAGAGACCTGCATGCCCTGCGCAAGGATTCCCTTCCAGAGCGCGATGATTTCCGCCTTCGCCTGCTCGAATCTTGCCTGGCCAATTGCTGCGACGGCCGCTGTTTCGGAGGTGGGTATGACCGGCATTTTGAAGTCGAGCCTCAGCTCTTCGCCGGGCTTCAGCAGCTTGGAGTAGGTGACGACGCCCACGGGAACTGTTGGCCCAGCCTTGAGCTTCCTGGGATTGGATACATCCTGCGGGTAGTTGTAGTCGCCGTGCAGGGTGAAGCCGCGCGAGACGTATCCGGCGGGGAAGGTGTAGAGCAGCCGTCCGTCGCGCAGGAAGCCGGAGTCAGAGAAGGAGTACACCCACTCAGGGCTGAACGCCTCGCCGAGCTGGCGGTAGTCACCAGGAAACCTGCCCTCGCGCGGCCGGTCGAAGCGGTTGTCGCCGTGACTGGCGCCGGTGTTGTTGGGAGCGTCGTACCGCATCCCAGTAGCCAGAATGGCGCGGGCCGTCTCGGCTCCCTCGTTCTTCATCTCGATGCGGATGAAGTTGACCAGCGGGCCGACCGGTTCACCGTTCTGAATACCCTCGGCTGCGGTGAGGAGCATAAAGCGGTAGACCACGCCGTCGCGCGCAAATTGGTAGTGAACGATGGGCAGGTGACCGTCTTCCAGGGTGCGGATGCGCACGCTGGTGGGCTCCAGCTCCGGGCCGGCAAAGAACATCAGTTCGCCGAAGCCGGTGCGCAAGTAGCCCTCGGGCGTAATCTCGGTGGCCGCTTCGGCATCCGGGACGCCGATCTCGTCCACAGGCTTGGAGAAGTAGGAGAAGGGTTCGCCCGGCCGGTCGATCGAGGGAGAGACCATCTGGGCGGGTATGCGAGGAGCGGCCAGAGCTAGCGTGAGGCCAGCAAGCAGATAGATCGAGATTCGTATGTTCTTCATGGCAGGAAAAGGCTACAGCATTCTGCCGGGCCGATGCACGGGGTGGGCAGGGGGAAACCTGTTTGCAGCAAGTTCTGATTCGATTTGCAGCAGAATACTTCTGCACTGCGAAGCCGCACGAAGAGTGGAGAAAGGGGCACAGACTCGGTTTAGATTTCGTGCCTGACCGAGGGGAATGTCGTACACCTGGCGAGGCTGCGCGGGCCGAAGAGGAGAGCTTCGCTAATTGTCCGCCTCGATCTGCGTGCCGAAGGCAACCAAAGCCTGTCTCAGCCCCGCCTTGCCTTCAGCCATGGAAAGAACTTTCGATCCTCCTGCAGCATGTGGCTGGCCACAATATCGTGAATCAGGAAGCCAAGCAGATCGGCAGCCGACCCCTCACCGGATTCAAACCGATCCGCCAGGAGATTGGCCCGGTCCAACAGCCTGCCGTGCGTCTTCCCGTGTCTTTCAGCCATGGGGAAGGCAGCAGCTTTGAGCAGTTCCTCCTCGTGAGCGAAATGCGTGCCCACATGGTCGATCAACGTGTGGACCAAGGGAAGCAAGCCGGCTCCTGTCCCATCTTCGGAGATTGCGGCGATGACGCGATTGGCCAGGCGAAACAACTCCTTGTGCTCCCTGTCGATCAGCGGTTCCCCAGAAAGGTAGGATGCCCTCCAGTGCAGATTGATTAATTGGGGAGAGCTCAGCATGCCCGCCATTTCCCTTTGCATATCCTCCAGGTCGTCGACGACGCAGTTTCCTCCGCTCTGCTTTGCCCGGGAGAAGGAAGCCTCGGCGCGCCCCATCATGGAGGCCAACTCTTCATGTTCCCGATAAGCGGCGACTCCCATGCTGGCCGTGACTCGCACCCCGCCGTCGAATTGAAGTCCTTCCAGCGCGGAGCGAAGGCGCTCCGCAAACAGATGAGCCCCGGTCGGTCCGGTTTCCGGCAGCAGTGCGACAAACCCCTCGCCGTGCCAACGCCCGAATATGTCATTGACGCGATGAGATCTTCGAGCAAGTTCGCAGAATCCGCGCAGCACCCGGGCGCCGGAAGAACGGGCACCCGTATCATTCGCCCCTTTCGCGCTGTCCAGGCCGATCCGCACCAGCGAGAGCTTGGTGCCATACCGATCTGACCTCATGACCTCGAGCAAGGCCCTTTCCTCGAATCCCTTCCGGCTCATGGCGCCGGTCTGCGGGTCGGTTCCTGCCTGCTCTTCGACGATGGCCTGCAACCGTTTGCACTCAGCGGTATCGGAAGAGTCGATCGGGCGAGCTGTAACCAACACCTGTAAGGGATCTCCTTGTTGGCACGCGGCTTGGCAATCGAGCACCGAGGACCGGCCACCCCGAGCTTTAAACTCCAGCAAATGCCGCCGCGTCCGGCCCTTTTCGACCGCACAAGCGTGCATAAAACGGGCGGCCTCGGGATTCGTGAAAAGACTGGAGAAGTCCAATTCCAACAGCATCTCACGGGTCCGAGCTGAAGCCTTTGCCGCTGCCTGACTCGCGTCCAGAATGCGCAAATCCGCTCCTACGATCAGCTTGAAACCACGGCTCGATGCCAGGCCAAAGGACCTTTCCGCGGTTCTCTTCCGGTCTTTCCTTGGCCCCCCGAAGTTTGTAGAGTCCATGCTCAATCTCCAAAAATCAACGCTCGTCATCGGACAGAAGCGATCGCGTTCTTTGGTCCACATTCACTCCCTGACGAACGCGATGACAACACGATTTCCGAAACTGCCGTTCTTGCCGACAGATGACCTTGCAGCTCAATTAGGGAGCGGAACAATTCCAATCCCCTCGCATTATTGTCTCTTCCACAAGCTCCCGACCATTCGGACCACGATGCAGAACGCCATTGCCCGCAGCGGGCTGCTATCCGGAAGGCTTCGGTTTCGCGCTGTTCTTTGCCGCTTTCTCCCTCAGTTCCTCGATTAATTCCTCAATTTGCAGACTGGTCCTCGTGCTCACCTGAAAGAACTGGAAGCCAAACATGGTGGAGGACCGGAGGACTCTGACATGACCGCGCACGCGAAACGGCAGGTGGTTAACATTGAAGATCAATTCCACAACCGCGTTCAGCGTGAGGCGCGCAGGCTTGTCCAAAACGATCCGGCATCCTTCCTCGCACAGGTCCACGATTCTACCGGGACGCGGAGCTTCAATGGGGGCCACCTGGACGGCGGCGATTCCCGCGCAGTCAAAGCGCGGACTCCTCCGGTTTTCCCTTTGAGGTTCTTTTTGTTCTCCGTTTTGATCTTCCTGTCCCATCTTCGTGGCCTGTAGGAGGCGCGATCCCGGCTAGAAGCTTGGTCGCAACATCTCGGATGCGGTTCATGAAGGCGCGTGGCCCTCCTCGAGGGCGCCGCTGGTCCAGCCACGCCGCACTTCCTTGAAGGCAAACCCCGCCCTTTGTCGATTTCGTAACCCTGCTATCGGCATTTATTCGCCTCTGTTCGTTCGCTTTCAGGTCTTATTTGCAAGCCGGTACCGCATACCCTGCGCTGTGTGGTGGTGTCCCTGGCAAGAGCGGGCAAGCAGAATTGTGTGCATCGCCGGCAATGAAAGTTTTCGCCGCGGTGTGATTCAATGGAACTGATGGCAATTCCCCGGAGATCGACGCTGCGTGGGCGCTGGGTGGCGGCGACGCGCAAGGTGCGCGAGCTGGCCATGGTGGGCCGCGCGCTGCTGCATACAGGGCACCCGGTATTGGTGCAGATCGTTCCTGCCCGCTTCTGCAACCTCTCCTGCGGCTACTGTAACGAGTACGACAAGGTCTCCGAGCCGGTGCCGCTCGACGAAATGTACCGCCGCATCGACCACCTGGGACGGCTGGGAACGGCCATGGTGGGCATCAGCGGCGGCGAGCCCCTGACCCATCCGCATCTGGACGACATTATCCGTCGCATCCGCCGTACCGGCGCCATTGCCGGCATGATTACCAACGGCTATCTCTTGAACGCCGAGCGCATCGAACGCCTGAACCGGGCCGGCCTGGACCATATGCAGATCTCCATCGATAACCTGGAGCCGGACAACGTTTCGATGAAGAGCTTGAAGGTCCTGGACAAGAAGCTTGAAATGCTGGCGCAATACGCCGAGTTTCACGTGAACATCAACTCGGTGGTGGGCGGGGGCTTCAAGAATCCCAACGACGCCCTGGTCATCGGCAAGCGGGCGCTCGGCCTCGGCTTCGAGTCGACCATCGGCATCATCCACGACGGCAGCGGCCAACTGAAGCCACTCCTCGAAGAAGAAGCCAAGGTCTACTTCCAGATGACCCACCGGCGCAAGACCAACTACTCGCGTTTCGACCGCTTTCAAGAGGCGATTGCCCAGGGCCGGGAAAACGATTGGCGCTGCCGGGCCGGGTCGCGCTACCTCTACATCTGCGAGGACGGGTTGGTGCACTACTGCTCGCAGCAGCGCGGATACCCCGGCGTGCCCATCGCCGATTACATCACTGCGGACGTGAAACGGGAGTTCCTGACCGCCAAAAGCTGCGCGCCCAACTGCACCATCGGCTGCGTCCACCGGATCAGCCACATCGACCACTGGCGCGCGCCCCAGACCAGCACGATTTCGCCCGGCGGGCAGGGCGCGGCAGAGTTGGTGCAAATACAGAGCCGAAATTAGAGCAATCCGCTTCCGAGCTATCGAACCGAAGTCCTATTCCACTGGCCGTTGCGCCGTGTATACTGCCGCCAACATTTCCAGGAAAATCTCCCCGGCGGGAAGATACTCGCGGCAGGACGAATGATTCCTCAATGGGTTTCTGGGGCGGTGGCGCGGGACATGATGAACCGCCACTCGGGCGGCGGAGGTGGTTTTGCGCCTGGAGGAGGTTCATCGAAAGGCGCGGCGGGCATTCTCTCGTTCATCGGCATCGTCTGGATCACACTAACGGCCCTTGGGTCTGTGAAGCACTCGGGACAGGGAGTGTTCCTGTCTTGCCTGGTCGCAGGAGTGGTCTTCGTCGTGTCTTTGTGGGCCGCATATCGGGCAAGAGGCGTTGTGGGAGTCCTCGCCGGCGTCGGCCTAACGGGGGTCGCAGCTTACTCGGCGTACGTGGTCATGAGCGGTGAAGGCGGGGGCTGGGGCTGGCCAATCGCGTTTCTTGTTCTGGTCGGGATCGATCAGATTGCCTTGAAGTCGCAGTAACCGCTGACGCGAGGGGTCAGTTCCGGTCTCCCGGCCGCGGAATGAGGCATTTACGGAGGATTGAAGCCATGTGGGATTCCGTTCCAAGCGTGAATCAGGGGGCGAGCGCAATTCTGCGCGTACCCGAAGGCTGGTCGCCTCACGTGGATGACCGCGAATATTACTGGTTCTGGACACCACCCGACTGGAGGCCGACCCAACCGCTTTCCCCTGGATGCTGCCGGGCGCTTGCCGCGGGGGATGCCCTTCTCGAAGTATTCGTCCTTAAAGCGCCCGAGGGGAATCCCGACCCGGCAGCTTTTTTCGGAGGGCTCGGGAAGAACGGCGCCTTGAAAAGGCACCCCGGCGCCAAGGTGTACCGGGATGCGAGCTTTTCCCCGAAGCCATTCGACTCTGACCATGCACTTCACCGCTTTGCGGCATTGCGGAACATCAAGCAATCGGCGTTTTTGATTGATATGAAGCCTCCGGCGAGGGGGTACCGCTGCACCGTCGAATACAAAGAGGCGGATGGAAAAAAGAGCGTTACCGACTTCTACTCGCTTTCTCGCGGGGACACGGTGCTGCAACTGAACATGAAGACATATCTGGCGTGGTTCGGCCCGTTGAAGACGGTATTCGAGCAGGTCGCCACCAGCGTCATGATCAGCGGCTATGTGGGTTGAACGGGGTGCCAGGCCCGATCTCCGGGGGTTCTGTTGCAGCGCCAAGCATCGGTTGAAACAACAACGGCGTCTGCCTGGCGATCATTATTTGGGGGCTACTTTCTTACAGCGGCGGGCTGAGCCGCAGCGGTGTCAGCCAGCGCCTGTTCGATCATCCGGTCGAGATCCTGGTCGATGTGCTGCACCTCAATGAAGGGAGCACTCTTGCCGCCTGCGGCAACTACAAAGACAGTTGGAGTGTGGATGATGCCGGTGCGCCGTCCAAGTTCGCTGTCAGCCAGGACCGCATCGGTCAGCTTGCCATCCGGATCGAGGCTGGAGGGCAGTTCGATGCCGTGGCTTTGGGCGAACTCCTCAGTAAAGTGGCGGAGCGCGTAGAGGCCGTAGATGTCGGTCTGGTTGGCAAAAAGCCGATCCCGATACTCACCGCCAAGAGCCGGGTCCTTGGCGTCAAACCAGCGGGCGTTGACGGCCCCGGAGGTGCTCCATTTGTGAGAAGGGATAAGGAAGTCGTGGCGTACCCAGGGAATGTTGTATTTTGCCACGGCAGCTTTGAGAAGCGGGTTGGCCGCCGCACAGGCCGGGCACTCCAAGTCGGCGAATTCGACGATGGCCACGCGGGACCCGGCGGGCGGCTTGAGCGCTGAGGCGTCGTGCACCTCGGTCCCCGCAGAGGGAACGCTGAACTGAGCGGGGGCATGCGAAGAAGCGGCCAGCAGGAGGCCTGCCGAGACAGCGGCCATCAGCGTACCGAAGCGCGGACGAAAAGCAGAGACGGGGCGGATGGAAAGCGGAATGCAAGTCATACGGGATTGAAGTCCTACTTGGTGCGATTGTAGCGTGTAAGCTCGAATGTTCTGGAATGCCGGCGGGCTGGCAACTGGACCCGCAGGCCAATTTCACAAAACGGCGCACCCCTTGGCAGGATGCGCCGTTTGATATTCACAACCCACGATTGTTACTTGCCAGCGGTCTTCTTGACCGGGGCTTTGGCGCTGGCTGTGTCGGCCAGGGCCTGATCGATCATCTGGTAGAGTTTGGTGCGGTCGACCACTTCCACGAAGGGCGCGCCCTTGCTATTGGCGGTAACCACCCAGATGGTGGGGGTGTGCTCGATGCCGATGCGCTGGCCTAAGGCGTAGTCGGACTTAACCGCGGCGGCCAGCTTACCCTGCGGGTCGATGGCGAAGGGTAAGGCCATGCCGTGGTCCTTGGCGAACTTCTCAGTGAACTGGCGCAGCGTCTCCAGGCTGACAATGGAGATCTGGTTGGCAAAAACCTTGTCGCGGTACTCGTCGCCCAGAGCCTTGCTCTTGAGGTCGAACCAGCGGGCGTTAACCGCGGCCTCGAAGCTCCATTCGTGCATGGGTAGCGGAAAATCGTGGCGCACCAGGGGAATCTTGTACTTGGCCTCGGCTTCGCGGAGCAGAGGATTGGCGCGTCCGCAATCGGGGCATTCCATGTCTTCAAACTCGACCATGGCAACGCGCGCACCGGCAGGCGGACGCAATGCCGCGGGGTCGTGAACCTGGGTACCGGCGGGCGGAACGCCAAATTGGGCGTGAGCGCCCACTGAGGCCGCTAGCAGGCATGCAGCGGCAAAACCGAGACGAAGGCCAGCGCCAAAACGGCGGGCGGGGACGCAACTGACAACGGAAACAAGGCTAGGCATAGCGATTGGACGGCTCCCTAAGTGTCATTGTAACTGGGCAAGTGCGGAAATCCCGCACGTCTATTGGCGGTTACGGCGGCGGGCGGCCATCCACTGGCGCCATTTGTAGTCGGCGAAGACCGAGGCGGCGACGAGCACCAGAGCGAGAATGCCGAGGAAGATTTTCATTGAGATGCCAGTGGTCAGGGTTCGGTGCTACCCCCCCTTGGTGCGATGATACTGCACCAAGGAAGGGGCGCCCTGCGCAAGGCCGAGGCGCCCGATGTTTTACGGCACGAGAAGGATCGACATGCGGGCTCATCGCGGCGTTCTGGATGACAACCTAGCCGCTGTTAGCGGCCAACCACCAGAACAACGAAGCTGCCAGGAACAATGGTTGGGCGCGGACGCGGATTCTCTGGCGTCGGTGTGGGACGGGGACCGAACTCGGCGGCCACCAGGTAGACACGGTCGGTGGCCGGATCGTAGGCCATGGTGCGAGCACTTTTCTGGGTAGGCAAGCTCTCAACGGTGGGGTAGCCGGGAGCAGAGGCATCGACCACAGAGAGGATTCCCTCGCCGCAGGAGGCAAATGCCAGCTTGTGGGCCGCGTCCCAGCCGGCGGCGTCGGGGCCGTCGCCAATGGCGGCAGTAGCCAGCGTCTTGCCGGTGTTCGCGTCCACTACACCCATTTTCTTGCCGTCGCATACCGGGAACAGCCGGCTGCCAGCCACGTCGAAGGCCAGACCGCTGGGGCCTTCACAACCATCGAGCGGCCATTCTGCGGTGAGCTTGTTGGTGTGCGCATCGAGGCGAACGATCTCGTTCTTGTCTTCGATGTTGTCGAAGACGATTCCCTTGCCATTGACGGCGGGAAACTCCGGCTTGCCGGGCAGGGGGATGGTAGCGACTACCTTGTTGGTGGCGGCGTCAATGACTGTGGCGTCCTTGCTGCGGCCGTTAAAGGCCCAAACCGTTTGCGTAGCGGGCTCGAAGACGATGCCGTCGGGGTTGGTTCCGGCGGGAATCGTGGCCACCGTGGCTAGGGTGACGCGGTCGAAGACCACCACGGCATTGCCTCCGCCATCGGAGATGTAGCCGAACTTGCCGGCTGTGTCGAAGGCCACGCCATGCGTGCCGTGGAGGCCCGCGATGGAGCCCGCCAGCTTGCCGGCCTGGGTATCGACCACATCGACATGGTTACCGCGGGTGAGGTACAGGCGATGGGCCGGGGAATCGACGATGAGGTAGTCCCATCCGCCCTCGCCGCCGAGCTTCCAGCGGTCCAGGATGTGATAGGGCTGCTGCCCGGCCAGTACGGCCGGGGCGGCAAAGAGGCCGCAAAGCAGGGCCGCGGCAAAAACACGATAACTGCGCTGATTGGACATGGAAGACTCCGTGCGAATCTCGGTGAGTTTTGCAGACACAATCACCGGCGAGAAGAAGTGTGCCACACCGGGATTAATTCGTGCTGAAGATCGATGGAGCAGGGACTAGGGACTCGGGACCAAGGGCAGGCGGACGGTGACGGTTGTGCCCTGGCCCGGTTGGCTGACGATACCGATGGAACCGCCGGCCCTCTCGACAATGGCCTTGCAGATGGCCAGACCCAGGCCGGTGCCGCCAGTGGAGCGGGTGCGCGACGGGTCGCCACGGTAGAACCGCTCGAAGACGTGCGGAAGGGCTTCTGGGTCGATCCCCTCGCCGTGGTCTTCGATCTCAACATGGGCTGAGTCGTTTTCGGCACAAAGCCGCAGCTCGATCTGCGCTCCCTGAGGGCTGTGCTGCAAGGCGTTCAGCAGGAGGTTGGAAAGAAGCAGAGAGCAGTCATCGGCAGCGATGGGCACGGAACAGACGCCTGGAGCGGCCATGGTCACTTCAATCCCGCGCAGGGTGGCCACCGTCGCCAGCTGCGCGGCAGTTTGGCGCATGCATTCGGCTATGTCGGAAGCCGGCAGTGGGCCGAAACCGGCGGATGCGCTCTCTTGGCGGGCCAGGGTGAGCATCTTGGCCACGATTTCTTCCATGCGCTGGCTGTCGGCCAGGCAGCGCTCCAGGCCAGCCTTGTACTCCTCGGAGCTGCGCCGCTTCATATTGAGCAGCTGCAGAGTCGACTTGATCACCGCCACAGCGGTCTTCAACTCGTGGGCGGCATCGGAAACAAAGGTGCGCTGCAGCACAAAGGAGCATTCCAGCCTCTGCAAAACGCTCTCGATTGCATGAGTCAGCGGGGCAAGCTCGGGGGTTCGCCGCGCTCTCTCTGGGGGAGAGAATTCCCAGGAATCCACCGACACCTGGGAGGCCAGAGTGGCCAACTGACGCAGCGGAAGCAATCCGCGATGGAGCAGCCAGGCGATCAGCGGACCGGTGACCAGAAGCAGCAACGCGCTGCCCGCCGCGTAAAACTCGACGGTGCCGTGAATCGCATTCCACACGTGCTCGGTGGGCGATCCGTAGAAGACGATGAATCCGCGTAGCTTGCCGCCGCCTGGCTCAGCCACGTCGATGATCCTTGTCCCCTGAGAGCGGAAGACGCGGTAGCGCCTGCCGTTGATGATGATGCGCTGGAACGGGCTGTGCCCCGGCTCGGGAGCATCCGGCGGTAGGCCCTGCCAATTGGGAGAGCGCCCCAAAAGTCGGCCACCGCTGTCGTAGACCTGGTAGATGTCGTCGGGGGGCAGATGGAGGTCGGCCTGAACCAGCATTACGTTGTTCTGGGGAGGATCGTCAGCGTCCTGAATCGCGCCCACAATCGAATCGACGTGGCCGCGGATCATCACATCGAAGGCGCGGAAGTGGACATGCCGCTCGTAACCGTAAGACAGAGCGACAACCAGTATGGCGGACAGGAGCTCGACCGCCAACACGGCCACAATGAGCCGGAAGGCGATGGAGCGGGGATGGATGGGCGGCTTCATTCGCACAGTTCCGGCTCCATTTCCATCTCGGGGGCGAGGCGGTAGCCGCGTCCGCGCATGGTCTCGATCACCTCGGGCGCTTCCGGCGTCGTGAGATTCAGCTTCTTGCGCAGGTTGGAGACATGCGCCTCGATGACGTTCGAGTGGTGCTCCCAGTTGTAGTCGTAAAGATGCTCGAGCAATTCGCGCTTGCTGACAATCACGCGGGGCCTGTGCATCAGGTATTCGAGGATGCGGTATTCCGTCGGCGACAGTTCAACCAGGACGCCGTCGCGGCGGACGGTCTGCTCCAGGGTGTTCACTTCCATTCCCAGGGCGGTGAGCGTGGGGTGGGCAGCGCCCTTGCCGCGGCGAATGAGGGCCTTGGCTCGGGCGATCAGCTCGCCCAGATCGAAGGGCTTGGCCAGGTAGTCGTCGGCGCCAGCATTGAGCAGTTGAATGATCGAATCAGAGCCATCCTTGGCGGTAAGGATGAGCACCGGTGTTGGATCGTCGCGCCCGCGCAGCCGCCGCAGCAAGCTCAGGCCGTCGAGCTTGGGAAGCATGAGATCCAGAACGATGAGGTCGTAGTAGCGGTTGCGAGCGCAGTCGTCGCCCACCTGGCCGTCTTCGGCCCAATCCACCGCAAAGCCAGGGCCGTCGCGCAAGGCGGCAGCCAGGTTGTCCGCCAGCCGGACTTCGTCTTCCACGAGCAGAACGCGCATTTTTGACACGCCTTTCCTGAATCATTATGGTTGCGGCTAGATTAAACGAGACTGAAGCAGGACGGCGCAAACGACTCCGCACGCTGTTGCCGGGATCTTCCCATCCAAAGCATAGGTCCGTATTTTGCCTGCCTATGCGGCACGGCCCTGGCAGGGCAATAGCATTTGGATTCTTGCATGGGGCCTGACGGGCATAACGCCCCGCTTTGAAAGGGCACGGCTGAAGCCGTGCCCTTTCAAGACAGACCAACGGATCAAATGCGATTGCCGTGCAGCACTCGATTCCCTGGTCCCAGTGCCCTGTCTTCGGTGTAAACTCTTTCTTCGCGCCTTGCCTCACGTTTTCCGCGCGGTCAGGAATCCCTATGCTCAGAAAATCCCTTGTACTTTCCATCGTTTTGATCGCGGCCGCTGTGCCCGGTCTCGCCCAGATCGATCCTGCCCAGGTTCCCGCCGCACCCAAGCGCCCCATGACCTTCGAGGACATGATGCAGATGAAGCGGCTGGGCGAGACCGCCGTCTCCCCGGACGGCAAGTGGCTGGCCTACTCCGTGACCACCGTCAACCTGGAGCAGAACACGAAGACAGCGGAGCTGTTCATTCAGGCCATCGCCGGCGGCGAGCCCAAGAAGCTGGCCGTGGCCCAGCCTGGCGACTCGGGACCGCAATTCGCCTCCGATGGAAAGCGCATACTCTTTTTGAGCGGACGGGAGGGCGGGCAACAGGTGTGGCTGGCGGATTTCGACCCGGCGACCGGCGAGACGAGCAACGCGAAGAAACTGACGGCGATTTCGACCGAAGCGGGTGACGCGCTGTGGTCTCCGGACGGCAAATCGGTTGTCTTTACCTCGGCGGTTTACCCGGATTGTCCAGCCATTGTTGCGGGGGATCAATCCGGAGATAAATGCAATGCAGACAGAGATCAGGCGCAGGCGGCGAGCAAGGTAAAGGCACAGGTCTTTACCCATCTGCTTTACCGTCACTGGAACCACTTCACCGGCGACAAGCGCAGCCACCTTTTTCTAGCTTCCGTGGACACTGGAAGCCTGCGCGACCTGACGCCCAACGATTCGCACGACGTTCCGCCCTTCTCTCTGGGCGGGGGCGGCGGCTTTGCCTTTGCGCCGGACGGGAAAGAGTTGGCCTTCACGGAGAACCTCGATCCAGAACCGGCCATCTCCACCAGCGCCAGCATCTTTACTCTGGACTTGGGCAACCCGGCGGCCAAGCCGGTGAAGGTGAGCACCTCGGCGGGCGGCAACTTCAACCCCGCCTACTCGCCCGACGGCAAGTATTTGGCCTGGCGCTCCGAGGAGCGCGCAGGTTACGAAGCCGACAAGTTCCGGCTCGCCCTTTTCGACCGATCCCAGAAGTCAATCGAGTACATGCTCCCGAAATTTGATCGCTGGATCGACGAGTTCCAGTGGTCGCCTAGCTCTCAAGCAATCTTCTTCACTGCAGGTGACAAGGGGGAGGAATCGATCTACGCACTTGTACTTTCAACGGGCACAAACCTTTACAAGCAAGCTTGGAGGCTTCAGGCGTTCCCGAAGGATGCACTGGTCAACGGCGGCGACCTCACCCCGTTCTACGTCTCGTCGGAATTTGGCGATTTTCATCTCACTTCCGACGGAAAAACGTTGCTCGCCTCGCGGATGACTGTTCGTTCGCCCCAGGAGATTGTGAGCATCAACGTCGATGGCCTCGAACACGCAGTTTGCACATGTCAAGAGGATTCCCCTTCCGTTTTTGGAACATGGAGCGCAGTCGCGTCTGTCACCCACCTCAACGACGCTCTTCTCGGTCAGCTCGACCTGCCTAAGATGGAGTCATTCTGGTTCACAGCGAAAGACGGCACCAAGCTGCAAGGCTTCCTCATCCGCCCCCCGGCCTTCGACCCCGCCAAAAAGTACCCGCTCAAGTTCCTCATCCATGGCGGGCCGCAGGGGGCCTGGGGCGACGGCTGGAGCTACCGCTGGAACGCCGAGCTGTTTGCCGCCAATGGGTACGTGGTGGTGATGATCAATCCCCGTGGCTCGACCGGCTACGGGCAGGCGGTGGTGGATGGCGTGAACGGCGACTGGGGCGGCAAGCCTTTTTCCGATCTGATGGAAGGCCTTGACGCCGCCGAACGCAAGTTCCCGTTCATCGACAAGACGCGCGAGTGCGCCCTGGGCGCCAGCTACGGCGGCTATATGGCCAACTGGGTCGAGGGCCACACCGACCGCTTCAAGTGCATCGTCTCCCACGACGGCATGTTCGATGCCGAGTCCGCCTTCGGCACCACAGAAGAGGACTGGTTCAACATCTGGGAGTTCAAGGGCCATCCGTGGGACTACTACGGTAAGCCGGACGCCGAGAACCCCTACCGCAAATGGTCACCCTCGCTCTACGCCAAGAACTTCCATACGCCCATGCTGGTGGTCCACGGCCAGCTCGACTACCGGCTGGACGTGAGCGAGGGGTTCCAGCTCTTCGACACCCTGCAACTGCTCAAGGTGCCGAGCAAAATGCTCTACTTCCCCGACGAGGGCCACTGGGTGCTGAAGCCGCAGAACTCGCGCCTGTGGTGGAAGACGGTCAACGACTGGGTGGACGAGTGGACGAAAAAGCAGTAGTCAGTGAACAGTGGACAGTGGACAGTGAAACGCGCTTCGCAGGGAGAAGCCGATTTGGCCTGGGCGGAAGGGAACTGATCACTGATCACTGTCCACTGACCACTCGCATGTAGTACAAGTTCGACAGTTGTACTACAATGGAGGCATGAGTGCTACGGTACAGGCACGGTTAGACGAGAAGGCGGAGGCAGCGCTGCGGCATATTGCGCGCACCGAAGGCTGGACGACTTCCGAGGTGATCCGCAGGTGCCTTCTTGAGGCTGCAGAGCGTCGTCCTGCCAATGTGCGGCCCCGCCTCATCGGCGCAGGCTGCTTTGACAGCGGCCTCACCGATTTGGCCACCAATGAAAAGCACATGGAAGGCTTTGGCAAGAAATGGCGCGTTGATGGCCAGGGCAATGGAAGGTGGGATTGGTAAAGATCGCCTCTCCGCCTCTGCCCATCCTCGTGGATGCCAGCTTCCTGGTCTCTGTATACGACAGGCGGGAGCCTTACCATAGGCAGTGCATGGCGGTGCTGGATCGGGTCAGTCAGCCGCTGATCACTTGTGAGCCGGTCGTCACAGAGGCGATTTATCTTCTGCGGCATCTTCCGGGCGCACCTCAAGCGATTCTGACTATCATTCATGAACGCCAGCTGGAGATTCCCTTTCAGTTGGTCCATGGGGTGAACGAAGTTCTCGCCTATTACAACAAATACCGCGACACCCCCTGTGACTTTGCCGATGCCTGCCTCATCCACCTGGCGGACCAGCTCGGTACCGGCGATATTCTCACTCTGGACAGCGATTTCCGGCATTATCGCTGGCGCAAGACACGCTCTTTCAACTTGCTGATTCCGCTGGAGTAAGACATGGCCTTTGGGAGCACAAGAAAGCCGCCCGCCCCGCTCGACGCCGCCGGTCTGTTCGATTACGCGGTGAAATCCCTGGGCCGCCAGATGCGCTCCGAGGCCGACCTGCGGCGGCTGATGGAGAAGCGCGCCGAGCCGGGGCCTTCCGGCCAGCAGACCGTCGAGAGCGTGGCCGCCCGCCTGCGCGAGTACGGCTACCTGAACGACGCCGCCTTTGCCGAGACCTACGCCCGCCTGCGCCAGGAGAACGAAAAGCACGGCGAACGCCGGGTTCGCCAGGACTTGCAGCAGAAGGGCGTGGCAACGGATCTAATCGCCGAGACGCTCGACGCCCGGTATGGGCAGACCGACGAGGAGGCGCTAGCCCGCGAGCATCTGCTCCGCAAGCGGCTGCGCAAGCCGGAAACGCCCCAGGAGACCGCGCGGGTGATGCGGCGGCTGGTGGCGGCTGGGTTCTCGACGGGCGTGATCTACAAGATTCTGCGCCAGTGGGACGTGCCGGAAGAGGCGCTGGCCGCGCTGGACAATCTGGACGAAGACGCGCACGGGGAATAGACGCAAAGCGACCCTGCACCCTGTAGCCCATTCATTTTCAACCAACAACAGCGTTGTCATCCTGAGCGGAGGCAGGCGCGTTTTTTCCGCCAGCCGGAGTCGAAGGACCTGCGGTTGGGGCCTCCGCCGCGCGGAGCGTGCGCCAGCTCAATTCCTTCATTGCGGCTTCGGCGAAAAAGGCGCTCCGCTTGCGAGGACCGGCAAGGGTATCGATCTCCCGCTTCAAGTCGACCGGCAACTTCAACCAAATGTGCTTTTTCTTCACGGCTCCACGTCACTATCGGCTGTTTTTCCGACGGCAAGAGACGGACAATGCCAGAACTCCCACCCTCCGATTACACTGAAAGAGCCATGCAAACCCGTACAGGGAACGAAATACGCGAAGCATTTCTGCGCTTTTTTGAGTCGAAGGGGCACCGCCGCGTGCATTCTTCCTCACTGGTGCCTGCCAATGACCCGACGCTGCTGTTTACCAACGCGGGCATGAACCAATTCAAGGACTTGTTCCTGGGGGCTGAGAAGCGCGAATACTCGCGCGCGACCACTTCGCAGAAGTGCGTGCGCGCCGGGGGCAAGCACAACGATCTTGAAAACGTTGGGTTTACCCGGCGCCACCACACGTTTTTCGAGATGCTGGGCAATTTCAGCTTTGGCGACTATTTCAAGCGCGATGCCATTGCCTTCGCCTGGGAGCTGGTCACCAGCCCGGAGTGGCTGGGCATTCCCAAGGACCGGCTCTATGTGACGATCTTCGAGGGCGATCCTGCGAATGGCGTCCCCAGGGACGACGAGGCCGAGGGCTATTGGGTCGAGGCGGGCGTGCCCAAGGCGCGCATCAAGGAGTACGGCCTCAAGGACAATTTCTGGCAGATGGGCGAAACCGGCCCCTGCGGCCCGTGCTCCGAGATCTTCTACGACATGGGCATGGAGGCGGCCGAGAACCCCGGCGTTGACAAGCCCTTCGGCGAGGACGACGCCCGCTACGTGGAGATCTGGAACCTGGTCTTCATGCAGTTCGATCGCTCCGCGATTTTGAACCCTGAAACCAAAACGACGACATATAAACTGACTCCGCTGCCCAAGCCCTCCATCGATACGGGCGCGGGCCTTGAGCGTCTGGCCGCCGTGCTGCAAGGCAAGGTGTCCAATTTCGAGACAGATCTATTCACGCCGCTGATTGTCACGGCTGCGGAATTGACCGGATTCACCAACCTGGCTGAGTTATCGGGGCTAGCAGAGCTGGCGGCAGCGGAGTCAGCGATGGCGAAACCGGCTATCGCGGCGACGCTGGCGAAGTTCGTTGGCAATGCGAGCCTGCGGATCATCGCCGACCACGCCCGCGCCGCCACCTTCCTTATCAACGATGGCGTTTTGCCCGCAAACGAGGGGCGCGGCTACGTGCTGCGCAAGATTCTCCGTCGCGGCATCCGGCACGGGCGGCTTTTGGGCCAGGAACAGCCGTTCCTCTACCAGATGGTTTTTGCCGTGCGCGACCTGATGCAGGGGGCCTATCCCGAGCTGGCCGATTCGTCTGCCCGGGTGGCCAAGGTCGTCGAGGCGGAGGAGAAGCAGTTCGATCGCGTGCTGAAGATCGGCCTCACCCGCTTGAACGAAGAGCTGCAAGGCGAGTTTACCGGCGAAAAGGCCTTCCATTTGTACGAGACCTTCGGTCTGCCCCTGGATTTCATGGTGGATGCGGCGCGCGACGCCGGCGTGAAGTTCGACGAGGCCGGCTTCGAGGCTGCCCGCGCCGAGGAGCAGGCCCGCGCTCGCGCATCCTGGAAAGGCGGCAGCCAGAAGTCGGCTAGCCCTGCCTATCGAGAACTCAAGAAAACGGAATTCCTGGGCTACAAGCAGCTCACCGCTTCGGGCGCAGAAGTACTGGCCATCGTGAAGGACGGCGCGGGCGTGCCCGCTGCCGCTGCCGGTGACCAGGTCGAGGTGGTCCTCGACCAGACCAGCTTCTATGGCGACTCGGGCGGCCAGGCGGGCGATACCGGCCTTTTCCTGACTTTGGACGGGAATTCCACCGTTGCCGAAATCACCGGCTGCGTCCTGCCCGTCCAGGGTGTGCGCGCCCACAAGGCACTGCTCAAGGAGCCGCTGGCAGTCGGCGACCATGTCCGTACCGTGGTCGATGCGGAGCGCCGCGACGCGATCCGGCGCAACCACACCGGAACCCACCTGCTACACGCAGCGCTACGCCAGGTTCTGGGTACGCACGTAAAGCAGGCTGGCTCGTCCGTTCAGCCTGACCGGCTGCGCTTCGACTTCTCTCACTTTGCCCAGGTGGCCGACGAGGAGTTGCAGGAGATCGAGTCCATCGTCAACCGCGAGGTGCTCAACAACACCGAAGTGGCCACCATCGAAGACGTTCCCATCGACGTGGCCGTGAACGAGTACCACGCCATGGCGCTGTTCGGCGAGAAGTACGGCGACAAGGTGCGCGTCATCAAGGTTGGCGATTTTTCGACCGAGCTGTGCGGCGGCACGCATACCCGCGCCACGGGCGAGATCGGCCTGATCAAAATCGTCAGCGAGGGGTCGGTTTCGTCGGGTGTGCGCCGCCTGGAGGCCATCAGCGGGATGGGCTCGTTGGCGACCTTCCGCGAGGATTTCGAGCTTTCGCGCTACGCGGGGCAGCTTGTGCCCTCGACCGACAATCTTCTCGAGGCCTTCCGCGGAAAGATGGCCGCGCAGGAAGAGGAGATGAAGCGGCTGCGGCGCGAACTGGAAGAGATGCGCATGAAGTCCGCCGCCGGGGCTCTGGACGAAGCGTTGAGCCGCGCCGTGGAGGTGAAGGGCATTCGCCTGGTCACGCTGCGCGCCGACGCGCTGGAGCGGGGGCAGCTGCGGACCCTGGTGGACAACCTGAAGCAGAAGCTGGGCGAGGGTGTGGTGGTATTGGCCTCCGCGCAGCCAGAGGGCAAGGTGGCGCTGATCGCCGGGGTTACGCCGGGGCTGATCAAGCGCGTGCAGGCGGGCAAGCTGGTGGGCGGGGTGGCCAAGCTGGTGGGCGGCTCGGGCGGCGGCAAGCCGGAGATCGCCGAGGCCGGTGGCAAGGATCAGGCGCAGATTGACGCCGCACTCTCGGCCGCACCGGAGGTTCTCGCCAGTCTCCTTGCATAGTGGAACGTACTCTGGGGCAGGTTGACTTCCTGCCTTGGATAATGTTGCAAGACCCGGCTTTTGTGGGGCTGCAAAAAGGACCTGCGGTTCAGCCGCAGGTCCTTTTTCACATCGATTGCAAAGCTACTTCACGGTCAGCGCCAGGGTGGTAGGCTGCGTGATTGCGGTAATGCCGTTGCTTGACTGCGCGACGACGGTAATGGTGTAGGTCCCGGCGGGGGTTGCCGGGTTCTGCGGCGGGCCGTGGTTGAGGTAATCGTAGCGCGGGTTGCAGGCTGTGGTGCCCAGCACTGAGACGAGTCCAACCAGCGCCATCAGCGAGAGCCGGGTGAGCCAGCGGCGGCGTCCACCCCAGGCAATCCCTGCCAGGGCAAGCGCTCCAGGCAGCAGAAACGCCCAGGCGACGGGATTGGAGTTTGGCTTGGGGCCAGGTACGGCGGTGGTGGTCGAGGCCGCTTCGGTCTGGATCACCATCGAGCTGGTGATGGCGGCGGTGGCCCCGGGCAGAATCTCGACGTTTTCCGGCGTGAACGTGCAGGAAGCCTGATCTGGAAGGCCCGAGCAGGAAAGCGTGACAAACATCGGCGCGGTCAGCGAGGCGGCGTTCGACGGCGTAACCGAGGTGACCACCGTACCGAACTGGCCCGCGGTCAGCGAAAGCGTCGCCGGCGCCACAGAGACCGAAAAGCCGGGAGTGCCGCTGGTGTTGGCTTGAACCCCATTCGTCAGCGAGGTCGAACTGCGGTGAGTGGCGTTTCCGCTATAGACCGCGCGAAATAGATGATCGCCGCCCGGAAGGGCAATCTGAATCTTAGCCTGGCCCTGAGCGTTGAGCGCAGCACCAGCCAACGGTTTGCCGTGGTCGTTGAGGGCGACGGCCCCGGTAGCGGGCAATCCGTCCTCGCCGGTCACGGTCACCGTGAAGGTGGCTTGCGTGCGTCCGCCCTGGTCGCGGGTTTCGGCGGCCAGCGTGGTTTGCGTAGCCAGAGTCTGCGAACTCTCCGCAGCCAATGCCAGCGCGGGCATGGCCAGCGCGATACCCAGTCCTGCAACAATCTCAAGCCGCAGACCGCGGCGGATCATACCTCTCACGTGCACCTGCTCCAAAACTCAAATCAATCGTGGTTCGCCCATGTGCGGC
>Ga0181520_10000677_pt1 | contig 73353 bp, 64 predicted proteins | sample PEATcosm2014_Bin_29_FD_132451 | JGI IMG/M metagenome (GOLD analysis project Ga0181520, IMG submission 132451) | Peatland microbial communities from MTU Mesocosm Facility, Houghton, MI, USA - PEATcosm2014_Bin02_30_metaG | ecosystem: Environmental > Terrestrial > Soil > Wetlands > Peat | place... | reverse complement strand
CGCCGCCAGACCCAGGCTCGCCTTTTCGAGAAACACCGACTGCCGAAAGTAGCCGCCCTTGAGTTGCACGCCCGGCCCGAGCTGGCAGTCTTCGACGATCGCCGGCCCCTCGCGCCCGAGTTCGACGTTGGCGCAGACCGCGGTCTTCGCGCCGTGCAGGCGGCAGCCCGGGTAGATGACGACGCCGTCGCCCGCGATGCGGTCGAGGTTCACGTCGTCGCCGACCACGACTGTCAGCGGGTTGATGAACTTCACGCCTTTGTCGAGCAGACCTTTGATCTTGTCGCTGACCGTGACGACGATTTCCACCGCGCCCTCCGACTTGTTTGATTTGGCCAAGGCATACCAGGAAGCGGCTCGAAAATCCAGCGTCGGCCGGCTCCAGCGGCCAAATCGGCTTCGTTTCGTAAAATCAGGCCAAAGCGCTAGCGAAATGACATGGCAAACTGGCCCAAAGTGACGTTAACTGGCCTTTCCCGATACGGGCGGAAACGCCGCCCGCGCCTGCCGCACGAAAAGCGCGCGCAGCTTGTCCCAGAAGTCGCCGCCGAGGACGAAAAGGCTTGTCAGGAACATGGCGTCGGCGGCGAGGTTCACCCACAGCCGCGCGGGCGTCGCGTCGGGCAGCCATTGGGGCGCGTAGGCCATGACGTAACCGGGCGCCACGGGCAGCAGGAAAAGAATCAGCCCCGTCCAATGGCGAACCGGGCCGATGTCGCCCGCGGGCTTGAGGCTGCCGACCCAGCCCTTGGCGCGCTTCACGATGCGCTCGAAATTCTCTTTGCCCATGACGGCCGCGGCCGGAATCGCCATGATCTCGAACCCAAAAAAGAGGACGCCGCCGACGGCCGTCTTCACCGCGGCCGGCCAGCTCGAATGGGCGACCGGAAAGACGCACAGCGGCAAAATCGCGCCGACGACGAGCATGGCGACGCCGACGGCGAATCTGGCATTGGCGCTCATGAGGCGTTCCGTTCGCCACGATGCTTCGTCATGATCGTCCTCGCCTCTGAAAAAGTTCTATTTTCGCCGGCACGTTACCAACGTTTGGAGCCTTTTCCTATCCGGTCCGCGCCACGTTGAAACAAGGGCGCGTTGCCGCCATAATCGCGCGGCTTAGCACAAGGGAGCCCGGCATGCGCGGAAATCTCGTCATCGGCCAATCCGGCGGCCCGACCGCCGTCATCAATGCGTCGCTCGTCGGCGTGATTCAGGAAGCGAAAAAACATGCGGAGTTCGGCCAGCTTTACGGCATGCGGTTCGGCATTCAGGGCCTGCTCGACGAAAACCTGATCGATCTGCGCGCCGAGAGCGAGGCGACGTTGGAACTGCTCAAGGTCACGCCCTCGTCGGCGCTCGGTTCGTGCCGCGTGAAACTCACCGACGAGCATCTGCCGCAGATTCTCGCGGTGCTGCGGAAATATGATATCCGCTATTTCTTTTACATCGGCGGCGACGATTCGCAGAATACGACGCATCGCGTGGTCGAATACGCAAAGGCGCAGGGCTACGAATTGGGCGGCATCGGCATTCCGAAAACCGTGGACAACGACCTGTTCGGCACCGACCACACGCCGGGCTACGGCTCGGCGGCGCGCTACGTGGCGCTGTCGGCGCAGCAGGGCGGCATTTTGGCGCGCGACATGTGCCAGGTCGATCCGGTGCTGGTTTATCAGGCCGTCGGCCGCGACGCCGGGTGGCTGGCCGCCGCCGCGGCGCTCGCGAAAAAGTACGAGGAAGATCCGCCGCATTTGATCTACATCCCCGAGCGGCCTTTCAGCAAGGAAAAATTCTGCGCCGATGTCGAACGCTGCTACGCCAAATACGGCTTCGTCTCGATCGTCATCGGCGAGGGCATCGCTTACGCCGACGGCTCGCCGGTTTCGGGCACGCAAACCTTCGACAAATTCGGCAATCCGGAATTCGGCGCGATGGGCGGCGTCGCGGCGGCGACGGTCGTCAAAAAAATCGCCTGCGACTGCCTCGACGCGCGCGGCGAATTCCAGATCGTCGAATCGCTGCAAATGGCCGGCGCCGACCGCGTCTCGCTCGTCGATCGCGCCGAAGCGTACGAAGCGGGCGCCGAGGCCGCGCGCTGGGCCGCCGCCGGCCGCTCGGGCGTGATGGTCGCCTTCGAACGCGAGCCGGGCGCCGAATATCGCATCAAATGCGTGCCCGTGCCGCTCACGCGCGTCAACGAGGGCAAGCAGACCATGCCCGCGCATTTCATCGACGACAAAAACAGCATCGTCACCGAAGCCTTTTTGCAATACCTGCGCCCGCTCGTCGGCGAGTTGCCGCCGATGGGCCGGCTGGCGTATAAGAGGGTTGCCACAAAATAGTCTTGCCGATGGAGGGTAAAGTGAGAGCGTCGGAGGTCCTTTCCGCCCGAACTGCGGGATTGCGTTTCTCTATGGCGCTTTGCTGCCTCGCGCTCGCCGCCTGTGCGCCGGTCACCTACAACCGCTATCAGCCGGCGCAGACGATGGGCGAGGGGCAATTCAAGTTGGCGGCGTCGATCGACACGGGCTGCGACCCCATGGGAGAACTTTGGCCGGACGTTGCAAATGAAGTCGGCGCGCTATGTACGGACGACCCATGCAGCGGCAGAGGCGTAGCGGCCGCGGCAAACGCGCCCGGGGGAAATGTGTCCTTCGCTTATGGAGCGGCAGACATCGTTGACGTTGAAGCGTCGTTGTCGACCGCCTTGTACGCGCGGGCCAACGCCAAAGTGCAGTTGCTGCGTTTCGGCGGCAACGGCGCGCTGGCGCTGTCGCCGGGCGGCGGCTATCTCCCGTTTGCGGGACATGGCAGCAGCGATCCAAATCTAGATTCAATTCACCGCGACCGGTTTTCCGGTTTCGTCGGAACGTTCGAGGCGCCGCTCACTGTGGGTTGGGAAGTCGCGCCGGCATCGATTTATTTTGGCGCAATGTCGGCCTACACCCACATCCAAATCGACTATCACCGCATCGCCACGGATTACAGACAGAACATCGAGCACCGGTACGATTGGATACTCCTCGGCCCGATTTTCGGCGTTCAGTTCCGGTGGAAGTGGTTCATTATCACGCCGGAAATCGTTGTGCCGTTTAAGGCCGTTCGATTTCGCCCGGCTTACGACGAGAGCACATTTTACATCTCGCCGGGTTTGCAACTGGGAGCCCGATGGTGAACGGCGCGAGCCATTTGTGGCGACTGCAACCCATTCAACATCGTTTTGCTTGCGGCTTGGCGGCCGTCGGTAGGCAATATGAACCGTAACAGAATTTTTGGATTGCTTTGCCTTGCCGCGCTCGTCGCCTGTGCGACGGCCCCGGTCAACCGGCGCCAACCGGCGCAAACCATGGGCGAGGGCCAGTTCAAGCTGGCGGCCTCGTGAACGTGAGGTTCGCGCACCGCGCGCCAAAAGACGTCGACGTCGAGGTCTCGGTCGCGACCCACATCGCCGAATCGATCACGCCCGGCGTGTACCTGCGCACGAACGCCAATGTGCAGCTTCTGCGTTTCGGCGAGGTCGGCGCGCTCGCGTTGGCCCCCGGCCTTGGCGATATTACGGGACCATCAACGGCCTCCACGCCTTTGTGCACGGCGAATACGATTTTCTGGCGATCGGCCCGGTGGTCGGAGTCCAATGCAAATGGAGTTGGTTTGTTCTGACGCCGGAATTGACTGCGTTGTACGAGCAAGAACTCGCCCGATACGATGACACAAACAATTTTTACATTGTGCCCGGCCTGCAACTCGGCGCGCAGTTCCAGCCGGTTTGTCGAGGTTGGAAAAAAGAAAAACGAAGCAGGTTGTTTTTCAAAATCGCGCGAGTTGGCTTCTCGTTGTTGCGTTCTCTTGCCTCATCCGCGCCGCCCGCGCTCCTGGATTCGGCGACTATAGTGATTAATCTCGAAAAGTTGGTCTCGACGGTTATTGGGGGCGGCGGCTAATGCGTGCATTCATTCAAGAACAATCGGCGGCGAAGGAGAGAAGGCGATGGCCAATCACAACATCGGGACACGCGAAGAGTGGCTGGCAGCCAGGCTGGCGTTGCTGAAGGACGAGAAGGCGCTTACGCGACGCAGCGACAAGCTGGCGCGGCGGCGGCAGGATCTGCCGTGGGTCCGGGTCGACAAGGAGTACCGCTTCGAGACCGAGGAAGGAGCGGCCTCGCTGGCCGACCTTTTCCGCGGGCGTTCGCAGCTTCTCGTCTATCATTTCATGTTCGGGCCCGACTACAAGGCGGGGTGTCCGTCTTGCTCGTCGATCGCGGACGGGTTCAATGGTTTCTTCGTCCACCTAGCCAACCACGACGTCATGTTTTCGGCGGTGTCGCGAGCGCCGCTCGCGAAACTGCAGGCGTACAAGAAGCGGATGGGCTGGAGTTTCCCCTGGGCGTCCTCGCATGGCGCGGACTTCAACTTCGACTTCAACGTTTCGCTCACCGAGGAGCAACAGCGCGCCGGGGCCGAGTACAACTACCGGCGCGAAGAGGCGTGGCCGGTCGGCGAACCAGACGATTCATCGACAGGAGACGGCGAGGGGCCGGTCGACGAGATCGCGGCCATGACCGGAACCGACGTGGCCACCTACACGCGCGAGCGGCCCGGCATGAGCGCGTTCGCAATCGAGAATGGCGTCGTCTACCACACCTATTCGACCTATTCGCGCGGATTGGACGTCCTGTGGGGTGTCTACCAATGGCTCGACCGCGCGCCGCTGGGGCGCAACGAGACGGGCATCTGGTGGCGCCGCCACGACGAGTACGGCAATAGTTGAGAGCGGCATCCGCGCCGAAGGCTTGAATGCAGGGGCGGTTCGCGAACCGCCCCTGCGCTGAACGGACCGGCAAAAAGCGGATTTTTGCCAGCGGCGCGGCAATGAGCAATGAACTAATTGCCGTCGTAATGCAAAATCACCCCACTGTAGCCGACGGCGAATACGTCCGAGGCCGAGCTGCCCCAGACGCCGTACAATGACTGTGCGGACGACGCGGGGATCGACATCTGCGACCACGCGGCGCCGTTGTATTGCCAAATCCCCAGGCCGCTGCCTCCCACGCTTCCCACGACGAACACGTCGCTTGCCGAGGCGCCCCAAACGCCGGCCAGATCCATGGAAGACATCGCGGGGACTGTCATCGCCGACCACGAGGCGCCGTCGTAATGCCAGACCGGCTGGAGATATGCGCCGTCGTATCCGACGGCGAACACGTCCGAGGCCGAGCTGCCCCAAACGCCGGTGAATATCACCGTGTCCGTCATTTCCACGGTCATCTCCGACCACGAGGAACCGTCGTAGTTCCAGAACGATCCGGCGTTTTCAGACGCGGAATAGCCGGCGGCGATCACGTTCGAAGCGGAACTTCCCCAAACGCCATTTAACCCGACGTCCGTCCCCGGGCCGGGTGTGGCGATCGACCACGAGCTTCCATTGTATTGCAAGGCGACCGGGCCGAATTCGCCGGTCCCGTCCCAGCCGACGCCGATCACGTTCGCGGCGGAACTTCCCCAAACGGCGCCAAAATACACTTCATCGGTCGTGATGTTCCCCATCGCCGACCACGAGGAACCGTCGTAATGCACGACGGTGACGCTGTCGGTGCTCGTCTGGTAGCTGCCCACCACGTACACGTCGGAACTGGCGCTTCCCCAAACGCCAACGAACGCTGCGGGGATCCCGGTCGCCGTATAGGACCACGAGGAACCGTCGTAATGCCCGATCTCGCCGTTGTCGCCGACCGCGAACACGTCGGAAGGCGAGCTTCCCCAAACGGCGTGCAAATCGTACGGCTGCCCCCCGGCGGCCGCCACCGACCAATTGTCATCGTCATCGTCGACCGGCGACGTGTCATTGTCGTCGTCATCGTCGACGGTGTCGTTGTCGTCATTGTCGTTGTCGTCGTCATCGTTGTCGTCGTTGTCGTCATCGTTGTCGTCATCGTTGTCGTCATCGTTGTCGTCATCGTTGTCGTTGTCGTCGTTATCGTCGTCGTCGTTGTCGTCGTCGTCGGGGGCTGTGTCGTCGTCGACTGGCGGCGACGTGTCGTTGTCATTGTCGTCGTCGTTGTCATTGTCGTCGTCATCGTCCGGCGAAGCGTCGTTGTCGTCGTCGTCCGGCGAGGCGTCGTCGTCCGGCGAAACGTCGTCGTCGACGGCATGGCCGTGACTGCTGCTGCTGGAGCCGCAGTCGCACGATGCCGCGGCAATGACCAGCAAACCCGCCAGAACCATCAGAGCCAGGTGCAAAGCGATTTTCGACCTCATCTTCCCTCCGGTGTTAGAGTGAACAGCTCAAGTTGCGATTATTTTATCAGCAAATGTTCCAATATGTCAAGGAAAGTTGACGGAAAGCAATGGAATGGCGCCAAATTAACTGTCGTTCGCGTCTGTGTCGACGCATTATCTCGCAAAATCGACGTCCCAGTCGGCCGACTACCTGGACGTTTCGGTCTTTCGTCGTTCGCGGGCGCGCGGTTCGAGGCGATTGGGGCGGTGGCCGATAACGGGATTTCGTCGTATGCTGCGTTTGCCGGGTCAAATTCGCTTTTCTGAGGTTGACGAGATGAGGCAAAAGAACGCGGCGATTGCGTCGCCCGCGCAGAGCCGTTTCTTCACTGCACTGTGTCTTCTGGCGCTGCTCGCGGCTTGCTCCCCGATCACCTACAATCGTTATCAGCCGGCGCAAACCATGGGCGAAGGGCAATTCAAGCTGGCGGCGTCCGCGGAATTCGGCAAGGAAATGGCAGCCAACGTCCAGACGAGCCTGGCGGCCCAGATGGACCAGAAAGTGCTCGCCTGGTCGACGAGCCATCCGCTGCCGGGCGGGAGGACGCTCGGCGCCGCCGGCGTCGGACCGCCGAGTTCCGTCGGCATTTTGAATCTGCCCGCGCTCAGTGATCCCGTGCCGCAAGCGAACGTCTATTTCGCGTACGGCCTGACGAACACGCTCGACCTCGAAGGTTCGATTTCGACCGCGCCCTACTTTCGCTTCAACGCCAAAGCGCAGGTGTGGCAATTTGGCTCGCGCGGCGCCGTCGCCGTCGCGCCGGGCGTCGGTTACTTGCCGTTCAGCGAATCCGCGAGCGGGTCCGGCGGCAGAGTCAAGGACAAATACAGCGGCTACGCGGCGACGGCGGAGCTGCCGGTGGTCGTCGGCTGGCAGTATCACGTTGTCTCGCCGTACGTGGGCGTGCTGCTCGCGTACAATCACATCGGCCTGAACTTCTCGCGCGTCGACTCCGATTTCACGCCGGCGTTCTCCGGTTTCCTGACCGCGGATTACGACCTGTTCAGCGTCGGGCCGATGGTCGGCGTGCAACTCAAATTCGGCCCGTTCATCCTGACACCGGAGCTCATCGCGCTCTACGCGCACGGGGCCGGCAGCGGTCTCGTGCTGCCGCATTCGTTTTTCCTCTCGCCGGGCCTGCAATTGGGCGGGCAATGGTAGCAAGGCGGAGGGCTAAAAAGCCGGGCATCTTCACCTCTCCCGCTGGGACAGGTCGCCGAGTGCAACGAGGCGGGCGAGGGTGAATGCCGATGGGGCCGCCACCCCAGTCCTCTCTCAGGGGGAGAGGGAGCATGAACCTCTCCCTCCGGGAGAGATCGCCCGCAGGCTGGGTGAGGGCATCTTCACCTCTCCCCCTGGGAGAGGTCGCCGCGCGAAGCGCGGCGGGTGAGGGCGCTCACCCCATCCCTCTCCCAGAGCGAGAGGGAGGTTGAAAATCGACGCCGCCCCGGGGGCGGCATCGATTCCAATCACCTGTCGGTTCGGCGGCTTTTCGGTCGGTTCACCGGGCCCGCGGCGCGGCCTGACTGGTCTTTTTCTTGCTTCCGCCGCTACAGGCTTGCTCCTGGCATGTCGCCGGCGGGATGCAGACTTCGCAAACGGCGCCGCCGGTCCCGCAAGCGCCGGAGTCGGTTCCGAGCTGGCACGTGCCGGTGTTGTCGCAGCAGCCGTTCGGGCACGACGTGGCGTCGCACACGCATTGGAAGCTCAGGCATTCGGCGCCAGAGGCGGTGCAATTTTGGCAAACCACGCCGCCCGTGCCGCAGTTGGAGTTGTCGCCGCCAGTTTGGCAGTTGACGCCGCTGCAGCAGCCGGACGGACACGAATTGGCGTCGCAGACGCACGCGCCGCCCGAGCATTCCTGACCGCCGGCGCACGTCGTGCAGGCCGCGCCGCCCGCGCCGCAGTTGCTGGGGCTGGCGGCCATGCAGACATTGCTCGCGCAGCAGCCGGCGCACGTCCCGTCGCACGCGCACTGCTGGTTCGTGCAACTATCTCCCAAATCGTTGCAATTCTGGCACGCGCCGCCGGCCTGTCCGCAGAGAGAGGGCGCCGTGCCGGCATAGCACGTGTTCCCGCTGCAACAGCCGTTGATCGTTGCGCACGACGCTTGCGTGCAGATGCATTGCCCGCCCGAGCACGTCTGGCCGTTGGCGCACGCGATGCAGGCGCCGCCGCCGGAGCCGCACTCGGCATCCGTGACCGGATTCACGCAGGTCGACCCGTTGCAACAACCGCTCGCGCAGGCGCTGGTGTCGCAGACGCATTGATTGCCCACGCAATCGTTGCCCGCGCTGCACGTCTGACAGGCCTGGCCGTTGGTTCCACAGGCGCTGGGGCTGCCGGCAGTCTGGCAATTGCCGGTGTTGTCGCAGCAGCCCGTCGGGCAGGAACCCGACGCCCCCGGCGTGCAGGTGCACGTGCCGAGCACGCATTCCTGACCGCTGGCGCACGCGCCGCAGATGGCGCCGCTCGCGCCGCAATACGTGGTGTTCTCATTGTCGTAGATAATGCACGGCCCAGCCGGCGTCCGGCAACATCCCGTATTGCACGTATTCGAGTTGCAGACGCACCCGCCGGCCACGCACTGGGCGCCGATTGCGGTGCAATTCGTGCACGCCGCGCCGGCGGTTCCGCAATCCGCGTCGGCGCCGGAGGTCACGCAATTGCCGCCGTCGCAGCAACCCGAGACCGCCGCGCACGCCGTCGCGTCGCAGACACAGGCGCCGGACGCGTTGCAGATCTGTCCGGGGGCGCAGGAGAAGCAGGCCGTGCCGCCCGTGCCGCACGAGCCGGCGCTCTCGCCGCTATAGACCTCGCACGGTCCGAGCGGCGACACGCAACAGCCTGCGGCGCACGAGGTCGCGTTGCATACGCAGGCGCCACTTTGACATTCTAATCCGCTGTCGCACGAGACGCAGGGGGCGCCGTCCGCGCCGCATTGCGAATTGATATTGCCCTGCTCGCACGACGCCCCGGCGCAGCAACCCGAACTGCACGTCGTGTTGTCGCAGACGCATTCGCCGGCGACGCAATGGTTGCCCGCGCTGCAGACCTGACACTGCGCGCCGCCCGTGCCGCAGGCGCTGTCCGAGGTTCCGTCCTGGTTGCATTCGGGGGCTGAACCCGGGCAGCAACCGGTGCAGGTAATCGTGTCGCAGGTGCACTCGCCGCTCACGCAATCGACGTCGGTCGCGCACGCCGAACACGTCGCGCCGCCCAGGCCGCAGGAGCCGGGGCTTTGTTGGTCGAACGTTTCGCACGGCCCGGCGAATCCGGCGACGCAGCAGCCGTTCGCGCACGAAACGCCGTCGCAAATGCACACGCCGCCGTCGCCGCACCGATATCCGGCGTTGCACGAGATGCACACGGCGCCGCCCACTCCGCAGTCGGAATTCTGGTTGCCCGGCTCGCAGGTTGTGCCGTCGCAGCACCCGGAGGTGCATGCGGTCGTGTCGCAAACGCATTGCTGCTGCGGGCTGCACTCATTGCCCTCGGGGCAGGCTTGGCAACTCGCGCCGCCTTTGCCGCAAAAAGTGCTTGTTGTGCCGTCCTGGCAGTTGTTATTGGAGTCGCAGCAGCCTTTTGGGCACGAGGTTGGGTCACAGGTGCAGACGCCGTTTGCGCATTCTTGATTGGTCAGGCAACCCGCGCAGACCGCGCCGTCGGCGCCGCACGCCGTGACGCTCTGCTGCGCGATCGGCAGGCAATTCCCGGCGACGCCGTAGCAGCAGCCCCCGGCGCATGTCGTCGCATCGCAGGCGCAGGTCCGGTTCGTGCAGGGCACGCCGTCGGCGCAGGCGACGCACGCCGCGCCGCCGCTGCCGCAGGCCGAACTATCCTCGGTGGTCACGCACTGGTTTCCCGAGCAGCAGCCCGTCGGGCAAGCCGTGGAGTCGCACGTGCAGGAGTTTTTCACGCATTCCTGCCCCGTGGCGCAGGGCGCGCACGCGACGCCGCCTGTGCCGCAGGCCGAATTATCCCCGGCGGTCACGCACTGGTTTCCGGAACAGCAGCCGTTCGGGCATGACGTTGCGTCGCACACGCAGACGCCGTTCACGCATTCGGCGCCAAGGGCGGTGCAATCCTGGCAGACCGCGCCGCCGAGCCCGCAGTCGTTATTGGCTTCGTCCTGGTGGCAGCTGCCGGTGCTGTCGCAACAGCCGTTGTTGGCGCCCACGCAGTGCGCGGCGCAACTTTCGCACTGATACGTCGCCGCATTGCAGTATTCTTGCGGCGTCATCGCCGTGCAATTGACGCAGGCTGTTCCGCCGGTCCCGCAGTAGTTGCTGTCGGTCCCCGTCAGGCATGTGGCGCCGGAACAGCAACCTGTCGGGCAGTCTGATGGATCGCAGAAGTTCACGCAGGCCCCGTTTTGGCAGACGGTTCCGCTGGCGCAATCCTGGCACGGTTGGCCGTCCACGCCGCAAGCCGAGTTGCTGTTTCCCGGTTGGCAGCCTTCGTCGAGGCAGCAACCCGAGCAATATTTCGAGGCATGACAGGGGGGCGGGGTCGAGTCGTCATCGTCGGCGTTGTCGTCGTCGCCCGCGCTGTCGTTGTCGTTGTCATCGTCGTCGCCCGCGCTGTCGTCGTTGTCGTCGTTGTCGTTGTCGTCGTCGTCGATCGCGGAATCGTCATTGTCGTCGTCGGCCTGGCGCTGGCCCGTCAAGGATGCGGCGCCGCTGCCGCCGCCGCAGGACGTCGCCAAAAGCACCAACAAAGTCGCCAAGAGCGTGAATAACAACGCGCGTTTCATGTGAACCACCTTCTACCGGATCAACACGGCGTGTCTGACAACTGCAAGACTTGTGCCTCGTTCGGCGACGCCTTTGGTTCTCTAATCTACCACAATTTCAAATGGTTTCAACAACGGTCTTGCGGGCGATGGCCGAATGACTGTGAAAATTTTTCACAGAACTGGTAAAACTTTTCACTATTTTCTGCTCCCGTTCGTTCGCCGGTTCCCGTTCCGGTCTCCATGGGAAGACCCCTCTTCTCGCTCCGGAAGACAAAATCTCCGCCTCTCTCCTCCCGGCGCAAAGTGCGTTGTTTTCCTGGCCGAACGGGGCGGCCGTGGCATTTTCTCTATTGTCTCGGACCGTCGAATGGATCAAAATAAAAACCGGACGAAGGGCGTCTGGCGGGCGGAGCGGCGCCTGGAACGGACGCTCGAAATCAACAACTCGGCGACGAGCGACGATAAGGGCGGCGACATGACGGAGCGAATCCTGCGATGCCCACGGTGCGGCAAGGCGACGCCCATCGCCGGAGGCCGCTGCCAGTTTTGCGGCTTGGCGGTGTCGCTGGCGCCCCGCGCCAGGCGGCGGGACGCCCCCGTTGGACGGCGCGGCGGCGGCCAAATCGACGTCGGCGTCGATCGCGTCGAACGGGAGTTTGCCGGCGTGAGTTTCGCGCCCGCCAAGCGCGGCGCCGCCGGCGCCGGCACGCAACGATACGACGTCGCCGATTTGCGTCCGCGCGCCGCGGGCCGTGCCGGGAAAGCGAACGGCGCAGCCGCGGCGCCAGGGATCGACAGCGGCCGCTACGACGCCAACGATGGCGGGCAAGTCGGCGCCGAGCCAAAGGGCGGCCGGGTGGAAGTCGGCGCGCTCAGCAGCATGCTGATGGATCCAACCGAGAATCCGCACGAGAACGAGTTCGACAAACGCGGTCTCGAGACTGCGACCGACGGCAAATTGGACGTCGCGCAGCGATTGTACGGCGAAACCGACACGGCTCGCGACAACCTGAGTTTCCTCGCGCCGCCGCCGGCGGAGGCGCCGGACGCGCCGGAACCCGCGACGTTCGTGCCCAAGCGTTTCCCGGGCGCGTCGTCGGCCGACGCGCACAACAGCCACGCCGCCACGGATGAGCGCCGGCGCTATCTGCTGACGCGCGTCCTGCCGCTGTTCGTCGCGTTGCTCCTCGTGGGCTTTGTCGGCCGCCGCTTCGTCAACGGCCCGATCGCGCTGGCCGATGTTTACAAAGTGTTGTTTGCCGACGACCACGGCCGGAAGGTGACGTGTCAGGCGACGTTCTCGTCGAACCCGGAGGACCGTCTGGCGGTCCACGGCATGTTCGAGTGCAAACTCTACGAAAACGACTTTTCGACCGATCGCGTGGACGAACCGCAGGCGCTCAAACTTATTATCGGCAACGGCGCCGTCGCTTTCGCGGGCCGGTACGACGCCGACGGCATCAAACTGCAACTGGGCGCCTTCGAGGCCGCCGACTCGCGAGCCGTGCGCCTGACCGGGCGCTTCGTCGGCGACGCGTCGCACATCGTCGGCCAAATCGAGAACGACCTGGGCCAACGCGCCAAAGTCGAAATGGAGAAAAAACTTTAGCGGCCCGCGCGGGCGGCGACCGTTGGCCGCCGTCCGACGAAATGCCGGCTCCGGATGGCCGCGGCGCCGCGTTTCCGCCTTGCCAAGCCCGCTTTCGTGTTACAATATTTTCTCGGCCGGCAACCGAACGACACAAGGCGTCACTGTCCGATGTTGACCTTCGACCTTTGGGAAAAAATCCCCCGTTTGAACGGCGACGTGAATTATCTCGAACTTTCGCGCACCTTGAGCGAACCGGAAGTGCTGATTCTCTCTCGCGTCAACGGCCGGCTGCCGCTGGGCGAGATCGTCTCCAGCCTGCGCTACGAACGCGATTACCTCGCGCGCATCGTGGCGCGGTTGACGCGGCTGCACGCGTTGCTGTTCGACGATCCGCGCATCGCCGAGGAAATAACGGCCGAAATCGTCGATTTTCGCGGTGATTTCGCCCGGAGCGAAACGCGGGCGTCGCGTCCGCGAGGCGTCCGCGAACCGACCGCGCCCGACCCGCAGGAAGCGCCAGCGGCGGCTTGGGAACCGGAATGGGAGGCGCCGGCGGGCGAGCCGTCGACGGAGCCGGCGCCCGCGCCGGCGAGCGAGCCGGCGCCGGCGGCGCCGGAGCGATTCGCGGAATCGGGCAATTGGGACGTCGATTCGTTTTTCGCGCTGATCAATCGGCTGTACGTGGAACGGCGCACGGGCCTCCTGCGCGTTTTTCGCGATCGGCGCACATACAAGACTTTCTATTTGGAGCGTGGGCGGATCGTCAATATCGCCTCGATGCCGTTCTCCGTCGCCGAATGCCTGGGCCGCGTCATTCAGCGGGCGGGCCTGATCGACCAGGCGAAGGTCATTGACTCGCTGCTCGCCGCCAAACGGACCGGCCAGCGTCAGGGCGAGGAACTGGTGGCGATGGGCGCGATCGACGGCGAGATCCTCTTCGAAATGCTGCGCGTGCAGATGGAGGTCAAGGCGACCGAGATCATGGACTGGGCCCTGGGCGACTGGTCCTTCGAGGAAGCCGCGTCGCTGCCGGCCAGCCTGTCGCGCATCGACGTTTCCATGCCGCGGCTGCTGTTCAGCCTGGCTTGGAAGCGCTATCCCCACGGCCGCGTGCCGATGGAGTTGAAAAGCCGGCAGAACCTGTACATCGGCAAGCGCGTGCCGCCGACGTACACGCTGGACGATTTCCATTTCGACGACGCGATGAAGAAGTTCTGCGGCATCGCCCTGGAACGGGACAACACGGTCAAACGCTTGTTCCTCGTCACGAATCTGAAGGCCGAAAAAACCTACAAGGTGACGTGGATTCTGCATCTGCTCGGCATTCTGGATTTCTTCGACGAGCCGCTCGAGAAACGCAACGCCCGCCGGATCGCCGAGCTCAGCAATCGCCTGCGCGAATTGGAGCACGGTTCGCCCTTTGACGGGTTGGGCGTCGCATGGACCGCGGATTCCAAAATGGTCCAGAATACGTACGTCCGGGCGGCGGCCGAGATGGACCATGCGATCGAGAACAGCGACGGGCCGGAGCGCCGTTTCGCGGAACAGATTCGCGAGCATCTCGACCGGGTTTATGAAACCATCAAGACGCGCGAAGGCCGGCGAATCAGCCGCGAGAAGTTTCTCGAGGCGCCCGCGATTGCGGCGGGGGCCGAGGCGCGGCGGCGCGCCGGCGAAGAATTTCTGTTCGGCGACGAGAATCCGAAGGCGGCGATCCCGGAATTCGAGGCGGCCATCGAAGTGATCGACAACCACGGCGAATACCTCGCCGAACTGGGCCTGGCGCGGTTCCAAGTCGAATACGCGGCGAACGGACCCGGCGTGGAAGACGCCCGCCGACTGATTCGCCGGGGGATCGCCGCCAGCCCGGAATCCGACGTCGTGCGCCTGTGCGAAGCGCTGATGTACAAAGAAGAGTACGAATTGGCCAAGGCGTTGGCGTCGCTCGCCCGCGCGCGGCAACTCAACCCGAACAATCGCCTCGCCGGCCTGCTGATCGAGGAGATCAACGCCGGTCGGCGGTCGGCGGCGCACGAGAACGCCGTGCGGGATTTTCTCGATCGCGACGCGACCCCTGCGCGAAAAACCGGGGGGGCCGCGCGCGGCAAACGCCCGGCGGACGGTTCGCCGAGTTAGCGCGGCGCATTCGGCGTCGCCCCGCGCGGCGCGGCGGCGCTTGGCCGAAGAGTGTTTCGTGCTACAATAGTGCGCTCGCCGGCGAACAACTTAGACGAGGCGCGGTTCGACTATGCTGAGCTTCGACCTGTGGGAAAAAATCCCAAAATTAAACGGCGAACTGGATTACCTGGAGTTCTCGCGCACCTTGAGCGAGCCGGAGGTGATGATTCTGTCGCGCGTGAACGGCAGCAGTTCGCTCGGCGAAATTGTCACGGGCTTGCGTTACGATCGCGACCACCTGGTGCGGCTAGTCGCCCGCCTGGCGAACCGGCAGGCGCTGCTGTTCGACGATCCGCTCGTCGCCAGCGAACTCGCGACCGAAATCGCCGATCTTCGCGTCGATTTTACCGGCGCCCGCAAGCGAACGGCGCGGCCCCGCGTCGAACGGAAACAGACCGCGCCGGAAGCGGAGGCGGCGGAGCCGGACGCGGACCGGGCGACGGAACCGGCGGCGAATCGGGAGCCGGCGGGGCCGGCGGCGCCCGCGGCCGCGGCGGAGTGGACCGAGCCGGCGCCGGCGCCGCCGGTCGAACCGGATAAATCCGCGGACGCGGCCATCGAGCCGGCCGCGCAGCCGCCGACGGCGGAGCGGTACGCGGAATCAGGCGAATGGGAGATCGATTCGTTTTTCTCGTTGGTCAATCGTTTGCACGGGGAGCGTCGCAGCGGCATTCTACGCGTTCACCGCGACGCCCGCACGTGCAAGGCCATTTATTTCGACCTCGGCTCCCTGGTTAATATCAGCTCGACGCCGTTCTCGGCGGCGGAGTGTCTGGGCCGCTTGATCGAACGCGCGGGCTACATCGACCAGAAGAAGGTCGTCGAGTCGCTGGTGGCCGCCAAGGGCTCCGGACGGCGCCAGGGCGAAGAATTGGTGGCGATGGGCGCGATCCGCCGCGATCTGCTGGGCGCGATGCTGAGCGTGCAGGTGGAATACAAAGCCGCCGAGATTCTGGAATGGGGCCGGGGCTTCTGGACGTTCGAAGAGGCCTCGTCGTTGTTCGACCGCGTGTCGCGCATCGAAACGTCGGTTCCCCGGCTGTTGTTCAATTTGGTCTGGAAACGATATCCGGCCGCCCGCCTCGCCGACCAACTGCGGCAGCGCGGCGAAATGTACGTCGGCAAGACCGAGGCGCCGATCTATGAACTGGACGAATTCGGGTTCGGGGCGGCCCTGCGCAAGTTCGTGACGATCGCGATCGAGAAGGACAGTCCGCTGAAACGCGTGCTGGTCGTCAGCAATCTCAAGCCGGAACAAACCCAGCGCATGTTGTGGGCGTTGTACCTGACCGGCATGATGGGCTTCTACGACGATTCGCGCGAAGACCGCGGCGCCGCCCTCATCGTCGATCTCAATAACGAATTGAAGACGGTCGAGCGCGAGCCGTATTTCGACATCCTGCACATTCATTGGACGGCCGACACGGCCATGGTCGAGAAATCGTATGCGCGCTTGTCGGCCGAAATGGAGCACGCCATCGCAACGACCGACGGCCTGGCGCGGCAGCTCAAAGAACGGATTTACGACTACGTCAAGACCGCCTACGAGGCCCTGCGGACCAAGGAAGGCCGGCGAGCCTACCGGCTGCGAAGATTCGACGAGGATTTCGTCATCTTCGGCGCCGAGATCTTGCGCCAAAAGGGCGAGAGCTACCTGTTCACCAAGGAAGATCCCGTGCAGGCCATTCAGGAGTTCGAGGGCGCCATCGAGGTCAATGATCGCAATGGCGAATACTACGCCGAACTGGGCCTGGCGCTGTTCCTCCGCGATTACGGCGGCCGCGGGCGAGGCGTCGATGAGGGCCGGCAATTGCTGCGCAAGGGCGTGGCCATGGCCTCGCAGTCGGAGGTCGTGCATCTGTGCCTGGCGATGATGCACCGCACCGAACGCCAGTACGCGAAAGCGTTGTCGTCATTGGAGCGCGTGCTGCAAATCAACCCGCAAAATCGCTTCGCCCGCATTGTGGCGAACGAAATCCGGAGCGGCGAAAAATCGGCCGAGCACGAGGCGGCCGTCAAGCAATTCGTCGAACGGCATGCCGCCGTTCAACAAAAGAAGTCCACGGAAGCCGCGCCCCAATAACGGCCGAGCGCCCGCGGCGCGGCCAGGGAGGAACCCCGATGTTCGGATTTGCACGTTGCCGTTCGGCGGCGGCGCTGTTGGCCGCGCTGCTCGCGTTGACCGCCGGCGCCGCCGCGTGTGCGATCGACCAGCGCATTCGCGAGAAGAGCCAGGACCTGTCGGGCGATCTGATGGAAAAAGCGGTCGATTTCAACCGCATGATCGCCTGGCAGTATTTCGACGCCGCGGCCGCCGTCGTCGTGCCGCAATCGCGCGGCAATTTCTTGATGACGGCCGAATCTTTCAACCAACGGGTTCACATCGAAAGTTTCACGGTGGTGCTGACGGAAGTCAGCGAACATCCGTTTACGCGCCTGCGCGGCCAGGTTCCCGAAATCCAGCACGAAAAGAAACCGCAGATCGAGCCGCCGCCGACGGAAGACGAGGTCGCGGCGGCGGCGCGCAAGGCGCAGGCGACGCCGGAGCCGTCCAAGGCGAAGACGATGCCGAAAAACTGGTACGGCCTGGTGCTGGTTCGCTACGTCAACCTGTCGATCCTGCCGCATACGCAGGTGCGGTCGCCGCTGCTCCGGCAATACTGGTACTGGAACGACACGGACGAGACCTGGATGGTCGATCCCGAAATCGAGCAACTGCTCGACCTGGACAAGTCGGAGGCCGCGCCGCCGCTCGGCGAGAAGCCGCTCGCGCCGTCGCCGCACTGAAAAACGACGGCGACAAAACGCACTTGCAATCCGTTAACGGACGTTGGCGCCGACGCGCCATGGATATCCGTTTGGAAAAGAACTGTGCGGACCGCCTGCCGCGCCGGCGGACGACGCTGCCGGCGCAGCGACGAATCGCCCTTGTTTCCGACGGTTGCGCGCGGGGCGGCGCGTTTCGCTCTCTGCCGATAACTCGCGCGAACGGCGCGGAAAGCGGACCATTCGAAACCGAATGACAGAAAAGATCATCCAATAATAAACGACGGCTCGCCGGCGCGCCAATTTCCCTCTTTTTTTATCATTTTTCTTCCTTTTTGCGGAGTTTCTGGTATACTGCCTTAGGTCGGCGAATCGGCTTCTGTGAGGACAGAACGAGGGGAAGGTCGATGCGCCGCGCCACCACGATGATTCTGATCCTCTTCCTCTGGACGCCGCTGTTTGTCGCGGCGTGCAGCCCCGCACCCGAACACCACCATCACCATCCGGTCGATGACGACGAGTCGCCCATGGACGACGACACGTCGCCGAGCGACGACGACACCTCGCCCGCCGACGACGATGCGTCGCCGAGCGACGATGACGCATCGCCCGCCGACGACGATGCGTCGCCGAGCGATGACGACCTGTCGCCCGCGGACGATGACGCCTCGCCGACCGACGACGATGCATCGCCCGCGGACGATGACGATGACGCGTCGCCGACGGATGACGATGCGTCGCCGAGCGATGACGACACCGCGCCTGCCGATGACGACACGGCGCCTGCCGACGACGACACCGCGCCGAGCGATGACGACACCTTGCCGGGCAACGGCGGCGATGACGACGACGATGACGACACGACGCCCGGCAACGGCGGCGATGACGACGACGACGACGACACGACGCCCGGCAATAGCGGCGATGACGACGACGACGACACGACGCCGGGCAACGGCGGCGATGACGACGACGACTCCGCGCCGACCGATGACGACGCCTCGCCTGCCGACGACGATGACAACGACGACATGACGGTCGACGTGCAATACGTGGCCGGCGGCACCTATTCCGGCGCCGCATTGACGCTGGACGCCGCGGGCAACGCCACGGTCATCTCCGGCAAATCCCGCGATCTGCTCGCCTACACGGAAAGCGGCGGCAATTTCAGCGAGCAACTGGCGGCGTTCGGCGTTTACGCCAACCCATCGGCGACGCTCGGGCCCGATGGCGCCCAGCACGTGGCCTTCTACGATTGGATCAACAAGAACCTGCGTTATGCCACCAACGCCGGCGGCGAATGGACGGATGTCCTGGTGGACGGAACGGGCGACGTCGGCCATTACAGCGGCATCGCGCTGGACGCGGGCGGCGCCGTCCACATCGCGTACACGGTGCAAACCGCCGGCGTGCCCAGCGGCGTGCGCCACGCGACGAACGCGAGCGGCGCCTGGCAGACGGACGAGATCGCGGACGGCTCGCAAATCGGCGACTATCCGCAAATCGCGATCGACGCCAACGGCCTGCGGTATGTCACGTACAACGACGACGGCAACGTGCAGGTTTGCCTCGCGAATTGGAACGGGGCGGCCTGGAGCAACTTCGCACTGCCGTATTCGACGCCGGACGGTCGGGCGAGCGCCGTGGCCGTCGGGAGCGATGGAACGCTGAATGTTCTTTACCATCAAGTCAGCGGCGGCATGGTGTACGCCACCGGCACGTACAGCAGCCTCGACTACAACCTGATCAACAGCGTCGACAACGTCGCCGATACGCTGGCGATGGCGCTCGACGGCAACGGCGTGGCGCATATTACGTACGCCATCGGCACGAACGAAGTAGGCTACGGCAACAACTCCGGGGGGACATGGAGCCTGCAAACCATCGGCGCCGGTTACCCCGTGTTCATCGCCGCCAATTCGGTGAATGACGTGGCGATCTCGCTCGCGCGGATCGGCGTTGCGCGCAAGCAAGGCGCGACGTGGACAGAGACATACTTCGACTACGGCTTCACGGCCGCGGCGCCGGCCATGCGCAACGATGCGCAGGCCCGCCAACATTTCGTTTACCTGGAAAACGAAACCGCGACGCTGCGTCATGCGACGGACGCGACCGGCGGCTGGACCTTCGAGTCGATCGCGACCCCGATCGGAACCGGCATGCTTGACAGCGGCCTGGTCGTCGACGCGTCCGGAGGCTTGCACGTCTCATTTTACAACGGCGCGAATCAAAACCTGAATTACGCGACCAATGCGGGCGGGACGTGGGCGACCAGTGTCATCGACGGCGGTCCGACTGTCGGCCAGGCGAGCGCCATGGCCAGGGACGCCGCCGGCGTGTTGCACGTGAGTTATTCGGACGACGGAAACGGTGCTCTGAAGTATGCAACCAACGCTGGCGGCGCCTGGCAAACGACGATGGTCGACAGCAGCGGCGCGATCGGGGCGTCGGCAATCGCCGTCGACGGCGCCGGCACGGCGTACATCGCCTATAGCAATCAGACCGTCGGCGCGATCGAACTGGCGACCGGCGGGATCGGCGGCTTCTCCGTCCAGACCGTCGATGCCGCCGGCGGCGCCTCGGTGTCGCTCGTGCTCGACGCCAACGGCCAGCCGCAGTTGGCGTACGTCGGCGCCGGGCTGCGCCACGCTGCGTTGGTCGGTTCGACCTGGCAGGTTGACACGGTCGACCCCGCAGGGACGGCCGCCGGAACCGCGATCGCGACCTGGGGCAACCTGGGGCTGGCGATCGCCTATCAAAACGGCGCCGCGCTCAGCCTAGCGCTCGGCCGGCCCGGCAATTGGTGGCTGTTGCCGGTCGATACGCTCGACAATGTCGGCCAACAACCGTCGCTGGTCGCCGCGCCCGACGGCTCCCGCTACGACGTCGGCTATCTCGGCCAGGGCGGCGTCTGGCTGGCGACGGTGACGTTCACGGCGAACTAGCGACCGCAACAAACGGAGGAAAAAAGAAAACCGTTCGGCCTGAAACGGGCGAGATCGCGATTTCGAGCAGTTCTGATTCCGGGGTTGGCAACTCGACCCGGATGCCGATCGCCAGGCCGCCAGGCGCCGCGCTGGGGCGTCATGGCCGTGATCGAGCATCGGGTCGAGCCAACCCCTTTCTCTTTTTCTTTTCGGCGCGGGCCGGCCGGCGGCGCTCAATCCAGCCAGGACATCCGCCGCCGATCGAGCCATTCTTTCGATTCCGACTTCGGCTGCGGGTAGTCGAGGCTGTAGTGCAACCCCCGGCTCTCGCGGCGATTGCGGGCGGCGCGGATGATGAGTTGGGCAACCTGGGCGAGGTTTCGCAATTCGAGCAAGTCGGCGGTGACGGTGAAGTCCCAGTAGTATTCGGAGATTTCGTTCATTACGAGATTGATTCGCTGGCGCGCGCGTTTGAGGCGGCTGTCGTTGCGCACGATGCCGACATAGTTCGACATCGTGCGCCGCACTTCTTCCCAGTTGTGCGCCACGAGGATTGCTTCCTCGGGGTGGGCGGCGCCGGTCGCATCCCAGTCGGGCACCGAAATTCGCTGGCCGTCCTTTTTGCCGCGGGCCAGGATCCGACTCGCCGCATTGTGCGCGAACACCACGGCCTCCAGCAGGCTGTTCGAGGCGAGCCGGTTGGCGCCGTGCAAACCGGTGTAGGCGCACTCGCCGATCGCGAAGAGGTTCGGGACGGTCGACTCGCCGTGTTCGTCGACGGCAATGCCGCCGCAGAGATAATGCGCGGCCGGGGCAACCGGGATCGGCGCGCACGTGATGTCGATGCCCAGCGACAAACACTTGGCGTAAATGTTGGGGAATTTCTCCGCGGCCTTCTTTTTCAGATGCGACACGTCCAGGTAGACGCAGTCCGCCCCTGTGCGCTTGATCTCCAGGTCGATGGCGCGGGCGACCACGTCCCGCGGCGCAAGGGACGCCAAGGGATGCAGCGTATCCATGAAGCGCTCGCCCTTGGCGTTGGTCAGCACGCCTCCTTCGCCGCGTACGGCCTCGCTGATCAGGAAATTCCGCGCGTAGGGGTGGTACAGGACGGTCGGGTGGAACTGAATGAACTCCATGTTGCCGATCGTTGCGCCGGCCCGCCAGGCCATGGCGACTCCGTCGCCGGTCGCGACATCGGCGTTGGTCGTGATCAGATAGACCTTGCCGGCGCCGCCGGTCGCTACGACCGTACTGCCGGCCAGGAAAGTATGTACGTCGCCCGTCGTTTTATCGAGGGCGTAGACGCCAAGACACTGGTCGGCCGAGCGGTTGTGGAACAGCTTGGCGCTGGTGATCAGGTCGATGGCGAAGTGGTGCTCAAAGATGTGGATGCGCGGGTGGTCGCGAACGCGGGCGATCAACGCTCGCTCGATCTCCGCGCCCGTTAGGTCGGCCCGGTGCAGTATCCGCCGGGTCGAATGCCCCCCCTCGCGGTGCAGGTCGAATTCGCCGGCGTGCTCGCCGTTTTTGTCGAATTTCACTCCCAAATCAATTAGTTCGCGAATGCGGGCGGGGCCATCTTCGACCACCATCCGGACGATCGCGTCTTTGCAAAGCCCGGCTCCGGCCGTGAGCGTGTCCGCCACATGGAGCTCGACGCTGTCTTCAAAGGAGGTCACCGCGGCGATGCCGCCTTGAGCGTACTTGGTGTTCGTTTCGTCAAGGTCGGCCTTCGTGATCAGATTGACTTCCAGCGTGTCGGCAAGCTTGAGCGCGGTCGTCAAGCCGCCGATGCCGCTGCCGATGACGAGGACATCGGAATGAAAAAGCATGTAATCCTCGCGGCGTTCGATTGAACGGGCCAGAGTTTGCGGCGACGCGGCGAGCGCGTCAAGGGATGATCCACCAGAATTGCGCGGTTCTTTGCCCTCACGTCGGTCGCGATAAGGATGCGTTATTGACACCGGCGGCGCTGCTTGACAGCCTCCCGGCCAGTCTTTATGGTAAAAACTTCTTTGTAATGTATTGTATACGGGATGTGACAGGCGAATGCGCGCGATTGGGGCAATGCTGGGGATACTTCTGTTCCTGGGGCTTTGGGGGGCCGCCTGGGGCGCGGATACGGCTGCGTTCGGCGGGGACGACACCGTCTGGCGGTACACGAACCACTCGCCGGACAGCCGCGAGAACCTCTTGTTTGAGGAGGAGACGGTCGCGGCGGCCGAACGGGCCCGGCAGCGTGAGGAGTTCAGCCAGCCGGAGCTGATGGCGATCGTCAGCGAGGCTGCCCTGCGGCACGGTCTGGAGCCCGAGTTGCTTTGCGCCGTGGCCTGGGTCGAATCGCGGCTCAAGCCCTACGCGGTTTCGCCGATGGGCGCGCGAGGTCTGATGCAACTGATGCCCGACACAGCCCGCCGGGCGGGCGTGCGCGACATGAACAACCCCGTCGAGTCGGCGGAAGGCGCCGCGCGCTACCTCCGTTCCTTGCTGGATCGGTACGACAATGACGTGACGCTGGCGCTGGCGGCGTACAACGCCGGCGAAGGGGCCGTGCGGCGCGGTCGACCGCTGCCGGCGAATGCTCCGACCTTGATTTTCGTGCAAACCGTATTGACGACGCGAGACTCGCTCCGGAATCCATAAATCAATGAAACGAAGCGATTTTATCAACCCGCCGAACGTGATTTCGTTTTTCCGGTTGGCCATGACGCCCTTCCTGTTTCTGTTCCTTTACATGGAAAAATATCTGAATCCGGACCACGACACGATTTTTTTTAACATTGCGGCCGGCATAGTGTTTTTGCTCGGTGCGCTTACGGATCTGGCGGACGGCATCGTCGCGCGTCGCTGGCACTACGTCACGGACATCGGCAAGTTCCTGGACCCGTTGGCGGACAAGGTGATTGTGTCTACCGCGCTGATATTACTGGTTAATTTGAATCGGGCTCCGGCCTGGATCGCTTTGATTATCATTCTGCGCGAGATGGTGATCACCGGCTTGCGCGGTCTCGCCAGTACGCGGGGAACGATCATCGCCGCCAGCAACCTCGGCAAAGGCAAGACCGTGCTGCAGGACATTGCGCTGACGGGATTGCTGCTGCACGAGCCGATGGATTTGGGACGCGGCTGGGCGCCCGCCTGGCTGACGTTCCACAACGCCGGCGCGCTCGTGCTCTACCTCGCCGTGTTCTACACGCTGTATTCCGGGTACGATTACGTAAAGAAGTTCGTGGCTAGTGAAACGGCGGATGCGCCGGGCGACAAGCCGGCTTCGGCCGGCGGATAAAAACCTCGTTCTTTGACGGGCTTGCAAAAAAAACAGAAAGAAGTTCCTTGACTTTTTTTGCGTAACCGGATATCCAAGTGGCGGTTAGTTCATAACTTAGCGCTTCTGGCAAGGGCTTCGGAGGAAAGCATGAGCCGTAAGATTATCGTCGGCGTCATTTTATGCGTCGTGCTGGCGGCCGCGGCGGTCGCGGGAGCCGCCGAAAAGGTCGAGAACGTGTTTATCGCCGGCCTCGACGCGGGCTACTACGGCCACACGGGCTGGCTCGGGCAAAACTTCGGCGGCGGCGTCGGCGGCGCGCTGTTCTTCGGCTACGGCATTACCCGGAACTTCGCGATCGAACTCGATTACCAACCGATCGTTACGTCGTCGGTGAAGAGTTCGAGCGCCAAGCAAATTTACAGCAACGCCTATTTCGGCGGGCTCGGCCAATCCTTCAGCGGCATGGGCGGCATCGGCGCCAGCGGCAAACTCTACCCGCGCGATCGCTTTCGCGATGCCGATTTCGTCATCGTGCAGCCGTTCGCCCGCCTCGGCCTCGGCTGGGAGCCGTTTATCTGGACGTACCAGAAGAGCGTGCAGCCGCTGCTCAACTACAAAAAAGGTGATGGCTTCAACAACCTCTACTTGAATATCGGCGGCGGCTGCGACTTCATGATCGTCAAGTGGTTCAGCCTCGGCTTCGATCTGCGGTTGTGGAAGTACTTCCCCATGACCAAGACGATCGACGGCTTTACGACGAAGGGTTCCTCCCTGTACAAGGTCGGCAGCTACGACAGTTCTCTGACGTACAGCGGCGGCCTCAACGCCACTTTCCAATGGTAGGAGACTAGCGATGAAGCGGTTTTGCCTGATCCTCGCATTCGCGATCTCTCTGGGCTTGTTCGTCAACAGCACGGCCCTGGCCGACCAGTTCACCGGCGGCTATATCATCACCAGCTACCAGAAGACCGTCGGTCCGACCCCGAGCCCGTTCTTCGACGCCGCGAAGAAGCTCGGCCGCGGAGTGGTCAACATGGTCAGCGCGCCGATCGAACTCATCAAACAGCCGATCACGGAAGCCGACAAAGGCGACAGCGTCGGCGAATTCTTCACCGGTTTCGGGTATGGCCTGCTGGCCGGCGTCGCCTGGACCTTTTACCGCGAGCTCGACGGGGTCTACGAAGTCGTCACGTGCTATCTGCCGAGCTTGAAGCCGGCGATCAATCCCGAATATATATTCTAGCGGCCGCGACATTTGCGTGCGAGAGCGGACCTGCCCCCCGCGGGGCGGGTTCGTTTCGTTTTGAAGGGTTGAGTTTGACCATGCGTTTCGCAGTCCCAGGCGCGGCGTTGCTGCTTGTGCTGCTGGCGGGCTGCGTTCATCAACTCCCGCCGGAAATCCATTTGAAATCCGCCGACAACACCGGCGTGGTCTTCGGCCGCATCGCGCCGCTGCAGGGCGCCGAGGAAGGCTGGATCGAATACCAGAAGGCCGACGGCAAGAAAGCCAAGACCGGGCTGGCTCCCGACGGCTATTTTGTGATTCAGGCCGCGCATGGTTCGTTGCACTTGGTCGGTTTCGCCTACCGCGAAGCGAAACGCTTGCACACGGTGACGTTCGCTTCGCCGCCGGCGTTCGACGTGCGGGCCGCCGCCGTCACCTACGTCGGCCTCGTCCTGCTCTCGCCGCTGACCCAGGATGTGTATCTGACCGACGATTTCATCCGCGACCGCGAGTGGCTCCTCACGCGGTATGGCGACAAAAAGGCGCCGGTCAGTCAGTTCGCGAACCAAAAGTTCTACGATTTGATGGTGCATTATCAGCGCGTCCCGGAGCCCGCGCCGCAGGTCGACGGCGGTCGCGCCGTCGTGCCCGAGACGCTGTTTCTCATGGGCGATGTTTTGCCCGGCGGTTGCCTCGCCGGTCCGGGCGGGGCCGACAAGACCGAAATTCCGCCGCGCGAGATTCTGGTTTCGTCGTTTCGCATCGATGTCGCGCCGGTCAGCCGCGATGCCTTCGGGCACGAAGGCGCCGAGGCGATCGACCACGTGAGCTGGAACGACGCGGCGGACTACTGTGCCCGCAAAGGCGGCCGATTGCCGACCGAAGCGGAATGGGAGTTGGCGGCGCGCGGCCCGCGCTGGGGCCGGCGCTATTACGCCGGGGCGCCGCCCCTGACCTCGGGCAAACCCGTCGGCGTGGGCGAGACGCCGGCGACCGATGCAGCGAGCAAATGGGAAAAAAGCCCCTACGGCGTGGAATTCCAGGGCGCGGATCTGGCCGAATGGACGCGGGACTGGTACGGGCCGCCGGCCGTCGCCGACGTCCCGGCGCGCGATCCGCAAGGACCGCCGACCGGCGACGAAAAAGTGGTCCGCGCCGGCCCGTATCGTTTTGCCGCCGCGCCGAGTCCGGGTCTAAAAAGCGTCGGTTTCCGCTGCGTGTACGGCGGCGCGGATTTGTCGAAAACGCCGGTGCAATCCGCGAATCCGCAGCCGCCGGCGCCGCCAGCAGCGCCGCCGCCGCGGGAACCGAAAAAAGACAAGCCGCCGGAACAATTGAAGACGGCGCGCGTCATCGCCGACGGCAACGTGTACGCGGGCCCGTCAACCAAAGCCGCCGTGGCGGCGCGCGTCGCGGCGGGCGACCTGGTGACGGTCATCGGTTGGAGCGATGAGTTTTACCTCGTGCGAATGGCCGACGGGGAGGAAGGTTTTGTGCGTAAGGATCTGCTCGACGAGCATAACGGAGGACGACCATGAACAAGCGATTTGCGTTTCTGCTGTTGACCGTGGCGCTGGCGCTGCTGCTGACGGCGGCGGTCTCGTGCGTCAAGCGCGGACCTGAAAGCGGCCTCGGCCAGCCGCCGCCGGCGCCGACGAAGGCCCCGGCCCCCGCCCCGGCCCCGATTGCGCCGCCGCCGGCCACGTCCGCCAACCCCGAACTCAAAGTGCTGAAAGTTTCGGGCGCCGGCGCCGGGCAGACGGGCATTTTCGTCGTCAAACTGCAATGGAACGGCGACAAACCGACCGACTGGACCATCAAAAAATGGACGATGATGCGCGATAAAACGGACCAAACCCAATCGATGCTCGTCATCGAGGACCAGAGCTTCCCGGTCAAGCCCGGCGAGCCGACCGTCGCGACCGTGCGGGCGATTCCGATCAACCCGACCAAAGAGCCGCCCCGCAACCTGATCGTCGAGTACGCCGGCATGCCGGTTTACGAATTGACCGACAAGATCGAGGATCCGAAGGTCAGGGCGCTCCAGGGCGCGATCGAGAAGGTCAACCAGGCTTTTGTCCAGATGATGCCGCTGGTTCGGATCGTCGGCGACAGCGTCCAATATGCGCCGAAAGACCGCGCCAAGGTCGAACCGTACCTGAGCATCGCGCTGTGGGACCTCTCCGGCGCCAAGCCGCGGCCTTACATCGAGCCGACCGTGCTCGAAGGCGCTTTCGTGGTCGCGTTCTCCGGCGGTATGACGCAGCGGGGCTTGGCGAGTTTCATTCAAAAGAAAAGCGCCGGCATCACCGAACGCAATGCCATCCAGGAGGCCGCGCGCATCGCGGGCCCGATCAACCGCCTGCTGGATATCGCGGGCCTCGATGCCCGCCTGACGAAGTAGCGGGGGCGGGGGGATCGGCGGACCGACGCGCTATTCGAAAACGACGGCGCGCATCGACAGCGAACCGAGGTCGAAGCCGATAATTGGGAAACGCGCCGTGTCGCGCGCGTCGGCGGCGCCGCACGCGTAGAGCAGCGGCAGGTAGTGGTCGGGCGTCGGGTGCGACATGCGCCCGGCCTCGGTGGCGAGCGCGCGGGCGAGAAATTCGTGGTCGTGCTGCGCGACGGCCTGCGCGACCTCGGCGTCGAACGCGCTCGCCCACGGCGGCGTGGCCGTGTCGCCGCGCATGGAACTCATCATCGCGTGGCGCAGATTGTGCGTAATGTTGCCGCTGCCAAGCACGAGCACGCCGACCTCTCTCAATGACGTCAGGTCGCGACCGATCGCCAGGCAGTCGGCGGCCGACGCGCGGCTGTTGACGCTCAGTTGCACAACCGGCACGTCGGCCAGCGGAAAAAGATGATGCAGCACCGACCACGCGCCGTGATCGAGACCCCAATCGGAACGCAACGACGCGCGTCCCTTGCCAAGCAGCGCCACGACCCGTCGCGCCAAGCCGCGGTCGCCCGGCGCCGGATACTGCATCTCGTAGAGTTCGCGCGGAAAACCGCCGAAATCGTGAATGGTCTCGGGAAATTCGTTGTCCGTGACGTACGTGCCGGGCGCGAACCAATGGGCCGAAATGCAGAGAATCGCTTGCGGCCGCGGCAGCGATGCGCCGAGCGCACGAAAGCCGCGGCTCCACTCGTTGTCCTCGATCGCGTTCATCGGCGAACCGTGACCGATGAACAGCACGGGCGAACGCGTTTTCTCTGACGCCATCGGCGATTCCTCCGACGGATCTTACGCGCTGGTCTTCTGCTCCTCGATCTTCCAGTGCGCGCCGGCCGTCAGCCAGCCCTTCAGCAACGCCGCGATGATGCAGCCGCCGAGTGCGAACGCGCCAAGAATCAGCCACATCGCCGATGGCGTGTGCCAGTAATCGAGCATGTTCTTTTCCAGCGCCGCTTTGAGCGGCACTTCGGCGCCCGCGACGATCACGTGCTCGGGCGACCAATGCATCAACATGTGCCCGGACAACGCGCTGACGATCATCTTCGCCATGAACCACGGGATCATCGTCATGCCCAGGTACGTGCCTTCCTGCCCCTTGGGCGCGATCGCTGCGGTGTATTCGTTGAGCTTCGGCGACCAGACGACCTCGCCGATGGTCAACAACACCATGCACGCGATCGCCATCCAAATGTGCGCACTGGCGAGGTCCATGTGATACCACTCCCACGGCAGCGCCATCGGCGCGAGCGACAACGCCGAAACCATGGCGCCGTAGACGAGCATTTTGAAAATATTGAACCGGTTGGTGATGGGAATGAACAGAATCAATCCGATGACGATGCCGATCGGGTTGATGGTGTTGAGCATGCCGATCGGCGCGTCGGGGCCGATCGTCCGCAGCCAATATTTCGGCATCAACAGATAGATGTACGTGTACACCGCGCGCACGCCGAGAATCAGGGTGATCAACACCAACAGCCGCCAAAAAGCCTTCTCGCGCACGACTTCGCGCACGATTTGCAGCGGGTTTTTCCGCTCGACCTTCTTCGTCGTCGCGTTCGGGTCGGGCGTTTCATCCGGCCCGAGAAGCTGATCTTCGCGGCGGATCAAAAGCGCGCCGGCCGCCAGGCAAAGCAGCGCCGTCACGACGCCCATCGTGAAGACGTGGACGTTGGGCAGATGCAGCCACTTGCGGATGACGTCGATCATCGCGCCGCCCAGCGCCGCGCCGACGTTCATGAACAAGTACCACAAATTGAATCCGGCGCTGCGCGACCTCTTGGTCGTGAATCGCGCGCACGCGGATTGAAACACCGTTTGAATCGACGCCATGAACGGCGCCATCAACAAAAACAGTCCGGCCGCCAGATATCCGCGGTGCGGCAGCGACGGCGTCAGGCCCACGAACACCACGCCCAGGCGCAAGATCAGCATGCCGAACATCGAGCCGTACAACGATTTCTTGATGCCGAGCCAATCCGTAAACATGCCCGAAACAAATAGAAAGATCGTCGTCGCCGTGGTGAAGACCGTGATCGCGTAGCCGGCGTTTTTGTCGTTGACGCCCAGGTCTTCCGAAAGAAAGACCGAGGCGATGGTCAGCATCGCGAAATAAAACGTGCAATCCAAAAAGTTGACGAGTTGAATGCCCCAATATTCGGTCCGCGTTTCCTTCAGCACATTGAAATCGCGGAAGTAGCTGACGATCAGGTCCCACGCGCCTTTCGACGCAACCGTTTCGTTGCTCACAAACACCTCGTTTTCGTCGCGGCGGGCGCCGCATGCGGGAGAATTATGAATGCGATCCTTGCTTGCTTTGTGCGCCATCTTCCGGCAAAGCTAGGGGGCCGTCAACCATAAACTCCGTGGCTTGTCCGACGAGGCCTGCTCATGAATCGCCGCTTGCTGGTTGCGCTCGTGCCGTCGCTCCTTCTGCTTGCCGGCTGCGTCTTCGCCTATCGCCCGCCGGACGATTCGCCTCACGCCGCCGCCGCGCCGAAGGGCATGCCGGGATTTCCCGAAAAACTCTGGGTCGATGCGCCTCCGCATGAACTGCAGTCGATCCCCTTGGCGACCGACATTTTCACGCGGCTCTCCGCGCATGCCGATCCGGCGGTCGTGAACATCTTTTCAACGACCAACGTTCAGACCCGCGTTGGCGACCCGCTCGGCTTGTTCACCGTGCGCACGCCCAATCTCGATTTTTCCGCCAAAGCCTTGGGCACCGGCTTTCTGATCAGCCCCGACGGCTTCCTGCTGACCAACGCCCACGTCGTCGCCGAGGCCGATGAAATCAAGGTTTTTCTGTGGCAGGAGAGCGAAGTGCGCGTGGCGCGGCTCGTCGGGCTCGATGTTGCGTCGGACCTCGCGTTGCTCAAGATCGAATACAAACAGCCGCTGCCGTTTCTGACGCTCGCCGATTCCGACGCGGCGGCCGTCGGCGAAATGGCGGCGGCGATCGGCAATCCATTCGGCCTGGAACATTCCGTCACCAACGGCCTGATCAGCGCCAAACACCGCCGGATTCACGAAGGCCGGCAAGGCGCGTTCGAGGACTACCTGCAGACCAGCGCCCAGATCAACCCCGGCAATTCCGGCGGCCCGCTGCTCAATCTCTACGGCGAGGTCGTCGGCGTGAACACCGCTGTCGTGCAGGGCGGGCAGGGGATCGGCTTCGCCGTGCCGAGCAACCTGGTCAAAGAAATTCTGCCGCACTTGATGCGCGCCGGCCGCGTGGTCTCGTGTTACGTCGGCGCCGAGATCGTCGAGGCCGCGCCCGACGAGGCCGCGCGGCTCCAACTGCCGAACCGCCGCGGCGGCGAAATCAAGAGCGTCGTCGCGGGCGGCCCGGCGGCGCAAGCCGGCCTGCGCGCCGGCGACGTCGTGGTGCGGGTCAACGGCCGGCAGGTCTACGATTCCCTGGCCTTGTTGCGCACGCTGAGCCTGCTTATCGCCGACCGGCCGGCAACGCTGACCGTCCTTCGCAACGGCCGCCAGCAAGACGTCAAAATCACCCCGGTGGTCGCGGCGAGGGATACAACCGGCGGGCGTTAAACCGCGACAGCGTATTATTCTTGTGATAACATTCACATTGATTGTGAAGGGCCAAGCATGCGGCGAATGGAAATGCCGTCGCAGGAGCCCGTAGCCTCGCGACGCCGGCGCGGCGTTGTCGCGATTCTGCTGTTGATTCTCGCGGCGGCGCTGGCCTTTCTTGTTTTTCATCACTGGCCGAAGAAACCGACCGAAACCGCCGCCGGCCCGCCGCCTGCGCCGCGAAGCCGCCACGCCCACGCCAGGTCTCACCCCGGCGCCGCGGCGGCAACCGACGACGAGAAAACAAGAAAGCCTTGCGTGACGAAGAACGAGTATCCGAGCGATGACGGTGAAGTGACCTGGACGATTGTGGACCGCGATTGCGACGGCGCCCACGTCGACTGCGAGTACACCAAGCGCGATTTTCACCGGCAGGTGGTCGAGACGTGGCGCGACGAAGGCTGCACGGGCGCGCCCAAGGAACGGCGCTGCTTTCATCGCGAACACGGTTCCTTGCCATTATAAAACGGTTTCCGCGGACGGGGCGCAGTTCGTGACGATGAACAGCAGCGCGGGCGACATGACCGCCCCCGACGGGTGCGACTATGTCCAGCACGACCCGCTGTCGCCGGGTCAATTGGTTTGCTTGGTCGACGCGCACTGCGATGGTCATCCTGTCGAAGCTGAGCGTCGCATCGCGCCGCCGTTCGCCACGGCGCAATCCTGGTTCTGGTTCGAGCGGCATCCGGAAATCGGCGAGTGGCTGGAGCAGTTCTCCAGGTTTGTGACGGCCCAGGTCAGCGAACTGCCTGACGAATTCTTGAACCAGATGCACGACTGGATTCAGGACCTCATGGACCAAAACCCGTAAGCCGGCGCACGCCGCCGCTCGCCCGCGGCGCCGGCGCGGCAAATGCGCGAAACGCTCATTATTTAGACGATCCCGAAAGCGGGCTGTCTTGCCGCGGCGAAAACTGAATCACGGTTCATTTCCGTCATTGACAATCGCCGGCTCATGCTTTATAAGGCGCCAGACCTAAGTCGTTAAAGAAACTCAACGGCAGCAATCCTCAGGACGCATGGGGCACGTAGTGAACGCTTTTTTTGCGACGCAATGCGGCAGAAAAAACGCGTTCGCGTCGTGTTCCGCTTCCGGGCGCCGCCGAGCCGGTTCATTTTTCCAGGATTCTTGAATCCGCATCTTTGAAAGGAGGGCGTGATGGCAGTTGACAGCAGATGGGCCTCGAGTTCGCTCAGGCGCTCATCGGTCGCGCGCAAGGCGGTGGTCGGCGCGATCTTTCTCGGCGTTTTGTTCGCCGCCGTTTCCGCGTTCGCCAGCGAAGCGGAACTGGTTGTTCCCGACCTGAGCAGCCAGACGTTCGTCGGCGGCGTTTCGGGCAGCGCGCTGCTGTGGGGCGGCATGGTGATCTGCCTGCTGGGCATGGCCTTCGGCCTGATCCAGTTCATGCAGATCCGCAATCTGCCGGTGCACAAAGCGATGCTCGAAATCTCGGAACTGATTTACGAAACCTGCAAGACCTACCTGATCCAGCAAGGCAAATTCCTCGCCATGCTGTGGGCGTTCATCGCCGCGATCATGGTGGTCTATTTCGGCTTCCTGAAAGAAGGCTACAGCGCCATTCAGGTGGTCATCATCATCATCTTCAGCATCGTCGGCATTCTCGGCAGCTATTCGGTGGCGTGGTTCGGCATCCGAATCAACACGTTCGCGAACTCGCGCACGGCGTTCGCCGGCCTGCAGGGCATGCCGTATCCGACGATGGCCATCCCGCTGAAGTCGGGCATGAGCATCGGCATGCTGCTGATCAGCGTCGAGCTGGTCATGATGCTGTTCATCCTGCTCGTGATTCCGGGCGCGTACGCCGGCCCGTGCTTCATCGGCTTCGCGATCGGCGAGTCGTTGGGCGCGGCCGCATTGCGCATCGCCGGCGGCATTTTCACGAAGATCGCCGACATCGGCTCCGACCTGATGAAGATCGTCTTCAAGATTAAAGAAGACGACGCGCGCAACCCGGGCGTCATCGCGGACTGCACGGGCGACAACGCGGGCGATTCGGTCGGCCCGACGGCGGACGGCTTCGAAACCTACGGCGTCACCGGCGTGGCGTTGATCTCGTTCATTCTGCTCGCGGTGAAGAGCAGCGAAGTGCAGGTGCAGTTGCTGGTGTGGATCTTCGTGATGCGCATCGGCATGATCGTCACCAGCGCGCTGTCGTACTTCATCAACGGCGCGATTTCCAAGGCCCGTTACGGCAAGGCGACGAAGTTCAATTTCGAGAGCCCGCTGACCACGCTGGTGTGGCTGACGTCCGCGATCTCGATCGGCATGACGTACCTGCTGTCCGCCTCGCTCGTTCCGGGTCTGGGCGACGGTTCGCAATGGTGGAAACTCGCGTCGATCATCACCTGCGGCACCCTGGCCGGCGCGATCATTCCGGAATTGGTCAAGGTCTTCACCTCGACGAACTCCGGCCACGTGAAAGAAATCGTCACGGCGTCGCGCGAAGGCGGCGCTTCGCTCAACATCCTCTCCGGCCTCGTCGCCGGCGACTTCAGCGCCTACTGGATGGGCGGCGCCATTATCGCCCTCATGGCCGCGGCCTGGGGCGTGAGCACGTTGGGCCTCGACAGCCTCATGTCGTATCCGGCGATCTTCGCCTTCGGTCTGGTCGCGTTCGGCTTCCTGGGCATGGGCCCCGTGACGATCGCGGTCGACTCGTATGGCCCGGTGACCGACAATGCGCAGTCGGTCTTCGAACTCTCGACGATCGAGACGCTGCCCGGCATCAAAGAGGACATCAAGAAGCAGTACGGCTACGAGCCGAATTTCGACAAGTGCAAGGCGTATCTCGAAGAAAACGACGGCGCGGGCAACACCTTCAAGGCGACCGCGAAACCCGTGCTGATCGGCACGGCCGTCGTCGGCGCCACGACGTTGATCTTCTCGATCATCCAAGTGCTGATTGGCAACGCCGCGCATGGAGCGGTCAATCTCGACGCCGCGCGCCAATTGGTCACGGAAGGCCTGTCGATTCTGAATCCGCTGTTCCTGCTCGGATTGATCACGGGCGGGGCCGTGATTTTCTGGTTTGCCGGCGCGTCGACGCAAGCCGTCTCCACCGGAGCCTACCGCGCGGTCGAGTTCATCAAGAAGAACATCAAACTCGACGGCACGGCCGAGAAAGCGTCGGTATCCGACAGCAAGAAGGTGGTGGAAATCTGCACGCAGTACGCGCAGAAGGGCATGTTCAACATCTTCCTCGCGGTGTTTTTCTCGACGCTCGCCTACGCCTGCGTCAACGCCTACTTCTTCATCGGCTACCTGATCTCGATCGCGATCTTCGGCTTGTACCAGGCGATCTTCATGGCCGACGCTGGCGGCGCCTGGGACAACGCGAAGAAGCTGGTCGAGACCGACATGTCGTACGGCGGCAAGGGCACCGAGCTGCACGCCGCGACCGTCGTGGGCGACACGGTCGGCGATCCGTTCAAAGACACCTCGTCGGTGGCGATGAACCCCATCATCAAGTTCACGACCCTGTTCGGTCTGCTCGCGCTCGAGCTGGCGATCACCATCGACTCGACGGCGGTGAAGGTCAGCCTCGCGCTGGCGTTCCAGCTCGTGGCGATGTTCTTCGTCTATCGGTCGTTCTACGGGATGCGCATCCCGGTGCTGCAAGACAAGAAATAAACGCGAAATCGCGCAGGCGATGCGGGCCGGCCGGGCGTCACGCTCGGCCGGCCCGTTTGATTTTCGGACGATCCTCCAAGGCGATTTTTTTGCCGCGTTTTCCGTTTGACTCGCGTTTCCGCTTGCGTATAATGCAACAACTTGTTCAGGGTGGTTTTCAAGTTTACTGTTTCCGTTGCAAGGAGAAGGTCGATGCGCGCATTGTATCTCGTGCTGAGTTTGGCGGTCCTGGCGGCCTTGCTGGCGATTCCCGCGATCGCGGCCGTGAACAACAATCCGGCCGGCGGGTCCGAAGACCATGTGCTGCAGTCCGACGACGACTCGGCGCCCAGCGACGACGATACGTCGCCCGGCGTCGACGACGACAGCTCCAATCCGCTCCAAGCGCGTACGACGTACGCCGACGGAAACATCGACGGTTGCGGCTGCTACTAGGCCGCCATTCCACAGACCTCGTTTCCATGCAGGGTTCCCCACAGCGGGAACCCTGTTTTTTTGTCCGCGCGCCAACTGCCTCCGCCGCCGGCCCGGATTGACGCCGCCGCGTTCCGGTCCTAATTTCCCCGGGAAACAGAGGGTCGACAATCACGTCGGTTTGGACGCGGCGGCCTGAACGCGCCCCGTCGAACGCCGCGGCCGAGGGAGTCGAGATGACCGAGAAGGCAGAGAAAGAAAATCGCGAACCCATCGCGAAGGATGTGCAGCGCTCGCTGGATGAAATCAAGAAGACGCTCAACAGCGCCCGCAAGTACCGCGGCACGCAGCAGAAGCGCGTCGGGATGCTGTTTTCGGGCGGCCCGGCGCCGGGCGGCAACGCGGTCATTTCCGGCGCCGCGCTGTCGTTTCTGAACGACGGCTGGGAAGTGATCGGTTTTTACAAGGGCTACGAATATCTGGAGCAGTTCGACCGCGAGAAGCCGCGCCAGTTCCGCGAGGGCACGCATTTCAAGCGGCTCGGCTACGAAGATGTCACGAAAATCCGCCAACTCGGCGGCATCTTCATCAAGACTTCGCGCGCCAACCCGAGCAAACTCGGCGGCCACGAGATCCGCAGTCCGAACGACCTGCTCGACGAAAAGCGCTCGGCCAAGCTCTACAACGTGCTCAACGCCATGGAGTTCATGGGCATCCAGGCGCTGATTTCCATCGGCGGCGACGACACGTTGAAGACCGCGTTTTATCTGCACCTGCTGGGTTTGCCGGTGGTGCACGTGCCGAAGACGATCGACAACGACTACTTCGGCATCCCGTGGACCTTCGGCTACTTCACCGCGATCGAGCACGCGCGCCAGGCGATCAAAGTCTACAACGCCGAAGCGCAGACGACCGACGCCTGGTGGATTCTGGAATTGATGGGTCGCAAGACCGGCTGGTACACGCTCGGCGCCGGCATCTCCGGCGAGGCCGTGCGCATGATCGGCCCCGAGGAAGTGGGCCCGCGCCTCGACCTGAACAAGCTTGCCGAAGAGATTCTCGAACTCGTGCTCCAGCGGGAAAAATTCGGCAAGCGCTACGGCGTCGTGCTTGTCTCCGAGGGCCTCGTCGATCGCCTGCCGGATGACCAGCGGCCCCAGGAAGTCGACGAGCACGGCAACATCAAGTTCTCCGAAGCCTTGTTCGGCCTGCGCCTGGCCAGACTCGTCGGCGACCTCTACAAACAGAAGACCGGCAAAAAACTCAGCATCAAGGCCGAGACCGTCGGCTACACCACGCGCTGCGCGGAGCCGTCGGCATTCGACATCTTGCTGGGCAGCCAACTCGGCATGGGCGCGTTCCGCTTCATCAGCGAAGGCCATGGCGGCAACATGGTCAGCGTCGGCGACAACCTCGAAATCAAAGCCGTGCCGTTCGAGCAACTGATCGACCCGAACACGTTCCGCACCCGCATCCGCTATGTGCCGATCGACGGCGACTTTTTCAAACTCGCCAAATCGCTCGAGTTCCGGCGGCAACAGGAAATCTGACGCGACGAACCGTCTTACGAGAGGACGGCCGGGCGCCCAAAATGCCCGGCCGTTCTGTTTGCGCCGGTTGCGGCGGGCCTTGGCGCCGCCGCCGCCGGCGACTTAAAATAAAAAAATGAAGCCCGCGCGAATGATCTTCACTTTCGGAATCGCGCTCGCCGTTTTCGGCGCGGCCTGGGCTGTCGCCGCCGATCCGCCGTGGCGCACCGTCGCGGGGGGCCGCTACCTCGTCTTTCCGCCGGCGCATCCGGCCGGCGAAAAGTGGCCGCTGTTGTTCGCCTTGCACGGCATGGGCGGCGAGGCGCAGAGCTACGGCCGCTTATGGCGCGACGCGCTGGGCGGCGGCTACCTCGTCGTCGCGCCGCAAGCGCCGCTGCGCGAACGCAACGGCGCCATGGTCGCCTCGTGGGGGAACAATCGCGAGACGCAGACGTTCCTCCTCGGCGTTTGGGACGAAGTTCACCAACAGCATCAAATCGACCCGGCGCACACGGTGGTCGCGGGCTACAGCGCTGGCGGCTACGCCCTATGGACGCTCGTCAACGCCCGCGTCGAGCAGGTCGCGGGGGTGATTTTCCAGGCCGCCGTGCCGCGCCCGAATGCGGGGTCGCTGAAGGGCAAGCACGTGTTTCTCATCGCCGGCGAGGGCGACGGCAGCTTCGACCGAACCAAGGCGGACCAGGCGTTCGAGGAACTGACCAGGCAGGGCGCCGCCGTGCAAATGTACGTGGCGCCGGGCGCGTCGCACGCGTCGGTCTACGACAAGATCCGTCCGGCGGCGGCCTGGATTCTGGCCGATTTCTCGGCGCCCCGCGCGCCGTAGTTCGCCGCGTCCGCCCAAAAAAGCATTGACGCGCCGCGTCCGGCCGCGGTATAGAAATGCCACGACCTTTTCGCCGTCTCACGCGATAAAAAAAACAAAGGTGGGGCTCGATGGAACAAGAAAAGAACCTTGCGCAGATGTTCAAGAATCGTGCGGCCAAATTCGGCGACAAGCCGCTGTTGCGCTGCAAGAAAGACGGCCGGTGGGTTGCGCTGTCTTACAAAGACGTCGAACGTCGGGCGACGGACATTGCGTTGGGGTTCCTGGCGCTCGGTTTCAAGCGATCCGACCGCATTTCGCTGTTGGCGGAGAACCGGCCCGAATGGGCGATGGTCGACCTCGCGACGCAATTTCTCGGCGGCATCCTCGCGACGATTTACGCGACGAACACGCCGGAACAGTGCGCCTACATCGTCAACAATTCCGAGTCGCGCTTCGTCGTGGTGTCGAACAACAACCAGCTCAACAAGCTGACCGGCAAGGGCGTCCGGCTGCCGCTGGTCGAGAAGATCGTCATTTTCGATGCGATCGACGGCATCACCGACCGCGACGTGCGCGTGTTGCCGCTGGCCAAACTCGAGGAATTGGGCCGCGCGTACGACCGGCCGGAGGAATTGGACAAAGCGATCGCCGCGACCACGTTCGACGACGTGGCGACGTTGATCTACACCTCGGGCACGACCGGCGACCCGAAGGGCGTCATGCTGACGCACGGCAATTTTTACACGAACGCCCAATCGTGCATTTCCGTGACGCCGGTCACCGAAAACGAAACGTTTCTGAGCTTCCTGCCGCTGTCCCACAGTTTGGAGCGGACGGCCGGCCACTGGATTCCGCTGTATATCGGCGCGACGATCAATTACGCCGAATCGATCGAGGCGCTGCGGCAGAACCTGCAGGAAATCAAACCGACGACAATGGTCAGCGTGCCGCGCATTTACGAGAAGTTTCACGCGGCAATTACCGACAACGTCGGCAAGAGTTCGCCGGTCAAACAGAAACTCTTCGCCTGGGCGCTGGCGACGGGCAAGAAAATCGGCGCGCTCAAACGCGACCACAGGCCGATTCCGTATCTCCTCGCGCTGCAGAACGACCTGGCCGACAAGCTCGTTTTTGAAAAAATCAAGGCGACGCTCGGCGGCAAGCTGCGCTACGCCGTCAGCGGCGGCGCGCCGCTCGCCCCGGAGTTGTTCGAGTTCTTCTTCGCGCTCGGCGTCACGATCTACGAGGGCTACGGTCTGACCGAAACGACGCCGATCGTAACCTGCAACACGCCGGCCGCCGTGCGCATGGGCTCCGTCGGCCGGGTGATCCCCGGCGTCACGGTCAAGATCGCCGACGACGGCGAGATTCTCGTGCGGGGGCCGAACGTCATGAAGGGCTACTACAAGGCCCCGGAAGCGACGGCCGAGGCGATCGTCGACGGCTGGTTCCACACCGGCGACATCGGCGAACTCGACGCCGACGGTTTCCTGCGCATCACCGACCGCAAGAAAGACCTGATCGTCACGGCCGGCGGAAAAAATGTCGCGCCGCAGAACATCGAGAACCTGCTGAAGATGGACCGCTACATCGAGCAGGTGAACATCATCGGCGATCGGCGGCGTTACTTAACCGCGATCATCGTGCCGAATCTCGCCGAAGTCGAGAAATGGGCCCAGGCCAAAGGCCTGAAATTCGTCGAACGGCCGGAGTTGGTGAAGCTGCCCGAGGTCAAGCAACTCCTGCAAGAATCCGTCGAAAAGGTCAACCGCCAACTGGCTAAGTATGAGTCGATCAAGAAATTTTACGTGACCGACGTCGTCTTCAGCCAGGAGAACGACATGCTGACGCCCACCATGAAGGTCAAACGCAAGAAGGTGAACGCGCGGTTCGCCAAGGAAATCGAGGCAATGTACGAAGAGTGAGCTACTGCGTGATCGCGTGATAGAGTTGATCGGCCGTCTTGGTTTCCGAACCGCCGCCGAGACTTTGTTGGAGCAGCGTGGCGTAATCGCCTGAGAGGTTGGTGATCACCAGCTTGTTGTTCAGGAAGCGCAGGTTGTGCGCCAACTCCCAAATCAGTTGCCGCGGCTGGGTGGCGCCGACGAGCGCGCCGAGGCCCAGGAAATCGTCGCCGTGCATTTTGTATTTCTTGTGCCCCTGGAACGCAATGATCACTTCGCTGACGTCGCGGCCCTGCATTTCGTGGGCGAATTGCAGAAACGTCCGCAGCAAACCGGCCTGGCCGCCCGGCGGGCCGACGGCGCGCACGTCGAAGACGATCGAGCCGACGTCGAAGAACGAATCGAAGTAGACGGTCGTGCGCACGCCGAAATTACGGGCGTCGCGCGCCATGACGCGGTCCAACGGGCGTTGCAGCAGCAGGTAGTTCTTCGCGGCCACGGCGATCATGCACAACGCGGCCAGCAGCACGAGCGCGGTCACAAACCGTTGCACGTTTTTGGCGGTGACGAACCGCAGCGGGTTTTTTCTCAATAAAAGCATAGCTGCCGGACTCCTTCCGCGCTGTCCAATCGGCCCATGATGACGCAACCCCTGATGTTGGCCCTTCCCCAGGGCAGAACGTAGCATTCGACGCGCCGCAAAACAAGCGGCCCGCCACGGAAACGGCCCGTATGGTTCACGGAAGTTGCTTTATGGGAGGAAATTTGCCGCAGATAGCACGACGCCTCTCCGTGGATGAACCACGAAGAGGCGTGTGCGCGTCATATTTTTCTGTCCATTAGTTGCTTTGTCTGTCATCCAATGCTCGGCGACCGTCCACTCGCCGCTGTCCATGAACCGAACCAACCCGACCATCCATTTCGAAAAGGCGCCGCGTCTTCCGCCCTTTCGGTTCGCCAACCGACCGGCGCGGCGCCGGAAACGCACCCCCGCCTCAATGCGGCTTGCGCTTGCTGCCGCCGTTAAGCCCGCTAACCAGGGTCAGCGTGCCCACCAACGTGCATACCAGCGCGAGATTCACAGCCATTTCGACCATTTTCCGATCCTCCCATTCGAGGTCGCGGCTTTCCCGCCGCCAACCACGGCGCCCGCAGATGTCGCCGGCGTCAATCCGCTGGCTGCGCAATCCCTTGCTCTCGCGAGCGTCCGGTTGAATGGAAGCCCCGTTCAGCCGACCCGACTGAACTGCATCCCGCTATTTGATTTTCAATTCGCACCAGAAACCCCGTTACCGAGGTGAATCAAATGTGCACATGATCCAGTGGCCGGACCATCGGGCTTTCCCTGAGGGCGCCTTGCCAAAAACAGCAGGCGGCGGACGCCGGCTTGCACCGTCTCAGGCGCGTTGGCGCCGCCGCAAGTTCTTGTATAATGAGGCGTTTTTTCGGTCGCAACATCGCAGCCTGCCGAGACGCCGAACCGCGCGCTTGGCCCACGTAGAAAGGCGTTCCATGGAAATCGCCGAAGCGACGAGCACGGGCACGTCGGAGAATTCGCTGTTCCACAAGCTGGTCTACGCGCTCGGCAGTCTGCCGGTCGGCCTGACCTCCGGCGTCATCGGCGCCTGGCTGATGTTTTATTATTGTCCGCCGGCCGATTCCGGCCGCACCGGTTTCGTTTCGCCGCAGGTCTTCGGCCTCTGGATGCTGATTTTGAGCGTTCCGTCGGCGCTCGCCGATCCGACCGTCGGCCATTTTTCGGACGGCACGCGTTCGCGCCTGGGCCGCCGCATCCCTTACATTTTGTACGGCACGCCGGTCTTGCTGCTGTCGTTCGTGCTGCTGTGGTTCCCGCCCAATAACGGCATCAGCCTGGCAAACACCCTGTGGCTGATTGCGTGCGTGCTGGTGTACTACCTGTCGTTCACCGTCGTCGTGAATCCGTTGCTGGCGATCATGCCGGAGAACTGGCAATCGGACAAAGACCGCATGTCGGTCAGTTCGCTGATGTCCGTGTCCGGCGCGATCGGCACGCTGCTCAGCTCGGCCGCGGGCGTGCTGATCGAGGCGATGCCGAACACCTCGACAATTCTCGGCATCGGCGTCAACGGCTTTCGCCTCTCGGCGCTGATCTGCGCCGTTGTCACGCTGGCCTGCCTCGCGCCGACGGTGCTCTGGATTCGCGAAACGCCGCATTCGGCCGCCAAGGAAGTGCCGTTCAGCATCTGGCAATCCGGCTGGGAGACGCTCAAGAATCCGGCGTTTTTGCCGTACCTGATTTCGGTCGCGCTGATCAACACCTCGACGACGCTCGTGATCGCGCTGTTGCCGTATCAGGTGACCGTGCTGGCGAAATCCAGCGAGGGCGCCGCCGGCGCGTTGATGGGCGGCTTGATGATCGCCGCGATGCTATTCCTGCCGTTGGTCAACAAGCTGATCGACAAGTTTCCGCGCCGCACGCTGTACCTCGGCTCGTGCCTCGGCATGGGCGTCATTCTCTGCTTCATGTACTTGATGGGCGTCATTCCGGCGCAAAGCTGGTCCATTTTCGGCCTCGCGATCCCCGTGCGGCTCGCGTTCGTCACCGGGCTGCTGTTGTGCGCGGCGCCGTTCGTTTCGGTGTTTCTGGTCGTGCCGCGCACCCTGCTCGCCGATGTCATGGACTACGACGAACAATTGACCGGTTACCGGCGCGAGGCGATGTACAACGGCATGGAGAGCCTGATCGGCAAGATCCCCACCGGCTTCGCGCCGTTGATCATGGGCGCGCTCTTCGCGCACTTCGGCAACACGGCGGCCCAATCGCAGGGCATTTTGCTCTCGGCCATCGCCGGCGGCGTGCTGACCGTGCTGGGGTGGGCGGCGTTCTTGAAGTACCCGCTGCGCAAATAGGCGTTGTCGTGGGAAGTCTGGGAATTCTGGGAATTCTGGGAGCCATGGGGTCGCCTGTCGCAGAATTCCCGGATATCCCAGGATTCTCAGATTTCCCAATTGCCTTCGCGGTCAAATCACCGGATTCAGCCCCAACTGCCGCGCGATCACGAGGCGCTGAATTTCGCTGGTGCCTTCGCCGATCTCCAGCAGGCGCTGGTCGCGGTAGAACCGCTCGATCGCATATTCCTTCATCAGCCCGTAGCCGCCGTGCAGTTGCACGCCGGCGTGCACGATGTCGCGGAACGCTTCCGACGCGTAGAGCTTGGCCATCGCGCCGGCCATCGTAAACGGCTTGCCGTTTTCGCAGAGCCACGCCGCCTTGTAGACCAGCATGCGCGCCGCTTCGATCTGCATCGCGGCGTCGGCCAGCTTGTAGGAGTTGACCTGGAAATCGGCCACCGGCCGGCCGAATTGCTTGCGCTCCTGCCCGTATTTCAGCGCGAGCTCGAACGCGCCCTGCGCGCCGCCGAGGCCCATCGCGGCGATCGAGAGCCGGCCGCGGTCGAGCGTTTTCAGCATCTGCTTGAAGCCTTCGCCGCGTTTGCCGAGCAGATTCTCCGCCGGCACGCGGCAGTCTTCGAAATACAATTCGCCCGTGTTCGAACCGCGCCACATCAGCTTGTGGTGCATTTCCTTTTGCACGAAACCCGGCGCGTCGTTCGGCACGAGGATGCAACTGATCTCCGGCCGGCCGTCGTAGCGCTTGCCCGTGATCGCCTGCACCACGCACACGCCGCTGACCTTCGAAGCGGAATTGGTGATGAAGATCTTGCTGCCGTTGATCACCCATTCGTTGCCGTCAAGCACGGCGGTCGTACGGCTCGCGCCGGCGTCGGACCCGGCGCCGGCCTCGGTCAGGCCGAAGCTCGCGAGAATCTCGCCGGAGCAAAGCCGCGGCAGCCATTTCTGCTTCTGTTCGTCGCTGCCGAAATAATAGATCGGGCCGATGCCCAGCGAATTGCCGGCCGCAATCGTCGCCGCCTGACTGCCGTCGATGCGCGCGATTTCCTCGACGGCGATGATGTACGAAACGTAGCCGACATTCGAGCCGCCGTACTCTTCCGAGACGAACATGCCGAACAGGCCCATTTCACCCATCTTGCGGACGAGGGCCGGCGAGAATTCTTCTTTTTCGTCGAGTTCGGCCGCGACCGGCCCGATTTCCCGTTCGGCGAAATTGCGCACCTGCTGCCGTAATATTCGTTGTTCGTCGGAAAGGTCGTAATCGAGCATGGAACTCCCCCATCCGGCTGTCGTCGCTCTGTGGATATATTAATTCCGCGGTTGCCTGCCAACCTTCGCTTGCCGCGAAGGGCAGTCCGGATGGACAGGATCGGCCACCGCCACATCCTGTCCACCCCGTGAATCCTGTTGATCTTGTCAAAAAACCCTTCTACAGCGTGCCGTCGCGCGACGCCGCGCGCCAGAAACGATCCAAGTCCTCGAGTACGCGAATGCCTTCGCGGTTGGACAGCCACAAGTCGCCGAGCGCGAACTCGTTGGTCAACGCCAGGCCGGTCGTCCACTTCTCGATCACCTTCGGGTTCTTGAGGGCCAGCGTGGTCGAGGGCGTTTTGCTCGGCTTGGGCAGCAAATTGATGGCGCCCTTTTTCGCCGCGAACGCCAGCGTGCCGCCGGAGGTCACCAGGTTGATCTCGAAATTGAGGGACTTCAGCCGCGCCTTGTTCCGCGGGCTCTTGTTGACGCCGGCGAAAAACGTGGTGACGCAGGCCGCCGTTTTTGCGAGGGCCTTTTTCGCCTTGTCGTTCGCCGGGAACTTCGGCGGCTGCGGCTCGCTCCAGTCGAGGTCGGTGTCGAACAGCGGCGTCTTCGCGATCTGCTCCTTGGTCAGTTCTTTTTGCGGAACGCAGAACACGTCGCGAATCCAGCCTTCGCGCTTCTTTTTGAACACCAGCTTGATCTTCGTGCCGGCCTTGAAGATGCCGGGGCGGATGACGCCGGTCCGGGTTTCGAGGCCGAACATCATGTGGACGTCCGTGACGAGGGCGCCTTTTTTCAACACGACGTAAGCGTGCGCGAACGGCGCGTCGCCGTGCATGCGGGCCGGCGCGAACAACGTGATGACCGGGTCCGCGTCGGTGATCTCGCCGACGTCCGGCAGTTCGATCAATTCGAGTTTGGCGAAGCGGCACGGCGCGTAGCCGCAGAATTCGAGGTAGGCGGGCGCGTAAACCTGGCCGCACTTCGGGCAGCGCGCGCCCATCAGTTTCGCTTCTTCGAGCAGCGGCAGCAGCCACCGGCTCTGTTCGCCGTCGACGACCATCTGCGGGACGCCGAACATGCGCGGCGACAACAACACGCGCTCGTTTTCGAGTTGCACGATTTCGGGTTTCAGCGAGAGCATGCCTTTGACAACGGCAGGATTGATCATTTTCATCGGGAGCCCCTTTCTAGTGTTCCAACTGCAGAACCCAGACGCCGCCGTACACCGCGTCCGCGCCGCCGGTGCCGTGCACCGCGCCGAACTCGACCTGGTTCTGCACCATGTAATGGTAGACTTCCCACAGGGACATCATATTCGAGGCCCCGACCGCGTGACCCGAATAAATCAGCCCGCCAAACGGATCGACGACCAACTTGCCGCCTTCCATGATCGTGCCGTCGTACACCAGGTCCTGCGACCGGCCGATCGGCGCGAAACCCATCATCGCCAGCGTGATCAAGCCTTGCGGCCCGAACGCGCAGTGCTGGCCGACGACGCCGATCTGCGCCGGCTTGATGCCGGCCATCTCGTAAGCGCGCTCGGCCGCGATTTTATCGGACTCGATCAGGTGGATATTCTGATGCTGATAGCCCTTGCCGACGTACGTCGATTCGACCGCGTGGCCGATGCCGGCGACGCGCACCAAGGGGCGGCCCGTCGCCTTCGAGATTTCGCGCGCGTGGTCTTCGTCCGCCAGCAGCACGGCGACCGACCCTTCCGAGTAAACGCACACTTCGCCGAGGCGGATATCGCCGATGATGATGCGCGAATTTTTCACCTGCTCGGCGGTGACGACTTCGGGGTAGCGCTGCGCCAACGGGTTCTTCAGGCCGTTTTTGCACACTTGCTCGATGAAGCACGCCCGGGCGTCCATCTGCAGGTCGTGCGGATACGCCTGGCGATAGCCGTTGATGATCTGCGCGTAACTCGACGACGCGGTCACGCCCAGCGGCCACTGCGTCCAGAACGGCCACGAGTAGGCGATGGTGTCGATGACCATCGGCGTCGTGCTTTTCGTCTGCGGGTCGTAGCTGTCCTGCGCCTTTTCCACGCCGAGCGCGAGGCCCATCTTGTGCCGGCCGGCCGCGATCGCGTCGTACGTGCGCGTGAGGCACGCCATGCCGGTTTGCCCGCCGGTCGTGACGCGGTCCATTTCCTTCAGATGCAGGCCCAACACGTCGTTCAAAAACGTCTCGGGAATCGCATGACCTTCGAAAATGTCGTTATAAATGCCGAAACTGGTGAAACTCACCGGATCCAGCGTGAAATCGGGGGGCATCTCTTCCAACAGGGCGATGCCGCCCAACTGGGCCAACTTCCAGTACGTGGCATCCAAGTACCGCCCCAGCATCTTGGACATGCCGACCCCGACAACATAGACGTTTGCCATCAAACACTCCTTTCGCTGTCGATTGCTCTCGCAGAAGGTGTACACCGAGCCCTTGAAACGCAAGGTTTTTATCAGAAAGCCACAAGTAAGTAAATACAAAATCGTTAGTTTTGGCGCTGTTTTTTCCGGTGGACGGTACAAGACAAGCTCGCCTTGGAAAGATCGGCCAGTCGAGCGAAAACCGGCCCGTGACGTTTCGCTCGGGCGAACCGTTCGGGTCCGTTACGGGCGGGCCCGCCCGACGCCTACTTCCCCTGGAAATTCGCCTTCCGTTTTTCCTTGAACGCCTTCACCCCTTCGCGGGCGTCAGCCGAGGCGAAAATCGGCATGCCGATCTCGATTTCCTTGTCCATCGCCTTGGCGACGTCCATCGACGCGGTGACGCGCAGGCACCGCAAGATGCCCTGCACGGCCAGCGGGCCGTTGTCGCAAATCCGCCGGGCGAGGCGCAGCGCCTCGTCCATCAATTTCTCGCGCGGCGTCACGCTGTTGACGAAGCCCCATTCGTAAAGGCGTTTGGCCGAAATGTAGTCGCCCAGCACCAGGATCTCTTTCGCCGCCGCCAGCGGAATCTGCCGCGGCAGGAACACGTGCGAGCCGCCGGTCGGCATGATGCCGAAGGTTGCTTCGCGCATTTGGAAGCTGGCGTCTTCCGACGCCACGCGCAGATCGCTTCCCATCACCATCTCGAAACCGCCGGTCAGGCACAGGCCGTGCACGGCGGCGATCACCGGCTTGTCCCACTCGCGCTCGCGCAACATCGCCTTGAACACGCCGCGCGGGTCCTCAAGCAGCCATTGCTCATCCGGGTTGGCCGGCGGCCGCGCCGCCGTGAGAATCGGGATGACCGTTTTGAGGTCCATGCCCGCGCAGAAGATCTCCGGCAACTCGGAGTAGATCACCGCGACGCGCACCGCCGCGTCCGCCGCGACCTCGCGCCACGCCGCGTCGAGTTCGTGCAGCGTCTGGCAATCCAGCGCATTTTTCGCTTCCGGCCGGTTCAGGCCGACGAGCGCCACGCCGTTCTCTTTTTTGAAACTCAGGCCCATGTTCGCTCCCATTTTTTGCCGCGTCGTCCGTGCGTCGGATCGCGGCGTTGGTTTCAACCCGCGGGTTCGAGCAATTTGTAGAAAATGAGCAGATCGTCGTTGTCGTGGTAGAACTGCGGAATGCGGCCGGCCAGGACAAAATTCGTGCGTTCGTAAAAACGCAGCACGCCGCCATAGGTTTCCTGCGACGATGTTTCCACGCGCACAACGCGTCCGCCTTGCTGGCGCAGCGTCTCCTCCATCGCCGCGAGCAATTGCCGCCCGACGCCGGCCTGGCGGCGATCCGGGTCGGCGACGATCCAGTACAGGTCGAACGTGTGCTTGGTCATCGGCGTCGGGCCGTAGCAGATGTAGCCGGCGACCGTTTCGGTTTCGGCCTCGGCGTCGGCAAAAGCCACGATGACGCGGTAGTGCGAATGGCCAAAATTCGCGACGGCGTCGTCGATCAATTCCCGCGCGACGGTCTTCTCTTCGGCGGTAAACGTGGCGATGCGCTCAATCAGCGCGGCCAGCGAATCGCGATCCTGCGGCAGCAGCGGTCGAAGATACATGGTCTTCCTTCAACGAAGCGCCCTCGGCGATTTTTGCGATGAGGGCGGGGTAGGGCAGGCCGGCCGAGCGCGCCGCAATGGCCAGGCCCGCTTCGCAATCCAAATCGTTGTTCGGGTTGACGTCGATCACCCGCGGCCGGCCGTCGGCGCCCAGGCGCATGTCGACGCGGCCGTAGCTCGCGCCGCCCAGCGCCAGGAACGCCGCGCGGGCGACGCGCCGGACCTCGCGCAGCAGCGGCGGCGGCAGGCGATCGGCGCACGGCTGCGAGAACGCGTTGAACTCGGGCGTCTCCGGCAGCCATTTGCAGTTGTAGGTGACGATCCGCGCGAGGTCCGGCGTGTACGACGAGAAATCGATCTCGGTCGGCACGATCTCGCCCGTGAACGGATCGGGGAAAATCGCGACGTTGATTTCGCGCCCCGGCAGATAGTCTTCCACCAGCGCCGGGCCGAGCCCCGAATCGAGCAGCCACGCGACCCGCCGCCGCAGCGCGTCCGCGTCAGCGACGATCGAGCCCTGATCGATGCCGATCGAGGCGTCGGACCGCGCCGGTTTGACGAACGCCGGAAAGCGCACGCAGGCCGCCGCGCCGTCGCACAATTCGCCGGCTGCGAACACGGTCAAACCCTGCGGGATCGGAATGCAATGCGCGGCCAGCAGCTTCTTGGCGACGTCTTTGGCGAGCGCCAGGCGCAGCACGAGCGGCGGATTGCCGGTGTACGGCACGCCCAGCCGTTCGAGCAGCGCCGGCAACTCCTGTTCGCGCGTGCAATCGTTGCCGAGCGATTCGACGAGGTTGAAGACCGCGTCGGCGCCCCATTCGCGCAGGCGCGCGGGGATCTCGGCCAGCGAATCGGCGACGGGGATCAGCGAGCTTTCCCAACCGGCGTCGCGCAGGATCGCGGCGATATTTTCCGCGGTTTTCGCGACCTCGGAATCGGCTTCCAGCGACGAGGCTTTGCCGTCGCCGGCGGCGTCGCGCGAGGCGAAATCCACGTTGTAAATGACGGCGATGCGTCGCGTGCCGCCGTGGCCGGAGGCGGAGTTCATCGCGACCCTCTCTCTATTTGCAATGGCGTTGCCCGCACCCGAAATTTGCCGCGCTCCCCGAACGGCGTCTATGGTAAATAACGCCACGAAAGTGTCAAGGAGAATCCACCGGCCAGCGGCAAATTGCGGCCTGCCGGGCCTTTCAATGCCCAGTTACAAGTTACGAGTTACGAATTACGAGTTACGAGTTACACGGCGCCCGCAACTCGTAATTCGTAACTCGTAATTCGCAACTCGTAACGTCGCCGCTTGTCGAGCGCGTCGCGCCCGTGTAGGTTTTCGACATGATCCTGCTCAAAATTTTGCTAGTCGCGTATTTCGCCGCCGGCTTTCTGTACTGGGCCGCGCAATTCTATTTCGTGGCGAGGACCATTCGCGCCGTTCCCAACCTGGCCGATTTGCCCGCCGACGGCCCGCAGGAATGGCCGAAGGTTTCCGTCGTGCTGCCGGCGCGCAACGAAGGCGCGGCCGTCGAAACGGCGTTGCTGACGCGCCTGGCGGAAGATTATCCCAATTTGGAGCTGATCGTCGTCGACGACCGCTCGACCGACGAAACCGGCGCGATAGTCGATCGCATCGCCGCCCGCGACCCGCGTGCGCAGGCCGTGCACATCACGGATCTGCCCGAGGGTTGGATCGGCAAACTGAACGCGATGCAGCAAGGCGCGGCGCGCGCGACCGGCGAGTGGCTGCTGTTCAGCGACGCCGACGTGCGCGTCAGCCCGACGGCGCTGCGGCGGGCAATCGCGTATTGTCACGCGCGCGGTTTCGATCATCTCGCCGCCGTGCCCGAATTGCTGCCGACCGGTTTTGTCCTCGACACGGCCATTTCGGTTTTCGTGCGCACGATCTGCATCGCCGTGCGCCTTTGGGCGATCGAGGACGAAAAATCGAAAGCCTCCGCGGGGGCCGGCGCGTTCAACCTCGTGCGGCGCAGCGTCTTCGAAAAAATCGGCGGCTTCGAGCGGTTGAAAATGGAGCCGGCCGACGACGTCGGGCTGGGGCAACTGCTCAAGGCATCGGGCGCGCGGGCGACGGCGGTCAACGGCCGCGGCGCGGTCAGCGTCTATTTTTACCGCACGCTGTGGGCCGCGGCGGTCGGCGCCGAACGCGCGATCTTCACCGCGATGGGGCGTTTCAGCATGTGGCGGACGATCGCCTCGGGACTGCTTTTCCTCGGTCTGGAAATGTCGCCGCTGGCGCTCACGTTTTGTTGGTTCTGGCCGGGCGCCGCCTTTCTCGCGGCGACCAGCGCCCTGAGTGCGACGGTCGCCCGCTGGGCCGATCGCCCGCTGCTGCCGTCGCTTTTCTATCCAATCGGCTCCCTGCTGATGGCGATCGCCATCGTTCGCGCCGGCATCGTCGGCGGCTGGCGCGGCGGCATCTATTGGCGCGGCACGTTTTATTCGACGGAAGCTCTGCGCAAAGGGCACTTTTTTCACTTTTGAACAAGGACCGTTCGTGACTCGAACTCGACCGATCGTCGCCATCGACGGGCCCTCCGGCGCCGGCAAAAGCACAATCGGCAAGTTGCTTGCGCAACGGCTGGGCTTCCTGTACCTCGACACGGGCGCCATGTACCGCTGCGTCGGCCTGCTGGCGTTGCGGCGCGGCGTCGCGGTTGATGATGAAGCCGCGCTGGCGCCGCTGCTCGGCGACCTGCGCGTCGATTTCGCTCCCGACGGCCGCGGCGGGCAACGCGTCATTTGCAACGGCGAAGACGTCACCGACGCGATCCGCCGCCACGAGGTGAGCGGCGCCGCCAGCCGGGCGAGCGCGGCGCCGGCCGTGCGCGCGAAACTGGTGGCCATGCAGCGCGAACTGGCCGCGGCGGGCGGCGTTGTCATGGAGGGCCGCGACATCGGCACGAACGTCTTTCCCGACGCCGAGGTCAAATTTTTTCTGACCGCCACTGCCGCGGAGCGCGCCCGCCGCCGCACGCTGGAACTGGCCGGCCGCGGCCAGCCCGCCGATTTCGCCGCGGTGCTCGCCGAACAACTCGACCGCGACCGCCGCGACAGCGCCCGCGAATTGAACCCGCTGATCCAGGCCCCCGACGCCGTGCTTGTCGACGCGACGAACATGACGATCGACGAAGTAGTGGATCACATGGCGCGGCTGGCCTGCGGCGAACATCCGTGCGGGGGCGCATGGCAGTTGTAAGAGCGCCCTTTTGGGCGCGATCCGGATGAGGCGGCACAGCAAGCCGTGCCCCTGCCGCCGGCATCCCGCCCGGGACGATACGCCATACGCGCGTGGCTTTGCGACCAGCGCTGCCGGCTTCTGACTTCTGACTTCCGGCTCCTGGCAACCGCGCTCCGATTATGTTAATTATTGCCCATCGAGGCGAATACCGGAAAGGGCACGATGGCGGGCGCGGACCGGCGACTGTCGTTTGTTTGGCTGGGATTGCTGGAGTTGCTGGCGATCACCGCGACGACCTTGCTCTATGTGCTGGGCGTGCTGAGGTTCGTCCCGTTTCTCGGCGCGTTGCTCGGCGGCGTGGTCGCGGCGGCCGGGTTGTTCGTTGGCGCCTATGTTCTGCTCGCGCGTCGCGACACGTCCCGCCGGAGCCGCGGGCCCCGGATCGAGACGGTCCGCGCCGACAACGGCCCGGCGCAGGCCGACGAATACATGAATCTCGGTCGTCAGCTATTGAACGAGCAGCGCTTTGACGAGGCCGCGCGGATGTTCGAAGACGTCGTCAGCCGCAACGCGCGCAACTGGCAGGCTTACAATTATCTCGGCCGCGCCTGCGCGGGCATGGGCCTGTACGACGAGGCGAAGCAGGCGTACGAGCAGGCCATCGGGCTGGAATTCAATTATGCGAGCGCTCACTTCAACCTGGCGGCCGTGTTCGAAAAGCTGGACCAGCCGGATAAAGCGCTGGACCGCTGGCGGCAATATCTCGAAATCGGCCAGACGATCGGCGAAAAGCCGGAGTGGCTCGACCACGCGCGGGAACGCATCGCCGAAATCGAGCGCCGTTTGGGCCGGCGGACGGACGACGATCCGTGGGACGACGACGCCGGCCCGGCCGACGACGGGGACAAATCGTGAACGATTTCGATCGCGCCGCCGACCTGCTGCGCGGGGCCAAGTGGCCGATCGCACTGACCGGCGCCGGCATCAGCGTCGAGTCGGGGATTCCGGATTTCCGCAGCCCGGGAGGCTTGTGGGAACGATTCGATCCGATGGAGTACGCCACGATCGACGCCTTCCGCGGCAACCCGGTCAAGGTCTGGAACATGCTGCGCGAGATGAGCGCCGTGGTGCGCGAGGCGCGGCCGAACCGCGCGCATTACGCCATGGCCGAGTTCGAGGCGATGGGCCGGCTCAAGGCGATCGTGACGCAGAACATCGACGACATGCACCAGAAGGCCGGCTCGAAGCGGGTCATCGAATTTCACGGCAATGTCCGCAAGCTGGTCTGCCTGTTCTGCCACCGCGAATTCGCGGCCGGCGCCGTGGAAGAGCAGGCGGCCGCCGCCGCCGAATTTCCGCCCCGCTGCCCAAACGACGGCCACATCCTCAAACCGAACGTCGTCTTTTTCGGCGAGGCGATTCCGGTCAAGGCGTCGATCGAGGCGGACCAGGAGGCGCGGAAGTGCGACCTGATCCTGGTCGTCGGCACCAGCGCCACCGTGTACCCGGCGAGCAGCATTCCGCTCGTCGCGCGGGAAGGCGGGGCGAAGGTCATCGAGATCAACCTCGCGGAAACGGGCCTGACGCATTACGTCGCCGACCTGTCGCTGCTGGGCTCGGCGGGCGACATCCTGCCGCAGTTGGCGGAACGCCTGCGCACATATTGAGCGCCGACGCGGCTGGTCGCGCCGGCGATCCAACTTATATTGCCAACGGAGGTCAGGGCCGATGGAGTTTTACGAGTCGCTGCAAAAGCGGCGCAGCACGCGCAAGTACCAGGAACTGATCATCCCGGAGGACGTGCTGCAGCGCGTTTTTGAGGCCGCGCGCCGGGCGCCGAGTTGGGCCAACTCGCAGGCGGTCCGCTGGGTCGTCGTGCGCGACTGGAAGACGAAGTCGCGCCTCGCCGCCACGCTGTCGCCGGGCAACCCGTCCACCGAAGCGATCACCAAGGCGCCGGTGGTGCTGGCCCTCTGTTACATTCGCAATCGGTCGGGCTTCTACAAGGGCAAACCGTCGACGCCGCTGGGCGACTGGGGCATGTTCGACGCCGGCCTTGCGGCGGCGAACCTGACCTTGGCGGCGGCGGCGGAAGGGCTGGGCACGGTGCACGTCGGCGCGATCGACATCGCGGCGGCCGCGCGCGAACTGAACGTGCCCGACGACGTCCAACTGGTCGAACTGATTCCGCTCGGCTACCCGGCGCAGGAGCCGACGCCGACCAACCGCCTGGACCTCGCGAAAATCATGTTCGCCGACGAATACCGGAGAAACGAATAATGTTGCGGTTCGATTGCACGCACGCTTTCGCGACCGGGGTGAGCCGAAAAGACCTGACCGCGCTGCGGGGCGACCTGAAGCGCACGCAGAAAAAGCTCCAAGGCGACCGGGCCGCCGGCGCGCTGGGTTTCGCCGATCTGCCGGGCGATCGCCGGTTGCTCGCCGCCGTCAAGAAAACGGCCGCGGCCCATCGGCGCGGCGTCAAAACCGTTGTGGTGCTGGGCATCGGCGGCAGCGCCCTGGGTTTCACGGCGCTGCACGAGGCGCTGGCGCACGCGCGCCGCGCGCCGGCCGGCGGGCGCCCCGCGTTCCATGTGCTGGACAACATCGACCCGGAGTTCGTCGCCGCCGCGCTCGACGCGCTGGACCCGCGCACCACGCTCGTCAATGTCATCACCAAATCCGGCTCGACGGCCGAGACGATCGGCCAGTTCCTCATTTTCTTCGACCTCTTCGCGAAGAAGCTCGGCCGCCGCCAAGCCGTGCGCCGTTTCGTGCTGACGACCGATCCGGCCAAAGGGCCGCTGCGGCAGTTGGCCGAGAAGGAAGGCTTCGCCACATTGCCGGTTCCCGAAAATGTCGGCGGGCGCTATTCGGCGCTGACGCCCGTCGGCTTGTTTCCGGCGGCGCTCGCGGGCCTCAACATCGACGCGCTGCAGCGGGGCGCCGGGGCCGCGTTGGCGGCCGGCTTGTACGGCGATGCGGCGAGCGCGCCGCTGCTCGGCGCCGGGCTGCACCTGCTGCACTATCGGCACGGCCGCGTCATGGCCGTGATGATGCCCTATGCGAACTCGCTGTTTCGCGTCGCCGATTGGTTCCGCCAGCTTTGGGCCGAAAGCCTCGGCAAGGCGGCCGACCGCGCGGGCCGCGCGGTGCACGTCGGGCCGACGCCCGTGGCGGCGCTGGGCGCAACCGACCAACACAGCCAAGTGCAGCTCTACGCCCAGGGCCCCGACGACAAGTTTTACACGTTCCTGCGCGTCGACAAGTTGCGCCGCGATTTGCGATATCCGGCCAGCCCCTGGCCCGACGAGGCCTTCACCTATTTTCGCGGCCGCACGATGCAGCAGTTGCTCGACGCCGAGGCCGAGGCGACGCGGTTCGCGCTGTCCGCCGTCGGCCGCCCCAGCGCGACGATCTACCTGCCGCGCGTCGATGAAGAGGCGCTTGGCCGCCTGCTGATGCACCTCGAACTCCAGACCGCCGCCGTCGGCGACCTGCTGCAGATCAACGCCTTCGACCAACCGGGCGTCGAGGCCGGGAAGCGCTATGCCTTCGGACTCTTCGGCCGCGCCGGCTATGAGAAGGAGGCCGCGGCGATCGGCAGGGGCGCCGGCAAACCGCTGGTCGTCGAGGGTTAGGCGCGTGCGGGTGCTCGCCGTCGCCGATCTGCACGGCGCGCACCGCCGTCTGGCGAAAGTTCTCCGGCCCGACGACGTGCTGCTCAGCCTCGGCGACCACGTCAACGTGCTGGATTACAAAGACCTCTCGGGCTTGCTCGCCGGCTTCGTCTCGCACGACGCGATCGCCGAAACGCTGGCCGCTATCCAGGCGGGCGATCGCCCCGCCGCGCGCCGGCGCATGGCGGCGGCCGCCGGCTCCGTGCCGGGGCTGTTCGGGAAAATCCACGACGCCGCGGTGGAAACGTATCGCGACCTAGCCGCAGCGGTGCCGTGTCGCGCCTATTTCATCTACGGCAACGTCGATTTCCCCGACACGATGGCGACATTCCTCGGCGGCGAACGGCGGTTGTGCATCGCCGAGACGGTGGAAATCGCCGGCCGGCGGTTCGGCCTGGTCAGCGGGCATCCGCCGGGGCCGTACTCGTTCGGCATGCCGGGCGAGGTGAGCAAAGCCGAGTTCGCGCAGCGCCTGCATGCGCTCGGCGCCGTCGACGCGCTCTGCGTGCATTCGCCGCCCGATATCCCCGACATGACGTATGACATCGCGGCCGGTCGCGACGAAGAGGGCAGTCCCGACACGCTATATTACGCCCGGCTGCACCGCCCGCGGCTCGTGCTGTTCGGGCACGTGCACCAGCCGAAGCTCGCCGAGACCGTCGAACACCCCGATTCCGAGGCGCCGGTGCGCTATCTCAATATCGGCTGCTTTCGCGACACGGGCCGCTTGCTCGAAATCGATCCGCAAACCTGGGAGACGCGGTGGCTGACGGCGGATTGAAAGGCGGCATGACCTGGGCCGAACTGGCGCGGGTCGCGGCGTATTTGCAACAGGAATTGACCGGCGGGCACGTGCAGAAGATCCGCCAGCCGCGCGCCGACGCCGTGGTGCTCGAATGCCGGGGCCGCGGGCAAAGCCACTGGCTGCGCTTTTCGGCGCACCCGCGATTCTGCCGCGCCGTCGTCGAAAGCGACAAGCCCGACGAGGTCTCCGAGGCGTCGCCGTTCTGCATGCTGCTGCGCAAGCGGCTGGCCGGCGGGGTGATCGCCGAGATCGCGCTCGATCCGACCGACCGCGTGGTCACCGTGGCCGTGCTGAAGATCAACGACGAACGCCAAGCCGAACTCTGGACGCTGGTCGCGGAACTCTTCGGTCCGCAAAGCAACCTCTTGCTGCTCGACCCCGCCGGCGCGCTCGTCGAATCGTTGCTCGACAAACGCCTGCCCAGCCGCAACTTGCGGCCGGGCGAACCGTACGCGCCGCCGGCGCAGGCGGGCCAGCGCGGCGCGCTCGATCGCGGGCTGCCGGTCGGGGAAATGGCCGCCGCGTTTGCGCAGGCCGAAGCCGAGTTCGAGACGACCACGCGCCGCGAACGCCTGGCCGGCGCGATCGGCCGCGAGCAAAAGCGGCTGCGGAAATTCGCGGACAAGCTGCGCGCCGAGTTGGCGACGTTGCCCGATCACGAACAACTGACGCTGCACGGTCAACTATTGCTGGCGCATTTGCACCGCGTGAAGAAGGGGCAAACGCTCGTGCGTTTGCCGGCCTGGGACGATCCGGGAAAAGCGGTCGAAATCCCGCTCGACCCGGCCCGCAACCCGGCCGACAACGCCGACCGGATGTTCAAAAGCGCCCGGCGCAACCGTCGCAAACGGGAAGACCTGAGCGCGCGCCTGCGGGACGCGGAAGACCGCCTGCTCGAGCTCGAAGAAGCGGCGGCGCCGCTCGCGGCGGCGGGCGCCGAGGCCGAGTTCGCGGCGATCGAGGCCCGGCTGAGCGAATTGCACGTGGCGCTCGAACGGCCGCGGCAGGCCCCGCCGCGGCAGCGCGACGCCGCGCCGGCGGGCCCGGAGCCGTTCGTCAGCGCCGACGGCGCCCGAATCTTCGTCGGCCGCAGCGCGGAAGAAAACGACCGCCTGACCTTCGCGGTCGCGCGCGGCAACGACTATTGGCTGCACGTCGAGGGCTCGCCCGGCAGCCACGTGGTCGTCAAATTGCCGCCGTCGGGCGAACTTTCGTCGGAGACGTTGCTCGACGCGGCCAGCCTTGCCGTGCTTCACAGTTCGCTGAAAACCTCGGGCGCTGGATCCGTGATGTACACGCGCCGCAAATTCCTCAAGAAGCCCAAGGCCGCAAAGGCCGGCTTGGTGTACGCTGGCGCGGCCAAATCGGTTTTCGTGCGGCTGGATGACGCCCGCGTCAAAAGATTATACGATTCCCGGGACTAATCGCTGTTCCGGATGGGCGTGACGTTCGACCCCGCGAGGGCAATCATAAATAGGATGGGTGGGCTGGATCAACCGCCGGTAGCGCCAGCCGATCGGCTGCGCCAGAACGTTCGACGTCGACCGGCAACATTGGATCAGCAAAAGCTCGTGGGGCACGTCGCGGGGCGAAAAAGGGATCTTCCGCATGCGTTGGGGCGCCACGGAGATCGGTCTGTTCACGATCCCGCCGCACTAGCCGCCCCCGGCCGACGGTGATGACCACGACGACGACGACAACGACGATAATGACGACAATGACGATGACAAGAAGGACAACGATGACTGCCCCGCAAGCCGCGACCGCGCCTTTCGCGGCAATTCCCAGCAGTAGCTTTCCCGGAAATTTTGCCGTCTAATAGCGGCAACGACATCCGTTGACGAAAGGGGCTGGTCACGGCAAGCGCGTGCCAACAGTGCGGCAAATGCCTCAGCCGTTGCGTGTATCTGCGGCTGAGCGCGAAAGACGCGGCCGCGGAGATGGCCGCGCTTGACGGCGGCGGGCCAACGCCGAACCTTGACCGCCATTGCCTGTCGTGCGCCGCGTGCAACGTCTTTTGCCCGCACGGCGCCGAGCCGTACGACCGCATCCTGCAACATTTCTACGCCGGCTACCTGCGCCGCGGCCTGCCGGAACGCGCCCGCTACCTGATGCCGACGCTGCCGCACTCGTTTCGCGAAGATCTGGCGGCGAAGCTGCCCGCCGACGAGAAAGCCCTGGTCGCGCAATGGGCGCGCAACGAACCGGCGGGCGAAGTGCTCTATCCGGGGTGCAATCTGCTGGCCTGCGCCTACCTGACGAAAAGCGGCGTGTTCGACGATCTCACAGTCGCCGGCCGTCTCGACCTGTGCTGCGGCGAGATGTATTACCGCCTCGGCATGACCGACCTCGCGCGGCGGTTCGGCGAGCGCCTGACCGAATATTACGCCGGCAAACCGATCGAGCGGATGGTCTTCGTTTGCCCGGCGTGCCTCAACATGTTCCAGAACCTGCTGCCGCAAAAGTTCGGCGCGCGCTTCGATTTCCCGATGGTCTTCGTCGCCGATTACCTGCTCGCGCGCATCGAATCCGGCGACCTGCCGCTGCGACGGCCCGTCACGGGCACGGTCGTCGTCCACGACAGTTGCCACGGCCGGCTCCGCGGCGCGCCGTTGATGGACAGCGTGCGCACGCTGCTGCGCCGGCTCGGCCTGACGGTCGTCGAAGCCGGCCACTCGCGCGAGTCCGGGTATTGCTGCGGCATTGCGGCCGGCGCGCCGCGCCAATCGGCGGCGGATGTCGCCTCGGCGCTGGGCCGCGTCAGCGCCGAATACGCGTTGGCCAAAGGGCAGACGGTCGCCGCGTATTGCACGGGCTGCGCGATGACGCTGGGCGTCGCGCCCGCGATGGGTCTGGGCAAACCGGTTCGCCATTTGCTCGACTTCGTCGCGGACGCCATGGGCCGTCCGACGCCGGACCGCCTGGGCGGCCGTTCGCGCGCCCTGCTGGCCGGCGTGCTGCGGCATTCCCTGCCGGCGTACTTGTCGTCCAAACGTTTCTGGATGAAATAAACGAGTAAGAAGGCGATCCGGATCCGGCCCGTGCGAAATTCCACTTTCCTCAAAGAAAACAAACACATACTTTTTTGAGTTCGCAAATATCTCGGAGTTCATCGCGGTCGGCGTGAAAATACTTCCAACAGGAAAGCCATTTTTCGGAGCGTCGCACTTGACAAAAGGCAGGGGGGGACATAGCTATAATAACAGTTGAGACGGAGGTCCACTCGACGGCACGGGAGTTGGGTTTAACGCCTGAAAAGAGGGAGCTTTCGGCGTAAAACCAAGCGGTTTAAACGGGAACCGGCGAAGTGAAATCGCCCGCGAGAAAATGGTTCCGGCGGTCGGCGTAAGCGATCAAAAGCAGGCGAATGGCGATGAATCACAACTCCGAAACGAACCCGCCGCCGTTTCGCGTTGCGCCGCCGACGCCATCGGGATCGAGGCGCCGAACATGAACACACGGGCCGCGCGCGGAGGTTATCCGGCGGCGCGCCGGCTGCGGGCGGACGCAGCGATCAGCAAGCGAAACCGGTTGCAACAACGAATTTCGCGAAAGGCAATACGACGATGGACATGAACAACGCAGTCGCCAAATTCCTCGACGCATGTCGCAACGAGATCAAGCTCGCCGAAAAGACCACCCGCGCCTACGCGTACGATCTCGGACAGTTCAGCGATTTCATGCAAAACAAGTTGCTGGCCGATGTCGACGCGTCCGACGTCAACCGGTATCTCGACTATCTCAACAACGAGCAGACGCTGAAAGATTCGACGATTCGCCGGAAGATCATGACCCTGAAGGCGTTCTTTCGCTATTTCAACAACGCCGGCATCGTCGGCAAGACGCCGCTCGAGAACGTCGACCGCAAGTACAAAATGACCAAGAGCCTGCCGAAAATCCTCAACTCGCGCGACATGACGCGGCTGCTCGAGTTCCTCACCGAAGACGTCGCCCGGCTGGAAAACGAATTGCGACCGGGCTGCGGCCGGAAGGTGAAACTGCACTACGAAAATTCCATTCGCGACCGCGCGATCATCGAAGTGCTCTTCGCCACCGCGATGCGCATCGGCGAGCTGTCCGACCTGAACATGCCCGACGTCGATCTCGAAACCCGCGCCGTGCACATCAAAGGCAAGGGCCATCGCGATCGCACGCTGGTGCTGGGCAGCGCCACGGCGATCGAAAGCTTGAAGGAATACCTCAAAATCCGCCGAAATCAGCAAGGCGAGGCCAACGCCCTGTTCCTCAACCGCTTCGGCGGCCGGCTCTCGATTTTCGCCATCGAAAATCTCTTCGAGCGTATCCGCAAAGCGTCGGGCATCCGGCGACGGCTGACCCCGCACGCGTTGCGCCACACGATGGCGACGATGCTGCTCAATAGCGGCAAGGACATTCGCCAGGTGCAGGGCATCCTCGGCCATTCGAGTTCCGTGACGACCCAAATCTACGAAGAGGTCGCCCCGCGCCGGCAACGGAAAGGCGGGGACAGCTTCAGCGAATCCGAGCGCCTCAGCGTCCAGGCTGCCGACGAGACGACGCCGCGCCGGCCGCGCACCGTTCGCCGCCGCAAGGGCGAAAAGGGCATTCCGCTCGTCCGGCCGACGGCGGAAGAATAGCCGGGAAACCAGTAGTCAGAAGTCAGAATTCAGAATAATTAATCTGCAGGGGCGCCGCTTGCCGCGCCCCAGAAGCCAGAATTCACAATCTGCGCGGCGGTGCGCGAACGTCGGTTAGGCCGGGGGGCGGCGTGGTTGATAGGTCGTATAGGTTCTGCAGGTCCCATAGGCGCTTTCGAGTTTCATCAATCGGCAGTCGGCAATCCGCAATCCAATGACCTTTTTTCAGATAATTTGCCTGCTTTTCTTGCCCCTCGCCTATTGGCAACTGCAGCGCGTCGACCCCGAATTTCGCCGCCTGGCGCCGCCGATCTTCGTTGCCGCCTGGATCGGCGAAGCGTCGTCGATCGCCTTTTACGGATTTTATCACTACAGCGACGCCTGGTGGCTTCGCTTCGGCGGAGTGCCGCTCCTCGTCGCGCTGATTTGGCCGCCGGTGATCGTGTCGGGCCGCGCCGTGGTGCGCGCGCTGTGGCCGAAATTGGGCGGCCTCGAACCGCTGGCCGTCGGCGCAATCGTCTTTTTCGACGCGGCCATGGTCGAAGTGATCGCGGTCCGCTGCGGTTTGTGGGGTTGGGCCGAACGCGGGTATCTCGGCGTGCCGCTGATCGGCGCAGCCGGCTGGGCGTTTTTCGCGTTCGCCGTCGTCCTGATCGCGCAACACACGGCCGGCGCGGCGCGCTGGTGGCTCGTCATCGGCGCCCCGGCGCTGCTGCACGTGTTGCTGATCGGGTCGTGGTGGATCTTTTTCCGCTGGTTCTGGCGCGGCGATTGGTTCGGCTTGTTCCTGCTCGTCGTCGCCGCGCTGACGGCCCTCGCGTGGCGGCGGCGCGCCGCGCGGCGGATGAGCCTGGCCGTCGCGCGGCCACGGCTGGTCGCCGCCGGACTTTTCTTGTTGTTGCTGCTGTTTTCCGCGCCGGCGTCGGGGCGGGTTTGGTTGCACGTGCTGCTCACGTCGATTCCCTACGCGCTCGTCACGGATTTCGCGGATACGCCGCCGAACCGCTGACAAAAATCACAGATAGAGGTTCTTCGGCAATCCGGCGTGAATCCACAGCGCCGTGGAAATGAGATAAAGCGCGAGCATGGCCCAGCCGAGATGGGTGACGTGGATGCAGTCGGCGGCCGTCGGTTGGCGGCGCAGCAACGGCCGCAGCGCGAAGAACTGGATCGCCGGCCCGAACGCCATCAGCAGTTCGCGCACGCCGACGACGCGCAGGAAAAACGCCGCGGCCAGCAGCGCGATCGAAACGCCGAGCAGCGCCTGCACGATCCGCCGCGTGACCGCCGGGCCGTGGCGCACCGGATACGTCGGCACGCCCGCCGCGCGATCGCCCTCGATATCGCGCAGGTCATACAGAATCTCATACGTCAACTCGAACGGCGCAAAATAGAGCATCAACGCGGCGACCGCCGGCCAGCCGCAGACCGGCCGCCAGCCGACGGTCGAGAGCGGATAAAGAAAGCACGTGGTCACGAAGCCGAGCGCCGACATGAGGTTCTTCAGAAAATAGACGTCCTTCAGCCGCACCCGGCCGCGCGGCGTCGGGACGACGCGGAAGCTGTAGACGATCCCCGTCGCCTGCATCAGCAAGCGCCACGGCGTCAGCTCCGGCAGCCAGAGCTGCGTCAGCGCCAGCGAACCGCCGAACAAGAAAACGAACGCCGTCACGATGGTCCGCCGGCCCGTTTGCGCCGTTTCCGCGGCCGGAATCCGATTGGCCAGGTCTTCGCGAACGTCGCTGACCCGATTCAGCAGATTCACCAGCAGCCAGTCGAAGCCGACGATCAGCGCCACGGCGACCGGCAGGCGGCCCGTCATCAACCAGCCGAACACCAGCGCGCCCATGACCGCAATCATCGCGATGTGCAGCCGCAAGATTATCAGCAGATTCTTCACCGCTCCGCCGTGGTCCGGGGTTCGTGCGGAAAATAGAGCACAATTCGCGCACGGTCAAAGGCGGAAACCATCGGGGGATCGCCGCGAAGGCCGCGACCGAAAGCGGCGCCGGTTGTTTGCAATTTCGGCTCGGGAAGTCCATCGTATGGAACGGACGAGAAAGGGAGGGTTTGCATGGGCGGTCACAACGACAGTTGGCGGAATAAGGCGACGGAAGAAGGGTTGCTCGGGCGCATCGACCGGGCGCGCGAAAACGGGCCGCGGCCCAAGCAGGGCGCGTTTGAAGAAGGCGTGAAAAAGCGGCTGCACGAGTGCAAACCCGGCGACTATGTGCGCCAGGTGCTGACCGGCGCGAACAACCTCGGGCCGCAACTGCGCGTGCTCGATCCGAAATCGGGCATTCTCGAATCGCGCGACGGCCGCCGCACCAACATGTCGCCGCGCACTCAGGTGATGGTCCAGATTTGATGCAGGGCCGCGAGCGGGATTCGGGATTCGGGACTCGGGATTCGGGATTCGGGATTCGGGGTTCGACGACTCGACGTTCGTCATTCGTAATTCGTAATTGCGTTGCGCCATTGTTGTTGCTGCTCTGGACGAGCGGCTGCGCCGGCGCGACCTATTTCCGCGAGCTTAATTTCGACAGCCAGGGCGAACTGAGCGGCGCCCGGCCGCTGACCGAATCGGCCGCGCTGCGGACGGCCGCGTATCGCGTGCGCCGCGTCGACGGCGTCACCGCAATCGAATATCTCGAACAGGGCCGCCTCGCCGACGCCGACCCGCTCTTTCACGCGGCGCAGATGCAAATCGAGGTCGACGGCGCCAACCGCATCGTGCGCTTCGCCAACCGGCAGGGCGCGCCGATCCCCAACGGCGACGGCGTGCACGGCGTCGTCCTGGTCGCCCGCGGCAGCGGCCGGATCGTCGCCCGCGTCAATCGCAGTCACCTCGCGGGGATGATCGAGGACGGGCACGGCGTCGCCGAATATCGCTTCACGCTCGATGCGGCCGGCCGCATCGTCGAGGCCGCGTTCTTCGATCGCCGCGGCCGGCGCATCCGCAACGCGGACGGCGTCGCCGGCTTCCAGATGCAATACGACGCCCAGGGCCGGCTGCTCCGTTTGACGTCGATTGGCGAAAACGGCGACCCCGCGCCGGACCGCCGCGGCGTGGCGATGCGCTGGTGGGAGTACGACGCCGACGGCAATGCGACCTCGGCCTCGACCTACGACGCCCGGCAAACGCTGGTCAACGACCCCGCGACCGGCTGCGCGGTCGTCCGCCGCCGCCTCGACGCGCACGGCAATGAAACCGAACTGCGCTTCCTCGCCGCCGACGGCAAGCCGGCCGCCGCCCTGGGCCACGGCGCGGCCATCGTGCGCCGGGCCTACGACGACGCGGGCAACCTCCTTGGCGAGTCGTACGCCGGGCCCGACGAACGGCCGCTCGAGCGCGCCGATTGGCGGATCGCCCAATTGCGGCGGGCGTATGATCAACATGGGCGCCCGCTCGAAGAAGCGTACGCGGGCCTGGACGGCGCGCCGAAGGCCAGCGCCGAGAGCGGCGCGGCGGCGATTCGCTGGCGGTACGACGAAGCGGGGAACATGGTTCGATGCGAATTTTTCGACGCGAATCGGCGCCCGACGCGGCACAAGGTCTGGGGCGCGGCGGCGATCGAATGGCAGTACGACGCGCACGGCAACCGCGTGTCGGAAAGCTATCTCGACGAGGCCGGCGCGCCGGTCGAACGGGCGGACGTCGGCGCCGCGGCGTTTCATTTCCGCTATGACAAGAACGGGCGGCGCGTCGAAACGCGCACGGTCGGCGCCGACGACCAGCCGAAAAACTGGCTGGGCCTCGGCTTCGCCCGCGCCGCCAGCGTCTATGACGACTACGGCAACGAAACCGAAAAGCGCTTCTACGACGCGGCGGGTCAGCCGGCGAATCATGCGGCTTTCGGCTGGCACGCCGTGATCCGGCAGTTCGACGAAAACGGTTGGCTCACGAGCCAACTGTTCCTCGACGCCGCCGGCCACGCGGTCGAACGCCGGGGCGGGAACTAACCATGAACCGCGCCGTGCGAACCCGAATCTCCGCCACGCGCCTGTTTTTCGCCGTCGTGGCGTTGGCGGCGCTCGCCGCCGCGGCGCGGGCCGACGACTGCGCGCATTTCGACGACTGGCGGCAGGCGCTGATCGCCGGCGACGCGGCGCAGGCCGACAAAATCCTCGCGGCCACGCAAAAAGCCTGCGGCTGCGTCTCGGAAAAAGACAACTGCCTCTCGTTTCCGGGCTATCCGCAGTTGATCCCCCCCGAGTTGTGGCGCGAGACCGGTCGCCGGCTTACCGATTGGCGGACCGAGACGCTTGCCAAATGCGCGCCGTTGCCGGAATCGACGCCGGCCGAGCTGGAGGCGAAGCGCCAATGTTTCGCCAGCCGCGCCAAAGCGTTCGCCGAAGGTCTGGGCGGCGAAAACTTCGGACGGACGCTGGCCCCGATTCCGTGGGCGATGGTCGACGCCAATCTCAAGCAACTCGGCCCGGCCCCGATGGCGCCGGCGGCGGACAAGAAGGCGAAGGTCTTCACCGCCGAGGCGACGACGATCGGCAAGCAGATCTGCGACTTGTCGCGCGAACTCGAGGACGCGGCGGACAAATTGGAGCGCGTGAAACGCCGTGGCATGGAAGTCGGCAACACCAAACAACGCCGCGTCGACGAACTCGAAACGGAGATCCACGACCTGACGGACTTGATCGTCGGTCAGAAGCGCAAGTTCCGCGAACTAACCGGCGATTCGTGGAACCCGTTCGACTTCTGCGGCGCCCCGTCGTCGCCAGAGAAGAAATAAGCGCGCTGCTTTCTGCGCGGCGACGCGAGCTTCGGCCGACCGTCCTGGGAATTCTGGGAATTCCGGGAGTTCTGGGCACTCGGGGAGTTCTGCGCGTTGTGCGATTTCCGGCCTCCCATGATTCCCGTCACTCCCATGATTCCCATGCTTCCCATGTGGTATGATGCAACACGGTCGAGGCGCCGCCGGGGAACTTTCGCCGCCGGCCAATGTCTCATTCACGGATGGTTGCGGCACAGATGATCGAGTTGGATGTCGACCGGAGCGACGCCGACTGCGTCGCACGGTTTTTGGCCGGCGACCACCGCGCCTTCGAGGAACTGGTGCACCGCCACCAGCGGCGAATCTACAACCTGGCGCTGCGCTTTCTCCGATCGCCCGTCGAAGCGCAGGACACGGCGCAGGAGATTTTCATTAAGGCTTTTCGCTCGCTCAAGACGTTTCGCAACGAATCCAGGTTTTCGACCTGGCTGTACATGGTCGCGGTCAACCATTGCAAGAACCGCCTGAAATACCTGCGCCGCCGCCATTATTACGACGGCGATTCTTTCGATCCGCCCGACGATTCGGCGGATGACGCGCCGCCGCGGCAATTTGCGACCTCCGACCCGAATCCGAGCGAGCAGGTGCAGGCGGCCGAGGTGCAGCAGGCCGTGCGGCGGGCGATCGACGAACTGAGCGACGAGCATCGCGCCGCAATCGTCTTGCGCGACCTGCACGGAATGTCGTATGAGGAAATCGCCGCCGCCACCGGCGAGGCGGTCGGCACCGTGAAGAGCCGCATCCATCGGGCGCGGCTGGAACTCGCCCGCAAACTCAGGCCCTTCGTGGAGACGGAGGGGATGCCATGACCGACGAACGTCTCGAAGAACTGCTGGCCGATTACGTCGACGACGTCCTGCCGGCCGACGAGCGCGCCGCCGTCGAAGCGGCGTTGCGCGACGACCCCGCGCTCGCTGCACAGGTCGCCCAGTTGCGGCGCGTCCGCCGGCTGCTGCGGGCGCTGCCGGACGAAGATGCGCCGCCAGCGCTGACCCACGCCGTTTTCGCCGCCACCACACGCCGGCGCTGGGCGGCCAAAGAGCAACGGCCCCGCTGGTTCAATTTCTTCGGCCCGCTGCCGGTGGCCGCGGCGGCGCTGGTCGCCATGCTGGCGATCGCCGGCGCGATCGTCGGCTACCTCCAAGTGACGCGCGGTTCGACTGCGCCCCCCGCGTTGACGATGGCCAAATCGGCGCCGGCCGAAAAACCCGCCGCGGGGGCCGAGATGGCGAAGCCCCCGGCCGCGATCGCGGCGACCCCGGGGAGCGCGCCGCCCGAACGCCTCGCCGATTCGCTGGCCAGTTCGGCGTATCGCTCGCTGGCGAGAAAGAGCGATGACATCGCGCTCGGCGGCGCGGTCCACGGCGAAAAGAACGAACGCGGGCCGGCCGACGCCGCGGGCCAAGGCGTCGCCAGCGGGATGCGCGCGGCGGCCGCGCCGACCGTCGCGACGCAGTCCCCGGCCGGCAAACCGTCGACCGACCAAGCCAACCCGCCGCCCATGGCGCCCGCGCCGGCGCCCGCCGGCGCCAAAGAGGAGGCCGCGGCTGCGATGGAACCCGAGCAAAAGAGCGTCGCCAACAAGCCCGAGGCGGCGACGATGATCGCGCGCCGCTGGGACGGCGCGTACTGCGGCGTCGTGAAGCCGTCGCTCGTCGCGGCGGTCGACGGCGCCTCGTGGAAGCGGCTCTGGCAGTTGCTGCACGCAAACATCGTCGAGAAGACGGCCGAGCCGGATCTCGATTTTGAAAAGCAGGCCGCGATCGCCGTGTTCATGGGCACGAAAACGACGGGCGGCTTCGCCACGCGCATCGTTGAAGTCCGTCGCGACGGCGACGCGCTGCGCGTCATCGTGCGGGAGACCGGCCCGCAACCGGGTCAGATGGTTACCGAATCGCTGACCCAGCCATACTCGGTCGTGGTTGTGCCGCGCGAAATCGACGGCCTGCGCCTCCAGGAAGACACGCCGCTTTTGATCGAGCGTCAATGATGGTCCGCCGAGGTCTTGTGGGATTTTTTTTAGGATCAACAGGATCAAGCGGATCGCCGGGATAATTGCCCGACTGCTTGCATCGCGTCGGACCATCGCGATCGGCGGTTGCACTGCTCACTGTTCGCTGTTCATTGTTCACTGGTCCTGTTGATCCTGTCAAAAAAATTATCATAAACGTTGCGCGATCGCGCCGTCGCCGTTCAGGCCTTGCTCTGTCTCGGGACCTCCGGCAATGCCGAGTTCAGCTTCGCCGCGCGGGCGAACATCACCTCGGCCAGTCCCTGCTTGCCCTCGGCCTGCAAAATTTTCCCCAAGTACAGATAGGCTTCGGCGTTCGTATCGTCCAACGCCAGGGCCTTTTTCAGCAAATCCTTATTCGCTGCGGCGGCCGCGGAATTCGTCGCGCCGTCCACCAGGTAATCAGTCCACGCCAACCGAGCCAGCGCGAGGGAACTGGCGGGATTCAACGTCACGGCCCGGTGCAGCGGTTCGCGGGCCCTGGCGAAGGCGCTGGCGCGCAACAGACATTCCGCCTCGGCCATGATCTTCATAAAAAGCAAGTCACCCGAGGGCCGCGGCGCCGCGCTCGCCAAAATCCGGGCGTCTTCCGTGGCCGCGGTCGCGGTTTCATCCGGTCGGTTTTCCGGCGGCAGCCAGCGGCGCAACGTTTCGGAAAACCGCGCCGGGTCGAGAGGCAGGCGAACGATCTGGTCGGCTTCGAGCCGGCTGCGGGCGCAGGCCCGTCGATCGACCGGCGGGAGCGTCTCCGAAAGCAGCAAAAATGGAATGCGCGACAGCGCGCCGTGCGCCTTGAACAGGCGGCCCAGTTGGCGGCCGGCAATGCGCGGCATCTCGTCCTGGCAGACGATCAAATCCGGGTTGCCGGCCGGAATGATAGAAATGGCTTTTCTCGCGTCGGGACAGGCGTAGACGCCGCACCCGCACGACCGCAACGCCGCGGTGACCGTGCGGCACAATTCCGGATCGTGCACAACGAGAAACACTTTGTGCGACATCACGCCCTCGGAACCCCAGCATTTTTTTCTTTGGTCGGATTTCCGATCTCAAAGCAAACGTAGTCCATCTTTTCTACATTGTCAATGTACATAGAAAAATTTCTACCGGTTATTTACAGTGCTTAGACAGGATCATACATCTCGAAATTAACGTTTTTGAGGCAGAAATATTTGAATTTACGCGCCCTGGGTTTCGCAGTGGCGACGTGGCGGAAGCTGCGGAAACTACAAAACTTGCGCGATTGCCCCGTCGCCGGCTTTGACCGCGTGAAAGCCGCCTTGGCGGCCGGACCGCGCCGCATATTCCTGCGCCGCGGCGGCGATCACGGCCTCGGCCTGCGCCGGGTCGACCAGCGCGATCGCGCTGCCGCCGAAGCCCGCGCCGACCATCCGCGCGCCATACGCGCCGCCGTGGCGGAACGCCTCGACCATTATGTCGAGTTCCGGGCAGGTGACCTCGAAGTCGGCGTGCAGGCTCGCGTGGCCCGCGTCGGCGACCGCGCCGACGCGGGCCAGGTCGCCGGCGCGCAACGCCGCGGCGAACTCGTCGACGCGCGCATTTTCCGTCAGCACGTGCCGCGCGCGGCGATACAAGTTGTCGGCCAGCGCCGGCCGCTTCTTTTCCAGGCCGGCCAAGGAAATTTCGCGCAACGTCTTGACGCCGCACCGCCGCGCGGCCTCTTCGCACTCGGCGCGCCGTTGGTTGTAGCGGCCGTCGGTCAACGAACGGCGGACGCGCGTGTCGCCGACGATCACGGCCAGGCGGCTGCGGTCGAGCGGGATCATCTCGTGCGTGAGGTCGCGGCAGTCCAACCGCATTGCGCTCCCCGCCTCGCATGCCGCGCTCGCCATCTGGTCGAGCAGGCCGCAGTTGACGCCGGTGCGGTGCTCCGCCGCCTGCGCCAGTTTCGCCAGCGCCGGCCGGTCGTCCCACGTGCGGCCGACCAACGCCGACACCAGCAGCGCCGTGGATACGCTGAACGCGGCGGAACTCGACAGCCCGGCCTCCAGCGGCACGTCGCCCGCGAACAGCAACTCGAGGCCCGCCGGCCGCACGCCGGCGGCGGCCAGTTCGACCAACGCCGCGCGCAGGTAATGGTCCCATGTCTTGCCGTGCGGCTCCTCGCCGATCGCGAAATCCGCGGGCTCATCGGGGAAATTGCGGCTGACCGCCCGCACGCGGCCGTCGCCGGTCAGCCGGCCGGCGCCGTACACGCCGAACTGGATCGCCATCGGCATCACCAGCCCGTCGTTGTAATCGGTGTGCTCGCCGATCAGGTTGACGCGGCCCGGCGCGAAGGCGGCGGCTTGCGGCGCGTGCGAGAAGCAGCTTTGGAATTCGGCGATGGTCTCAGCGCGGGTCAGGCTCATTTTCTGATTCCTCCAGGGTTTCCAGAAAAACGGCGACGATATCGGGGTCGAGTTGGCTGCCGGCGACGCGGCGCAGCTCGGCCACGGCGAAATCTTTGCCCGGCGTATCGCGATAAATCCGCGGCGAGGTCATCGCGTCGTACGCGTCGGCGACGGCGATGATGCGCGCGCCCAGCGGAATCTGTTCGCCGGCGAGGCCGCCGGGGTAGCCGCGGCCGTCCCACCGCTCGTGATGGTGCAACACCAGCGGCACGCAGGGCGCGAGATCGCGCACCGGGTCGAGAATCCGGCTGCCGACCTGCGGGTGCGCGCGCATGACCAGCCATTCGCTGTCGTCCAGCCGGCCCGGCTTGAGCAGGATGGCGTCGCGGATGCCGATCTTGCCCAGATCGTGCAGCATCGCCGCGTTGCGGATATTTTTCCGCTCCGCCTCGGAAACGCCGAGCTTGGCGGCCGTTCGCAGCGCGAATTCGAGCACCTTCGTCGAATGACCCGCTGCCGAGGAGTCGCGCGCTTCCAGAGCGTTGGCGAGGCTGATGATCGTGTTCATGTAACTGGTCTGCAGGCTGTCGTAGAGCCCCGCGTTGTGAATCGCGATCGCCGCCTGGCCCGCCAGCAGCGACAGGAACTGCACGTCGGAATCGTAAAACCGGTCGCGGCCGATGAAGTTGGAAAGGTTGAGCACGCCGACGATCCGCCCGCGCACGCGCAGCGGCAGGCTGACCGCGCTCTTGATTTTGTCGTCGCGCAGATGCCCGACCACCTGCGGATCTTCCTCGCCGGCGTTGATCAGCAGCGGCTCGCCCGTCGCCGCCGTTCGGCCGGCGATGCCCTCGCCGACCTCGCCGCGCCACGACGCGACCACCTCCGGGTCGAGCCCCGTCGCCGCGCAAATGCGCAACTCGCGGCCGGCCACGAGCATCAGGCTGACGCGGTCGCATTTCGTCTCCTGCTGCACCGTGCGCACGACATCCTGCAGCAGCGCGTCCACGTCGAGATTCAGCAAAAACGCGTCGGAAATCCGGACCAGCGGCGCCAACGCCGTGGCCCGCGTTTGCTCGCGCGTCTGCAACGCCCGGCGCAGCGCCTGCGCGAGGCCGCCCAGCAGCGTCTCGCTGCTCAGCGGCTGCACCAGCGCGTCGGACCAGCCGTCGCGCCAACTGCCGATCAGCTCGTCGACATTGGCGTGCGCCGGCAGAATCAGGATGCCGGCCGCCGCCGGATACTGCGCGAGCGCGTCTCGTCGCCGCGGGGCCGCGCAGGATTCGGCGTCGAGAATGAGCGCGTCGATGCGGCGACGGTCGGCGTCGTCCAGGCCGCCGTCTAGCTGCGCCGCCGTGGTCACGACGTAGCCGCGCCCGGCGAGGGCGACGACGACGTCGGCCGTCAGGCGCGAGGCGGCGCTGATCACCAGGACGCGGGCCTCGGTCATGCTTTATTCCTCGGGCGGCGCGAGCAGCGTGCGCAGTTCCGCGGCTTTCTCTTCCGGATAGCTGTCGTTGATGAACAGGCCGGCCCCGGTTTCGCAGCCCGCGCGAAACTTCTGTTTTTCGCGGCTGCGCCGGATCGGGTAGAACTCGACGTGCAGATGGGCCCCGCCTTCGGCGTCGTCGGGCGGCGCCTGGTGAAACGCCATCATATACGGGAAGGGGCGTTCGTAATAGTTTTTGTACGTGGCCAGCACGCGTTTGATGGCGCGCATCATCGGCCGCAATTCGGCGTCGTCCATTTGCCCGAGGTGGCCGAAGCAGCGCCGCGGGTAGAGATGGACCTCATACGGCCAGCGCGCGGTGAACGGCACAAACGCCGACCACGCGTGGTCTTCGAACAGCATGCGCCGGCCGTCGGCGCGTTCCTCGTCGACCAGGTGGCAGTGCAGGCACTCGCCGTGCCGTTCGCGGTAGTCGCGCGCGCGGCGCATTTCCGTCGCCGGGATCGGCGGGACGAGCGGAAAGGCGTAGATCTGGCCGTGCGGGTGCGGCATCGTCACGCCGATTTCTTCGCCGTGATTTTCGAACACATAGACATATTTGATCTTTTTGTTTTCGAACAATTCGAGATAACGCGCCCGCCACAACTTCGCAAGTTTCTCCAAATGGTCGAGGCCGATCTCGACGAAATCGCGGTTGTGGTCCGGGTGGTAGAGCACCACGTCGCACGCGCCCCAACTGCGCCGCGCCCGCCAAAACTCGGTCGGCTCGATGCCCAGTTCCGGCGCCGGCGTGGCGAACGAGGGAAAATCGTTGGCGTAGATGTGTACGTCGTAGTCGGCCGGCACGCGCTCGGAACCGGGGCAAAACGGGCACCAGTCCTTCGGCATCTGCGGCCGGTTCATGCGGTGCGTGGCTGTGACCACCCACTCGCCTCGCAACGGATCCCAGCGCAACTCGCTCATTGCTCTCCTCGCCGAACAATTCGAAAACGCCGGCGCATTCTAGTCGAGCGGGCGCCGAGTGAAAATCCCCGGCCGGTTTTTTTGGACGGTTCGTGCGGCTAACGATTCGTTTCTTGTTTCTGCGCGAAGTTTTTCGTGACAGCCGCAGATTGCGCAGATTTACGCTGATGCACGGGCCGCGAATGGCGTTCAACAGCGCGAGACACGTCATGGCCCGTGCCGTATCGGCGGCCATCTGCGTTCATCTGTGGCAAAAAAACCTTTGGTTGCGGCCCGAAGGCCGCGCTATGCAATCTGTGGCGAAAAAAACCTTAATCCGCATTCCGCAATCGGCATTCGGCAATCCGCTTCACCCGCGCGCCAGCCCCCACATCTCGCCCGCCAGAATGCGCAGGCCGCGCGCGATGGTCAGCGCCTCGCGGCGCGGATGCCGCAGCAGCCGCCAAAAACGCTGGACGACATAGCGCGGCCGCAGGTGAAAGGCGACGAACGCGCGCCGGATCAGCCGGCGCAAATCCGGCGCGGAATAGGCCGCGTCGAACATCACCGCCTCGCCGCCGACGAAGTAATCCGCCCAGCGCCGATGATGGATTTTGCCGTCGCGCGTCAACTCGTCGTACAGCGGGCTCCCCGGCAGCGGCTTGAAACAATTGAACGACGCGAGATCCGGCGCCAGGCGTCGCGCGAAACGCAGCGTGACGCGCATATCGTCGATCGTCTCCCACGGGAAGCCGAAAATGAAATTGACCTTGCACTCGAGGCCGAGTTTTTTCGTCAGCCGCACCGTTTGCGCGGCCCGCGCGAGATCGATGGTCTTGCCGATGCGCGCCAGCGTCGCCGGCAGCGCCGATTCCAAACCGTACGTCACGTGGTAGCAGCCGGCCCGCCGCATCAGCGCCAGCAGCGGTTCGTCCGCCGCTTCGAGCCGGCTGAAGCAGTTCCACGTCAGGCGCAGGCCGCGCCGCAGAATCGCCTCGCACAGTTCGGTCATCTGGCGCGGATTCGCCGTCGGCCCTTCGTCGCCCAGCCGAAAATCGCGGATGCCGAAGTCGCGCCCGCATTGCTCCGCCTCGTCGACGAACCGGTCGGCGCTGCGGTAGCGCAGGCGATTCTGGAACACCGCCTTGGCGCAATACGCGCACCGATACGGGCAGCCGCGCGAAAAGAGAATGCCGGTCGACGGCAATTGGTAGAAGTTGCCCGGGTCCGGCACGTAGCGCGTCGCCGGCACGAGCGAACGATCGGGAAACGGCAGTTCGTCGAGCGCCTCGATCAGCGGCCGCGCCGGGCCGGAAACAACTCCGCCGTTTCGCCGGCCCCACAGCCCCGCGATGCCGTCGGGGGCCGCTCCGACGCCCAGCGCGTGCGCCAACTCGACCAACGTGATCTCGCCTTCACCGGCGACCGCGTAGTCGAAGGCCGGAAATTCGCGCAACGTCGCTTCCGGCAGCGCCGACGCGTGAAAACCGCCGATGACCGTCGCCGCCGCCGGCCGCTGGTTCTTGACGCGCGCCGCGATCGCGGCGGCCGTCTCGACATTGGCGGTGTACGAGGTGATGCCGACCAATTCCGGCGGCCACTGCGCCAACTCGCGTTCCAGCAGTCCCGGCGCGTCGCCGTGAAAATCGAGGTCGAGAATGCGCACGTCGGCGAAACCGCGGCTCTTCAGGTACGCGGCGAGGCTGCACAGGCTCAGCGGGATCTCGCGGCCCGGCAAATTCAGCAGGCCGCCCGCCACATTCGGTGTCTGGATCAACAGCGTGCGCATCGTCGCCCCGCGGCCGCGCCCGGCGATGCGCCGTGCGGCGGGCCGTGAAGGCAGCTTACAGGAGCAAGAAGTCGGAAGCCAGTTGCAGAGGCGCCGCTTGTAACAGACACTCAAGATGTCCGCAGTATAAGCAGTTAAAGATGTCCGCATCTTCAAAGGCTGGTAAGAAGGGCGTTTTCTTGTTTTGGGGGACGCCTGATGAAGAAGTTGCCGGCCTTTT
>Ga0181520_10000676_pt1 | contig 73475 bp, 67 predicted proteins | sample PEATcosm2014_Bin_29_FD_132451 | JGI IMG/M metagenome (GOLD analysis project Ga0181520, IMG submission 132451) | Peatland microbial communities from MTU Mesocosm Facility, Houghton, MI, USA - PEATcosm2014_Bin02_30_metaG | ecosystem: Environmental > Terrestrial > Soil > Wetlands > Peat | place... | reverse complement strand
TAGTGAAGGACGTTCATTGGGTTCTCCCGTTCGAGGTTTCTGAGCCGGCTGGTAAGAGCCGGTCTCGGCATTGTAGCCTCTGGGAGAACCCTTCCTCATAATGACCCCTATGCATTCAAACAGGTGAACCGTTCCCCTCTAATTCCGCCCAGAAAGCAGCAGCCAGTCGGTAGTAGTTGGCGGTTAGGGGCCGTTTCGCAGGGGTACCGCCACGGACTATCGCGGTGGAAGGCATTTGATCTTCAAAGCGTCTGGCCGCAGCAGGGCCTCGCGCTGGAAGCCGATCTTGCGTGGAGGGCGCGCGGCGGGCTGCATCAGCTGCTTGATCGCGGCGATCACATCATGAATAGCCGTGTCGTGGGTCTCCAGGCGGCGCTCCAGTTCCGCGATCTTGGCCGCCAATTCCTTGTTCGAGCTCAGCATCTCGCGCATGCGGACAAACGCCCGCACCACAAACAGGCTCATTTCCACCGCCCGCGGAGAGTTCAACACGCTGGCAGCCATCATAGCTCCGTGCTCGGTAAAGGCCAGCGGAACTTTGCGACGACCGCCCCATCCGTCTTTTGAAGTCACAATTTGTGACCTCAAAAGACCAAGCTCTTCAGCGGTGAGCCGAAAAGCAAAGTCCTCCGGAAATCTTGCGGCGTTGCGTTTCACTTGTTGATTGAGCGCTCTGACTGAAACCCCGTACAGCAGAGCCAGCTCGGCATCGAGTATCACTCTTTTGCCCGCAGATCAAGAGTATCCGGGCGTCGATCGCGCCTTCCGGAACCAATGCATGCGGTTTCTTCATTTCTTCCTGTTCGTCCTGGCAACGCTGCCCAAAGAAATCATCAAAGGCTGCAACTTGAAGTCACAACTTGTGACTTCAAGATTGGGCCCGCGCCAAAGGACCTGCAAAAGAAAGCGCCAATATAGCATAGCTGTAGAAAACTCGGTGACAGGTGAACCGTTCCCGTCTAATTCCGCCCAGAAAGCAGCGGCCAGTCGTAGTAGTTGGCGGTTAGGAAATGGGCGTGGGAAACGGGCGTCATCCTGATCTGCGGAGCCGTGAATTCCTGGCCGCCCGGGATGTTCTCCGCCGGTTGATTCAACTCACTTCGCCGCGAGCTCTTCAATTCTTTCCATCACGATTCCACGCCGGGCCTGACTGGCTGCGTCGGGAAGTAGATGCCCGGGGATCGCGTCAAGGAATCTGGGCTTTCGCATAAGCAGGCGAAACTGTTCGGCCAGATATAGCCGAAGTGCCACGTCGCTGTGCCTGACTTCTTCTATCAGCTCCGGCCGGCCATCGATCACGCTCAGTACATCCTCCAAATCATGGCTGGCGGCGTAGTCGCCTTTCCCGCGACCATAGAAAGCTTCCAGTTTTGTTGCCAGGAAGTACGGGGCCGTGATTACCCGGAGTTTGTATCCGGTAGCACAGCCGCCTAGAAAGGCGAGGTCGTTGAGCAGCGGTTCAAGTACGCGGGCTGCCCGCAGCAGGAGGACGGCATTAGGATCGGCGCCGATCACCAGGCTTTCTCCAGTCTCGCTTGCAGCTCACGGACCGCCAGTTCCCGCTCCCGGGCTCGGCCGCCACGAAGGGCATCCAGCAGCGCCAGCAGTTCGTACAGCTTGGGGTCTTTCAGCGCAGCCCCTGGCGCGTTGCGGTGGATGGGCGAAAACTCCAGCCCTCGCACCTTCCCTTCCGGGTGAGGCCAGACCGGCGGTGGCTCCGTCGATTTCCCGATCTCCCGATTGAGCGGCGGGGCGGCATAGGAAGTCGGTATGCCACGGGTCGCCCCTCCTCGAATCACCGGGAACACGTACTTCGCCCCGTGGATCAGGAATTCTTTCAGATTGCCTCGTGTGGGCCGCGCCGGATGACCGCCCGTCTCCAACAGCCCCGCCGTCTGCACACGCTTCACGGAAGCGAAAATCATGGAAGTGCTCATCCCCAGATCCTGGGCCAGCTTCGCATAACTCCAAGGCTCAGACCCGTAGCATACAAGCTTTAGCAACAACAGCACGTCTTGGGCCTTGAGTTCCATAGCTGGTATTCTATTTTCGAGAATATAGAATGTCAAAGCTTGAAGCGGCAATAAGCAGGAGGCGAGGTTTCGGAAGTTTCGGAGGTCAACCACGGAAGGCACGGAAGGCACGGAAACAACTCAGAGTTCGGAGGGCCGTGACTTCAAGATTAAGCCCACGCGAAAAGGGGCCTGTAAGAGTTTCAATACCGGTCACCGGTATGACGTTTCCATCCGCTCACACCGGCCCACCATCGAGGCATCCGTTGAGATAGGGCCAGCGTTCGGCAGCGCCGCTGGAGTTCATTGGAACAGAAGCGGGCAAAACGCCCGCGCACCCAGGGGCGCTTGCCGTGGTGATGCCACGGACCCCAATCGCCAGTTATCGGCTCGCAGGCCGCAAGGGGTTCACGATCTTCAGACCGGCAAAATCCTTTTCGTTGGCGGTGACCAGAGTGCAATCATGCGCTTCGGCGACGGCGGCAATGATCATGTCCAGCGCGCTGCGTGGCCGCCCGGCTTTCGTCCCCGCGGCCATCAGCCGGGCCCAGATCAGGCTGGCTTTTTCGTCGAAGGGCAGAACCCGTCCGGCAAACAACGATTGTGGCCCCTCCGGACCGGCAAACCAATGCTGCAACTGTTCGCGTTTCTTCCCGGCGGGTTTTTCCAGCACCCCACGCCAAAGTTCTGCGACGGTCAGAGAGGCTATGAACAGGTCCTCGTCGGGCTGCTCCGACATCCAGGCAACGAGTCTCTCCGAGGGCGCCGGCTTGGTGATGTCGCTGAGGATATTGGTGTCGAGGAGGTAGCGGGTCACAGGCGAACCTTCCGGCCGGGCGTAAGCGGACGCGAGAGGTTGAGATCGGCTCCGACCAAAGGCGAACGGCGCAACGCGGCAAGAATACCGCCCTTCTGGCGCGGATCTGCGGCAACGCTACGATGCATGGCGGCGCGAATCCGCGTTGCGTCGGGACCGTTGTCGGCCAATCGCCGAGCCAGGGAGCGTATCAGCTCGCGATCCGCAGCGAGCCCCAGGACCTCAAACCGGGCCATTCCTCGCTGGTGGAGACGTTTACGGTAGTTCTTCAGGGCGCGCGTTTGGGATGTGTCACCCATAGCAACCTCCGGCCTATAGCCGGTAATATACCCGGGAATAGGGGCAATAGCAAGACTGCCGTTCTCAAAGGTTTCGGAGGTTTCGGAAGTTAACCACGAAAGACACGAAAAACACGAAAACAACTCAGGGTTCGGGGGGCCCAACGAGAAACGTGAAACGGAAAACGTGAAACGCCGCCGGCGGGTGCTCCCGTCTAAACGGTTAACCACGGAATACACGAAAAACACGAAAACAACTCAGGGTTCGGGGGGCCCAACGAGAAACGTGAAACGGAAAACGTGAAACGCCGCGGACGCTTGGTGCTCCCGTCTAAACGGTTAACCACGGAATACACGAAAGACACGAAAACGACTCAGAGTTCGGCGGGCCCAACGAGAAACGGAAAACGTGAAACGTCACCGGAGACCGGCGCGCGTAATCTTCGCCATCCGCAGCCCGCCGCCCGGAGGACGGCGCTACCCTCGGGCAGCAATACGCAATAAGCAATAAGCCAACCCGCTCAACCCCCCTCGGCGTTCGTTTCCCGCCAATGATCGACGGCCAACTTCAACCGCGTCAAAGCTTCCGTCAGGAATTTGCGGGGGCAGGCTAGATTCATGCGCATATGGCCTTCGCCGCCGGGGCCGAATTCGTCGCCGCGATTGAGCCACAGGCCGGCGTCGCGCAGCATGAAGTCGTTCAATTCATCGTCGCTCATTGCCAGTTTGTGGCAATCGAGCCAGGCAAGATACAGGCTATCGGCGGGGGCCACGGTAATTTCCGGAATACTGCCAGCCAGGGTCTCGGCCAACAGGGCGTGGTTGGCGCGAAGGTAGTCGAGCAGCGCATCCAGCCAAGGTGCGCCGTGGCGGTAGGCGGCTTCGCAGGCGATCCAGCCCAGCGAATTGGGATGGTGCGTGCCCGTGCGTTCCATGGCGCGTTTCATCTCGCCGCGCAGGCGCGGGTTGGAGATACACAAATAGGACAAGCGCAGTCCCGCTAAATTGAAGGTCTTGCTGGGAGCGGAGCATACGATGCTATGGGCGGCGAACTCCTCGCCTAAGCTGGCGAAGGGGATATGCCGCATCTCGCGGTTGAGCACAAAGTCCTGATGGATCTCGTCGCTGACCACCAGAACCCCGTGTTCGATGCAGATCTCTCCCATGATCCGCAGCTCTTCGGCGCTCCAGACTTTGCCCACTGGGTTGTGGGGATTGCACAGAATGAACAGTTTGGTGTCCCGGGTAATCGCTTTGCGAAAACGGTCGGGATCGAACTGATAGCGCTGGCCGTCCCACTCCAGAGGCACGCCGATCACGCGGCGTCCGTTAAGCTGCGGGCCCAAATGGAAAGGCCGGTACACGGGCATCTGCATCAGCACGCCGTCGCCGGGATGGCTGAAGGTCTGAATGGCGTAAAACAGAGCCGGTACCACGCCGGGGCTTAACAAGATCCATCCCGGCCGCACGGCCCATTGATGACGTACCTGCTGCCATTCCACGACCGCTTCGTAGAAGCTGGACGAGGGATTATCGTAGCCGAAAATCCCATGCTCGACTGCCCTCTGCAGGGCATCGAGGGCTTCCCGAGGTGCACGGAAGTCCATGTCCGCTACCCACATGGGCAAAGGCCGCATCGTGGTATTGGCCGGCAGATGGCCGCGGTTGGACCATTTCACGGAACCGGTTCCGGTCCGGTCGATTTCTTCGTCGAAATTGAAGGTCATGATTTATGGCTCATGGTCGATGAGCGCAACTCGCAATACTACATATGTAGTATGAAACAACTAACACCCCGGGTGCGGGCGAGACGCCCGCACCGACAGCCGGCGGGACGCCGGCGCTACTTGTTTTTTTGGCGCATGAATTCGACGAAGCGGACTTCGTCGGGCTTGTCCTGCTTGCGCAGCAGGTGGCGGACACTTCGTCCGGTGGTGAGATGGACGACTTCTTCCGCCAAATTCTTGGCATGATCGCCGGCGCGCTCCAGGGCCTGGCTCATGAAGACGACATGGAAACTTTCCTGCTTGGGGGCGTTTTCCGGGTTCTCGATATGCCGCACGAACAACAGGTTGCGCAGGCGATCCATCTCCATATCGGCGCGCAATACGGTCAAAGCCAGATCGGCATTGCGGGTTCGAAAGGATTCGGCGGCATCGGTCAACATCTTTTCCAGCAGCTTTGCCATGGCCGACAAATCGCGCGCGTCCGCTTCTTCGACACGGCCGAGAATCGAGCCGGCACGATTGGAAAAGCTGACCAGCAGATCCCCAATCCGCTCCAACTCGATAATCAGTTTCAGGCACGCCAGTAAGCTGCGGATTTCCAACTCGGAATCGCAACGGGCAATGGCGGTAGTGACCCCTTCATTGATCTCCCGGTCCAGCGTATCCAGCTCTTCTTCCCGCTCTTTGACGGCATTGGCCAACTCGGGAGCGGCATTCGTTAGGATATTGGCGCAATCGGCCGCGGCTAACACCGCCGCTTCATAGCCGCGTAGCGTCAACCCCGTCAGTCGGCTGGATTCGTTATTCGCACACTGATCCCTGGCTGTTCCCATGAGTGGCCCCCTTGGTCATTGGAAGTGGAGTATAGCGCTATTTCCCGGGCACATTCAAGAACTGACGCGTCCCGAAATCGGTCATGCTCAAAAAGAACAGGATGCTCAGCCAGAATAAGCCCGCCAAGGCCCAGAGCCACACGATCTTGGAATGCTCATAACGCAGATGCATGAAGAACAATGCCACCAGCAGCGCCTTGCCGCTGGCAATGGCCAGAGCCACCGGCAGGCTCCACTGGCCCAAGTCGACGAAAGACACGGCCGCGGTCACCACGGTAAGGACCATCAACGCGGCCCACACCATAAAATACGTACGTTTACGAACAATCGTTTCTGCCATGGCTCGTCACTCGGGTCCTCAAAGCGTATGTTTATGGCTGATCAGGTAGAGCAGCGGAAACAGAAAAATCCAGATGATATCCACAAAATGCCAGTACAGACCCACGTTATCCACGGGGTTGTGATATGCGGGCGTATAGCGTCCGCGCCAGGCAAACCAGGCAACCGTGCCCACCAGGCCTACCCCAATCAGCATGTGGAGAGCGTGGAAGCCGGTCATCACGAAATAAAGCTCGAAGAACAGCTCGGAATGCACCGGATCGGTGCCCTCGAACTGGAACATGGCTCCGGGAACTTTATGATCCACCCAGTGGTCGTGGTACTCGTAACCTTTGATCCCCAGAAACACCAGGCCTAACAGCAACGCCAGCAGTAGAAAGACAACGATCCGCCTACGATGACCCTCCTGCGCCGCGTGTACCGCCAGCGCGACAAACAACGAGCTGCAAATCAGTACGGCTGTGTTCACCGCTCCCGCCATAAACAGCATGTGTTCGCTGGCCTGGAAAAAAGCGACGGGGTACAGGAAGCGGAAGATCAGATAAATGGCGAACATACCGCCAAAGAACATGATTTCTGTGATCAAGAAGACCCACATGCCCAGGGTGGCCGACTCCCGCTGCTGTTCCAGGTCGGCAAACTGATGTTGCAGCGCGTGGGCCGAGACCGTTTGCGCAAGATCGCCGGCGATGACATTTCCGTGACTAGTTTCCGCTGACACCGGCTTCTTCCTCCTCCGGCATTCCGGGCAATTGATCGTAGTTGTAGGCTTCCCAGGTAACCACCGGGGTTTCTTCAAAGTTATGCGTGGGCGGCGGAGAGGCCGTTGTCCATTCCAGGCCGGCGGCATTCCAGGGATTGTTGCCCGCCGGTTTGCCATAGCGCAGCGACCAGAACAAATAGATCAAGGGGAGCAAGTAGCCAATGCCCAGAATCGAAGCCCCGGCGGTGGAGAAGACGTTCAATACCTGAAACTCGGGCGCATAGACGTGATAGCGGCGCGGCATGCCCAGGTATCCGGCGATAAACAACGGAAAGAAGGTGAGATTGAAGCCCAGGAAAATAGTGACGGCTGCCACCTTGCCCCAGAACTCGGAGTACATTTTACCGGTGATCTTGGGCCACCAGAAGTGCAGGGCGGCCATATATCCCATGACCGCGCCGCCCACCATGATGTAGTGAAAGTGGGCGACGATAAAGTAGGTATCGGTAACATGAACGTCGATCCCCAGCGCGGAGAGAAACAGGCCGGTCATGCCGCCCATGGTGAAGAGGCCGATAAATCCCATGGCGTACAGCATGGGCGTGCGCAGGTGGATGGAACCCTTGTACATGGTGGCGGTCCAATTAAAGACTTTGACGGCCGAGGGCACGGCCACGGCATAACTGAGCAGACTGAAGATCAAAGCGGCATAGACGGATATGCCGGAAGCAAACATATGGTGGGCCCATACCAGGAATCCGAATACCGCAATGGCCACCGACGACATGGCTACGAAGGCATAGCCGAAGACCCGCTTGCGCGCGAAGCAGGGAATCACCTCGCTGATGACGCCCATGCTAGGCAGGATCATGATGTATACCGCGGGATGCGAATAGAACCAGAAAAGGTGCTGAAACAGCAGCGGATCCCCGCCTAAGTGCGCGTCGAAGAAGCCGACATGGAAGACGCGCTCCAGAAAAACCAGCGCCAGGGTAATGGCCAGTACGGGAGTGCCCAGCACCTGGACCAGAGCTGTGGCATAGCTGGACCACAGGAATAGCGGCATGCGCGACCAGGTCATGCCGGGCGCCCGCATGCGATGGATGGTCACAATAAAATTCAGTCCGGTCAGAATCGAGGAGAAGCCGGCAACAAAGATTCCCAGCGCCGCGGCGATCACCTGCGAGTTGGAATACTGCGTACTGAAAGGCGCATAAAAGGTCCAGCCGGAATCCGATCCTCCGTTGATCAGCGAGTACAGGATCAGCGCGCCGCCACCCAGCAAGAGATACCAACTCAGCAAGTTGAGCTTGGGGAAGGCCATGTCGCGGGCGCCGATCATCATGGGGATGAAGAAGTTCCCAATTACCGCCGGAATCGAGGGAATCAGGAACAAGAAAATCATGACGATGCCGTGCATCGTGAACAGGCGGTTATAGATGTCGGAAGACACCAGATCGCCGGTGGGGGTAAGCAGCTCCAGGCGGATCAGGAGCGCGAAGAAACCACCGAGAAAGAAAAATAGCGTGATGGTCACCAGATACAACAAGCCAATGCGCTTGTGGTCGGTGGTCAGCAGCCACGACTTGATGCTGTAATCCGTGTTGAGATAATTCTCTTTTTTGACGAGTTGGGTTGCCGTAGCCATATACCGAAAATCCTTCGTTACGGAACAGCGACGCCCGCCGCTGAGGGCGGCGCCGCGGGAGGCTTGTGGGCCGGTTCCGCCGGCGGCGGCGTGGACAGCGATTTCACGTAGGCCATCAACGACAGCAGCTGCTCTTCGCTCACAATTCCCTGGAACGAAGGCATGATTGGTTTATAGCCGGCCACGATCTTGGCGCCCGGTACCAGGATCGACTCGCGTACGTAATCGTCATTGGCCATGACCGTGCGTCCGTCATCCAGCAAGACTGGCCGTCCGAAGACTCCTTGCAAGGTAGGTCCGCGGCCTTGAACGTCGGAGCGATGGCAGTTGATGCAGCCAAGTTCCTGAAATAATCGTTGTCCGGTCGCGGCCATCGAGCCCTGGCCGACTCCGCCTTGCAGCCAGACCTGATAATCGGCTGGTTCCATGACGTCAATTTCGCCGATCATGGCGGAGTGATCGGTGCCGCAATACACCGCGCAGTAGAGACGAAACTTTCCCGCCTTGATGGGTTGGAACCAGGTCGTGGTGTAGCGTCCCGGCAGCACGTCAGCCTTTACTCGCATATCCGGCGCGTAGAAACTATGGATGACATCCTGGGAAATCATGGTCAACCGCACGGGCCGATTCACCGGGATATGCAAGGTATTGATCTCACTCTGGCCGGTCTGATACTGGAACTTCCACATCCACTGCTTGGCGACTACGTACACTTCCATGGCGTCCTTGGGCGGTTTGGCCTCGAACATGTAGATACTGGCGCCCCAGAGAAAGAAGATCATGAAGATGCCCAGCGGAATAATCGACCACACAATTTCCAGCGGGGTGGACCCTTCAATAGGCTCGGCGACCGGGTGTTTCTTGTGCTCGTATTTGAAGGCAAAAAACGCGATCGTGCCGAAGACCAGCAGCGTGACACCGCCTGTGACCGCGATCAGGAACACAAACAGCCCGTCCACCTGCCGGGAGATGGTCGATGCTTGCGTGGGCCACAGGAGAATATGCTGCCACATAGTTCGCCCTACTCCGCGGGCGGTCGCGGCTCGTGTTTGAACAGGAACACGAGAAACGACCCCAGAATCAAAAGGGTAGCTGCCCCAGCCACCTTCATAATATTGGCGATCGCGGCGCCGTATTTTCCGGTGCGCGGATCATAGTGATAGCAATAAAGCAGCACCTGGTCGACCACGGTGCCGATGCGGTTCTGCGAGGCCTCGACCAACCCCAGGCGCAGGTCTTTGGGGGAATACTCGACCCCGTAGTAGTACTGAGAAATCCGTCCGTCCGGCGTCAGCACCATAATGCCGGTGGCATGGGCAAACTGCCGCAGCGCCGGGTCCCATTGATAGTGGAAGCCGACCGCATCGGTGAGCGCATGAATATTGGCTTGATCGCCCACCAGGAAATGCCAGCCATTCTGCGCCTCGGGACGACCGTAGCGCTGGATATACGCATGCTTCTTGGCTCGCGCCAAGTCGGAGGTGTCTCGCGGATCGAAGCTGACGGTGACCACCTCGTATTGCTTGCCGAGGTCGAAGCGCATAATGCGCAGGGTGCTGGCCAGCCCATTCAACACCTCGGTGCACAACATGGGACATTCGTAATAGACCAGCGACAGAACCACCGGCTTGCCCTGGTTGAAGTAATCGCCCAGATGCACGGTTTGCCCGAATTCATCACGGAAGGTGAGGGTTAAGGGCACTTGCGTATTCAGGCGTTGTTCGAACGAGACGTTGCCCAGACTTGGCGGCAGATCTTGCGCCGGTACCCCAATGGGAACCTGGCCCATCTGGGCTAGCGCTGGCAGAGCTAGCAGGGACAGCAGCACTGCAATCGCGACCTTCGCGATGTAGCGCCGGCGTCCCGCCGGCTGTCCCGGGGGCGTCCGCGCCCCCGGTTCTGGTTGACATGGTGCGGACGAGACGCCCGCACCGACAGCCGGCGGGACGCCGGCGCTACCAACCCTGGCGCTCTCTTCGCTCGTCATTTTCGTGTCTTTCATCAGCGTTTATCCGCGTCAATCTGCGGCGAGTTGTTTTCCGTGCTGGCCCGTACCGGCAAACCCGACGCCGCAACCATATCCATGGCACGTTCGATGGGGATGTGGACCTTGCCATTGGCTTGGTCTGTCCAGCCGTAGGAGCTCAACGTAAGTTCTTCCTGCGTACGCAGTTCATTCATGTCCGCCACGGCGTTGGCCTGTAAACGAGGCGCGGGAAAGCGTCCCAGGATCGTCTGGATCTGTTCTTGGGACGCAGCGGTAGTCGGATGAGGCTGAAAACGATCGCCTGCCGCATATTTGTATACTCCCCACATTCCGGTAGTGATCAACACTCCGCCGACAGCCAAAAAGATCAGAAATATGGTCACGGCACGCGCACTGAGATCCTCGGTTTCATAAGTGACCTCGGGATTGGCCACGGCGAGTTGTTCGCGCGTGATGTCAGGCTCGTTCGGCTTCGAGTTCATGGTCCTCTTCCAGAATCAGCGTTACATGGTCGTCATAGACAGCCAGCAGCGGACGCCGGCTCAGGTTACGGAAAAACAACACCAGCCAGCAACTCAGCATGGCTATGGGAACCACCGCATAAGGCCAGGCGTATCCCCAATGTCCGCGGCGGTTGGCGAAGTTCGGCATGATATACCAGAACAAATCCCAATACCGGATAAAGATGATATAGAACGCCAGCAGCTGAAGCTTCTGCGAATGGTTCTTAAAGCTGCGTGATAGCAAAATGAAAAACGGAACGAAAAACTGTCCCAGCACCACAAACCAGGAGAAGGCATGCCAGCCCGGACTGGAGCGGGCCAAGTACCAGGAAATCTCGTCCGGCATGTTTCCCGACCAGATGATGAGCCATTGCGAGAGCGTGAACCACCCCCACAACATGGTGAAAGCCAGCAATAACTTGCCAAGGTCGAGAAACTGGTCGCGCTTTACCAGCCGCTTCATTGGCTCATAGTGTACGAGAGCCGCCAGGACGACCACGGCGAAACTGATGGCAATCAGGCCCTGGCCGGCCAGATAAAGCAAGCCATAGATGGTCGAAGACCAGGGGGCCGACAAGGACATCACCCAGTCTACCGTCGCCCAAGTCAGCGACAGGACGTAGAGCACCAGACCGATGCCGCTCACGCGCCGCAACGGTACATCCAATACCACGTTCGTGCGATCCTGCCGATCCGAGGCCCGGGTCAGCCAAACCGCAAGAGCAATCCAAACGGCAAAGTAGACAGCCGCGCGCAAGGCGAACATGCGCAGAGTAAGGTAGTGGGCTGTCAGGCGCTGCAGTTCCGCACTCTTGGCCACTACTTCGGGCTGTGCCCAGGGATACAACCTATGAGCTCCCCACAATATGGGAATGAAGGCAATGGCCAGCACCCATAGCGTGCGTACCGCTGCCTCCAGGGGACGGCGGATCACCGTACCCCAGGCGCCGCCGGTGGTGTGATAGGTCATCAACAGGGCCAGCGAGCCCAGCGACAGGCCGAATACCCACATATAGCCCAGCAAATAGGCCTGATAGAACTCGTCGGAGCCGACCAGTACCCAGCCCACGGCTGCCACCAGCGTAAAGGGAACGGCCACCATGGCGGCCCGTCGCTGCCATTGCTTGACCGCGGCGGGTGGTGCGAAGTTCTGGTATTGAGCGGGTGAACTCATTTCTTTTCCAGCTTCTCCTCTGCTTCGCTTCCACGAGGCCGTGCTTCGAGGGGATCGTATTGCATGGCGCCGGGCGCCGCCGCGGGTGGTAACTGGGTTCCCGCCGGCACCAGGGAGGCCGGCGCATTTTGACTGAGTTGCAAAGCCCGAATATAGGCGGCAATCGCCCATCGGTCATACGGTGGCACCTGCGCGGCATAGTCGGGCATGGCGCCGAAGCCATTGGAGATTACGTCATAGAAGTGACCCAGCGGCGCATTGCGCAGCCGATCGCCATGATAGGACGGCGGCCTCTGATAGCCACGCTGCACCACGATACCGTTGCCGTCGCCCAGCTCCGAATGGCAGGGCGCACAGAAGATATTGAACCGCCCGCGCCCGCGTTCCAACACTTCTCGCGTTGCCGGGAAGGGCATCTCGTTGCCAGGGTCCTTACCGATCAAGCCGGTGTAGAAGTAGGTGTCGTTGCGCAAATCGCCGCGCGCAATCGTGCCCGCGATCAAGGGACGCGCCGAGCGTTGATCGAGATAAAAATCGCTGATCCGCAGCGGATTGATGCGCGGCTGATTCTGCATGTCCTCGCGACAACCCACCAGGAGCACCGCCAAAGCCATCGTGAAAACGATGATTATATTTTTCACCGCAGAGGGGGCAGCCAGCGAAAAGCCGTCGGTCGTCGGTCGTCGGCCATCGGCCAGACCCGTCTGAACCGCGGGCGAGGACGCCCCCGGGACAGCCGCCGGGACGGCGGCGCTACCCGCGCGGGCGTGCGGGCGGGAGACGGGGGACGGGAGACAGGAGACGGCAGCCAGCGAAGAGCCCTCGGCCTTCGGTCGTCGGCCGTCGGCCAGACCGGCCTGAACCGCGGACGAGGAGGCTGTCCTCGAAATAGTGAGCGGATGGCGCGGGTCTCGCAACTCGCAACTCGCAACTCGCAACTTGAGTGCGCGCTTAATTTGCCACCTCCACCACCCTGGCCGGGTTCATGGCTTCCAAAAACGCGCGCGTAGCGGCGGCTTCATACCGCGGATCGACGGATTCAATACACAAGAAAAAGCGATCCCGGGAAGCGCCTTCAAAACCTTGGGCATTGAAGATGGGATGATGCGGCATGGGTAAGCCATTTAGCGCCAACATGCCGAATACCGCTGCAATGCCGGCGAACAGTACCGCCATTTCAAAAGTGACAATAATGAACGAGGGCCAGGAATGCAGTGGCCGGCCGCCAATATTAAGCGGATAGGCCACCTTGTTGATCCACCACTGCAAGGCATAAGCGCCGCTGCCGCCCAGCAAGCCGCCGGTCAACGCCAGAAGCGCGACCCGGTCCTTATGCATGCCGAGGGCTTCGGCCAAATCCGGCACGGGGAACGGCGAATAGGCATCTATGCGTCGATAGCCTTCGGAATGGGCGCGCCGCGTGGCCTTCAATAATTCCGCGGGAGTTTCAAATTCTGCCATTAATCCGTAGATAGGAGGGTTGGTCATGCTTGCAGCTTCACCTCCTCCGTGGTTTCACTGACGAGTGCGCGCATTTCAAACATGGTGATCATGGGCAACAGCCGGATGAACAGCAGAAAGGCTGCCATAAAGAACCCAAGGGTGCCCAAGAACACCGCCCAATCCCAGCGCGTGGGAATATAGACACCCCAGGCGGAAGGCATGAAGTCGCGTTGCAGGCTGACCACTACGATCACCACACGCTCCAGCCACATGCCCAGCAACACGAACAGCGATACCGTGAACAGCAGAATAGGCGTGTAACGCACCTTGCGCAGCCAGAGTAACTGCGGGATCACCACATTGCAGGCGATCAAGCTCCAATAAACCGGGGCGTACAGCCCGTGCGCCCGATTCCAGGTCACATACTTTTCGTACTGGCTCACGCCGTACCAGGAAAAGAAAACTTCCATCAAGTAGCCGTAGGCCACGATCAGTCCGGTGCTCAGCATTACCTTGGCGCAGTTATCCAGGTGACGCATGGTAATAAGGCCTTCCAATCCATAGACCTTGCGGATGGGAATGGCCAGGATGAGCACCATGGCAAAGCCGGAGAAGACCGCGCCGGCAACGAAGTAGGGCGGAAATATGGTGGCGTGCCAGCCGGGAACCAGGGCCACGGCGAAATCGAAGCTCACAACGGTGTGAACGGAAAGCACCAGCGGCGTGGCCAATCCCGCCAGCAGCAGGTAGGCCGATTCATAGCGCTTCCAGTGACGCGCCGAATTGCGCCAGCCCAGCGCCAGCAAACCGTAGATCAACTTGGTCCAGCGGTTCACCGAACTGTCGCGCAAGGTGGCCAGGTCGGGAATCAATCCCACATACCAGAACAACAGCGAGATGGTGAAATAAGTGGAAACCGCGAATACGTCCCACACCAGCGGACTGCGGAAGTTCGGCCACACCGTCATGGTGTTGGGATAAGGAAACATCCAATAAGCCAGCCAGGGACGGCCCATGTGCAGCAGCGGAAACATGCCGGCGCACATTACGGCGAATAGCGTCATGGCCTCGGCAAAGCGGTTAATGGAATTGCGCCAGGTTTGTTTCAGTAGCAACAGAATGGCGGAAATCAGCGTCCCGGCGTGACCGATGCCCACCCACCAGACGAAGTTGATGATGGCGAAGCCCCAGCCAATAGGAATGGTGATTCCCCATATACCAACGCCGCGATAGAACAGGTAGGTGACAGCAACCCCCAGCACGCCGACGAAAAAGGCGGCAGGCAGGAAGGTGAGCCACCATATCAGCGGCGTGCGCTCCGCGAAGACAATGTTGCTGATCTTATCGGTGATGCTGCCGAAGTTGAATCCCGGCGCCAACACGGCCGGTCGCCCGTGCCTCACGTTCATCAACTCGCCTGTGCGTATCTCCGCCATTTAAGACTCACGCTCCGTCGGTTCGGGGATTTCGGGATTCGGATTCATCACGATGGCCTGATAAGTGGTTCGGGGCCGCGTTCCTAAATCCTCCAGCAATCCGTAGTCCAGCGGCTGCTGTTTCAGGGCCGCCACGCGGCTGGTCTTGTCGTTGAGATTGCCGAATACGATGGCGCCGGCCGGGCAGGCCTGCTGGCATGCCGTTTGTACCTCGTAGTCGCGAACGGCCCGATCCTGCTTCTCGGCGGCAATCCGCCCTTTGGTGATGCGCTGCACGCAATAGGTGCACTTTTCCATGACGCCACGGCTGCGAATGGTGACCTCGGGATTGCGCAACATCTTCAATTGCGGCGTATCCCAATCCTGGAAGAGCAGGAAGTTAAAGCGGCGCACTTTATAAGGACAGTTATTGGAGCAATAGCGGGTGCCCACGCAACGGTTATAGACCTGATCGTTCAGGCCCTCCGTGCTGTGGACGGTGGCGCCCACCGGGCAGACTAATTCGCAAGGCGCATTCTCGCACTGCATGCAGGGGACCGGCTGAGAGTAGACCCGCGGGTTGGCCGGATCGCCCTTGTAGTACGAGTCCACCCGTATCCAGTGCATGCGCCGGCCACGGGCCACTTGCTGCTTACCCACTACCGGGATATTGTTTTCCGCCTGGCAGGCAATGACGCAGGCATTGCAGCCCACACAGGCGTTCTGGTCGATCGACATACCCCAGGAGTTCTCGGTGTAGGGGAAGGCGGGGTATAACGTCTCCCCGGGCGCCGGCGACGGTTCTTCGCGATGAGCAAAGCGCGGATCGGCCTTGAACTCGTCGAGCGTTGCCGCCCGTACGATTCGCCGATTCTCCATGTCTTGCACACCCTGGCCGCTGGCCAACTCATAGAACTCGCCGGTCTTGCGCATGCGGCTGCCGGAGAGCACGTAGGGCATGGCCGTGGTGCGTAGCGGATAGGCACTGAATCCCATGCCACTTCCGGAGCGTCCGGCGCGGGTGCGCCCATAGCCCAGAAACACGGTTAAGGTATTGTCCGGTTGCCCGGGTTGCATCCAGAGCGAGCCCTTCACCTTGCGGCCCGCTGAGGTTTCGATCTCGATGACGTCGCCGTATTTCAGGTCCAGGCGCCGGGCCATGGCGGGTCCCACCAGCACCGGATTGTCCCAGGTCACCTGCGTCAACGGCTTGGGCAACTCTTGCAGCCAGCCATTGTTGGAAAAGCGTCCGTCATAGATCGAGGGATCGGCGCGCAACATCACCTCGATGCCATCCGCGGGCGGTGCTTGCGGCGGGAAGGTGATCGATTTTACGGGCATCGCCTTGGCAGGTAGGGCGGAGTTGGCGAAAAATCCATCATGCACGCCTTGCCGCCACCAGGGCTCGAATTCCGCGTCACTACCCTTGAACTGCGTACGCCAATAGCTGCGCACCGTGTCGTATCCCGACTGATCCGGATTGTTGCTGAAGGCGTTCAACAATTCGTGTGCGCTCTTGCCGCCGTACATGGGAGCAATCAGCGGCTGCACGATGCCGGCGGTGCCGTCGAAAGCGCGCGCATCGCTCCAATGCTCCAGGAAGTGAGTGCCATTCATAAACCAGTCGCATAACTGCGCGGTCTCGTTGGAGTACAGCCCGTGATACAGCTTGCCCGTAACCTGGCGCAGTCCGCCGGAGAAATCCAGATCGGCCGGGGCATCATAGACGGGATTGACGTCGATCATCACCAGCAGTTCGACCTTGCCGGCGTGCATATCCGCCGCCAATTCCTGGAGGCCGGCCGTTTGATCCACCGGGTTCTGCTCCACCGGATCGGTGTACAGGACGGTTTTGCCGGCGTTGCCCAAAGCCGCATTCATGGCATGCGCCAGGGCATGGACCAGCGGCGGCTGCGCGTCTCCGGCAATGATGGCCGAAGCGCCACGGTGCGCTTGCAAGTCCTTGAGCAGCCCGTCGAGCCACGTGGCTTCGTACTCGTTGCGCGGCTCTCCGCCACCCGCGGCGATGCCCAAGCGCGTGGCGATGATCCGCACATAGCGCTCCAAGTCATAGGGCGCCAGCGCCAGATGATGATCGGCCTTGCCGCTGACCAGATTGGGCGTACTGGCCAGCGAGTACAGCCGATTCATCGCTGCCGCCGTGCGGGACAACGGTTGATTCAGCACGTCGGTAATGGGCACAAACCCAGGATCAGCCCGGCGGCGGCTGGCATACTGCCGCGCATACACAGGGTTGCCGGGGTAGGCGGCGGAAAAAATATCGGCGTCGAGGCAGAGGACAACATCGGCGTCCAGCAGGTTGTAGCGGGTCTCGACGTATTGGCCAAAGGCCATTTGCGCGCCCGCGCGAACGTTATCGCGATTCACCGGTTCCCACTGGCACCACTTCGCCTGGGGAAGCGTCTGCAGCAAACTGCGCAGTTGTCCGGCCAGTGTCGGCGAGGAAATCGTGGGAGTCAGGAAGCGCAAGCCCGCGCCCTGAGTGGCGCGTTGGGTAACGATCTGCCCGCGCAGAGCGCCCACAAACGTCATCCACGGCTGGATTTCCCCGCGATACAGATTGGTTTGAGCCCGGTCCGGATCATACAGTTCCAGGATCGAGGCCTGGGAGAAAACGTCGCTGCCGCCCAAGCAGGCCGGGTGCTGCGGATTGCCCTCGATCTTGGTGGGCCGGCCTTCATGACTGGTGACCAGTTGGGGATAGGCGTACCCGTTGAGCGTCATCGCCGTGGCATAGGACATGGGTACGCCCAAGATCAGATCTTCCGGCTGACGCACATAAGGAACGATGGGCTCCAGCGGTTGGCGCACACAAGAGGTCATGCCGGCCAGCGCCAGCGAAGCGCCCATCAGTTGCAGAAAGCCGCGCCGGGAAACCGGGTCCAGCCATTCCGAGGCGCCCTTGGGAAACTCCCGCTGCACGGCGCGACGGAACTCCTCGCTGCCGGCCAGCTCTTCCAGGCTGCGCCAGTATTCGGGGCCGCTCGCCACCTTCTCCCGCGCCTCCAGCAACTCCCGCTGATTCAGCTTGCCGGGACAGATGGCTTCGTTATCGTTCGGTTTGCCGTTGGCTTTCATTGCGCGCTCAATTTCAAATTTAAAATTTGAAATTTAAGATTTCCTCCGCCTCATCGATGACATGTGGAGCAACTCGTAATGTCCTGCTCGCTGCGCAGGTGATATTTGGTCCGGAGATAACTGCCCAGCTCCAGTTGATCGGTATAAGTTTTGCCGTCCAGCGAGAGCGGCGTACGGAAGCTGGGCTGCTCATAATGCATGTTGAACACCTGGTCACGCGGGCGCAGGTATTTTTCCGGCTCGCGGTGGCAGTTCAGGCACCACTCCATCAGCATTGGGTTCTGGGCATACATTAACGGCATACGGTCTACCGGACCGTGGCAGTCCTTACACCCGACGCCTTTGTTGATGTGAATGCTGTGGTCGAAATACACGTAATCCGGCAAGTCGTTGGCGCGCGTCCAGATCAGCGAGGTTCCCGAGCGATAACTTTGCCGCACCGGCTCCAACATGGACGAATGGACCCATATCTGGGAATGGCAATTCATACAGGTCTTGGTCGGCGGAATGCCGGCAAAGGCGGAAACTTCAACGGAAGTATGGCAATAACGACAGTCGATCCCTTCATCGCCCACATGATGAGCGTGGCTGAAGGGGACAGGCTGAGCCCGGTGGATGCCCTGCTGCGCGTAATAAGGCGAGCGCTGCATCTGAGCAAAAAACCACAGCAGGCCGCCTGCGCCCAGGAAGGCCGCGATCAGCGTGACGCGCGTAATAGTGTTTGTGCTGCGATGGAAAATTTGGGCCATTCAACGAACTTTCCGTGAAACGGCTATTTTTATCGGTACTTATAAGGAGCCTAAAAAGAACTATGCCCGGTCCGCACGTGAGTAGCGGAACCTGCAACATTGGATGCAGCGAGACCTTAGTTTGGACCGTAGAAATTTTGCTCGATGCTAGGCCGTAAGGCCTAGCCGGGTCGGCCAAGGACCGACACTGGAGTTCCTGCATTTTGAAGTCGGAATTCGGGCATACACACAGGTGGAAGCACCGGGCTTTAGCCCGGTGACCCGACGTTCGTTGGCAGACGGGCCTTTAGGCCCGGTGTATGCTGTTTCGAGCCAATGGTTTCCCAAGAAGTTAGGACCTTCTTCGTAACCGCCGCGACCTGCGGACGGCGCCCGATTTTTCACGCCGATGCCTTGACTCGGCTATTGCTGGAGGTCATGAGACACTATCGTTCGGCATCCAGGGCGCTGGATGTGTATCCCGCGCCACCGGGCCTAGAGGCCCAAGTTTGAGGACGTTTGGTTCGTCGGGCTAAAGCCCGCCGCTTCCAGCGGTTGTAGAACGGGCGTTAGGATAGATTACGAACAAGTGATTTCCTTGCAGGAAATGTAGAAATTCCGGGGTCGGCCGAGGGTCGACAGCCGACGGCGCTGTTGCACATATTACGTGTTTCCCTTATTATGGGTTAATGAATGTAACGCTTTCGCTGGACGAAAAGCTGGTAAAAGAGGTTCGCAAGCTGGCCATCGAGCGGGACACCACGTTGACGGGCCTGATCCGCGATTATCTGCAAACGCTCGCCGCGGAGCACGCCGTCTCCGGTCGTCGACGCCGCGAGCGCGAAGCCTTGGACCGTAGCTTCGCCGAGTTCCAGTTCACCGTTGGAGAACGAACCTGGAAGCGGGAAGACTTGCATGTCCGTTCCTGATTTTCTGGATACCAACGTTCTCGTCTACGCCTACGACGCGGGCAATCCCCAAAAGCAACGACGCGCCCAGGAGTTGGTGCGGAGAGCGGTGGCGGGAGAGATCGTCGTTTCCACGCAGGTACTGGCCGAATTCGCCGCAACGCTGCTGCATAAGTTGGCCCCTCCGGTGAATCCCCAAGCGGTGGCGGCGGTGCTCGATGCGCTTGGCCCCATCAAACTGATTGCCACGGACGGCGATACGGTACGGCGCGCGGTCGAGGTCCGGGAAGAATACGGCCTCCACTTCTATGACGGAATGATCGTGGCCGCGGCGGAGCGTGCCGGGGCCGCGCGTATATGGTCGGAGGATCTCAATCCTGGCCAGAAGTATTTTGGAATCGTGGTAGAGAATCCCTTCCGCTAGACTAAGACTATCCGCACGGAAACAGTCACAGGAGACCGGCATGAGTTACATCGAACAGAATTTAAGTTCCAGCGAGACAGTCCTGTACCACACCCGGCTGCATTGGATCGTGATGGTTGGGCCTTGCATCGCCGCCGGGATACTGGGGTTGGGTGGTCTTGCATTGGTGGTTCGCGCCATCGCCACGATGCATCGCCGGGGGAGCAATCCGGTGGTTCTGGCTGAAGGCGCCGTTCTATTGCTGGTGATCGCGGCCGTGATTGTGGCTGTGGCCTCCTGGAAGCGCTCGGTAACGGAGATGGCGGTCACCAACCGGCGGGTGCTGGTGAAGGTGGGAGTCACAACGCGCCGTTCGATCGAGATTATGTTGTCCAAAATCGAAAGCATCACAGTGGAGCAAACCCTTAGCGGACGCCTGTTCAACTTTGGCACCATTGTGGTGCGCGGAACCGGCGGCACGCCGGAACCGTTCGCCAAGATTGCGCACCCGATGGAATTCCGCAGCCAGGTGCAGGAGCAGATCGATAAATTGCCGGAGAGCTACACTCGGGCGCCGGGTAACTGACTCGAAAAATCAGTGTTTCTCTGCGTTAATCTGCGGCTGACCTGTCCCGGTTTTCGTGAAACAGAGCCCGCCGGCGGGGACGTGTCGACGGCTGTCGGTACGGCCGTCTCGGCCTACCATGGGCGATGAACCCTGTGGGCGAGACGCCCACAGGACAGCCGGCGACACGCCGGCGCTGCGGCTTTCCTCCGCGGCCTCCGCGTCCTCTGCGGTGAAAAGGCGTTACTCGGCTACGACCGGTTGATGGCGGAAATCCATCTCCGCGCGCGCCAGTTGTTCTTCCATATCGATGTTGACCTGGAAGCCGAGATGTTTGCAGATGGCGCGCATTTCGCGGTTTTCCGTCAGCATGGTGGAGACTACCTTGTCCACGCCTTCGGCGCGGGCAATGGCCAGCAGGCGGCGATAAAGTTCGCTGCCCAGACCTTGGTGCTGATACTCGTCGCTGATCAGGGCGGCGCATTCGGCCTCATTGACGGCATGTTGCTTACTCAGGCGTCCTACCGCCAAGACCTCTTCCTCCAGCCCGGTTTCCGGATGTTTGCGGACCACCACCAGCGCCATCTCGCGGTCATAATCGATAAAGCAGATACGTGTCAGGCGCTCGTGCGATACGCGCTGGCTGAGCTTTAGCGGCTGGAAATAACGCAGGTAGACGCTGCGGTCGCTTAGCCGTTCGTGAAAGCGGATCATCAGCGGCTCATCTTCCGGTCGAATGGGGCGGATGGTGACCGGTACGCCGTTTTTCAGCTTCCAATCGGCGACGTACTGCGTGGGATAGGGGCGGATTACGGTTCGCGGCAAATCCTTTTCCTTTATTTCCGGGGGATGCAGGATCACCCGCGCATCCAGAGCCATAAGCTTGTCGGGAGAGGCCAGTAACGGATTAATATCGATTTCCTTAATCCACGGCTGTTCGACCACCAACTGGCTGAAGCGCACCAGCAATTGTTCCAGACCTTCCAGATCGACGGGCGGACGTCCCCGCGTGCCCTTTAACGCCGTGTAAATCTTGGTGTGCTCCATCAATCGACGCGCCAGCGTGGTATTCAGGGGCGGCAGGGCCAGGGCGCGGTCCCGAAAGACTTCCACCAGTTGGCCGCCCGAGCCGAACAACAATACCGGCCCAAACTGAGGATCGACGCTGCTGCCCAGAATCACCTCATAACCGTTGGCGTTGCTTACCATGGGCTGTACCGTGACTCCGAGCACATTCTCTTCCCCGTACTTTTGGGCGACATTGTCGTGAATGGCGCGGTAGGCGTGGCGCACTCCTTCCGGCGTGCGAATCGACAGCTGTACTCCTCCAACTTCGGTCTTATGGGTAATAGTTTCGGAAAACAGCTTCAGCACCACGGGAAAGCCAATGGACTCAGCGGCGGCGACGGCCTCTTCTTCGGTGTGGGCTACCTTGGTATCGACAATGGGAATACGGTAAGTGGCCAACAACTGCTTGGACTCGTACTCGGTCAGAATCGTGCGTCCGGCGGCGCGTACGGAGTGCACAATCTGCTCGGCGCAAGTGCGGTTGGGATCGGCCGCTTCGCGAATTTGCGGGGTTTCATACAGGCCGCGCAAGTTATAGCTATACCGCCACATGTAGTTGAACGCGAGCGCCGCCGTGTCGGGAAAGGGGAATGTCGGGATGCCGGCACGATTCAAGATTTCATTGGACGCCGCCATTTCGGCGCCCCCCATGAAGCTGGCCAGTACCGGTTTGCCGGTACTCCTGGCGTAGGGAGCCAGCAGCTCCGCCATGGGAGTGGCGCCCGAAAGTCCCTGCGGCGCGGTGACCATCAGCAGACCGTCGCAACTCGGATCCTTGATTACTAATTCCAGGGCTTTGCTCATGCGCTCACGATCGGCGTCGCCCAGAATGTCCACCGGATTGCCGTGACTCCAGTGGGGGGGCAGAAAAGCGTTGAGTGCCGCCATGGTTTCCGGAGCCAATTCCGGGAGCGCGCCGCCGGTCGAGATCAGGGCATCGGCAGCCAGTACCGCCGGGCCGCCGGAATTGGTGAGTATCATCAGCCGGTTGCCGCGGGGGCGCGGTTGCTTGGCCAGCACTTCCGACATATAGAAGAGGTCTCCGTTGGAATTGACGCGCAGAACCCCACTGCGGCGGAAGGCGGCTTCCAATACCTCATCGCTGCCGGCCAAGGCTCCCGTATGCGAGGCCGCCGCCCGTGCCGATCCCTCGGTACGGCCCGCCTTGATCACAATAATGGGCTTGGTCAGAGATACTTCCCGCGCCGCGGAAAGAAAGGTGCGCGCATCGCCGATGGATTCCATGTAACAGACGATGGAGTGGGTTCGCGCGTCGTCTCCGAAGTAGTCGATCAGGTCGCCCCAACCCACGTCGAGCATGGAGCCCACGGAGACAAAGGCGCTGAAGCCCACCATCTCGCGTACGCTCCAATCCAAAATTGCCGTACACAGCGCGCCACTCTGGCTGATGAAAGCCACGTTTCCCGGCCGCGCCATAGTCTGGGCCCAGGTGGCATTCAGGCCGGCTGCCGGATTCATCACGCCCAGGCAATTGGGACCAATGATTCGCAATCGGCTGCCTTGCATGCGGCGCTTGATTTCCAACTCTCGGGCCAGGCCTTCCGCGCCGGTTTCGCGGAAGCCGGCTGAAATAATGATGGCCGCCTCTACTCCCGCCGCTACACATTCGGAAATCACGTCCAGGACTTGCGCCGCCGGCGTGGTGACAATCGCCAGTTCCACCCGTTCGGGAGTGTCCTTGATGCTGGGGTAACAGCGGATTCCGAGCACGTTGGGCCGGTTTGGGTTGACCGGGTACACCGTGCCGCCAAAGGGATTACTCAGCAGATTCCATAAAACATTGCGGCCCACACTGCTCGGCCGTTCACTGGCGCCGATTACCGCCACGCTTCGGGGCTTAAAGAAAGCCCCCAAGGGGTGGCGTTCCGAATGCAGGACATCGTGAGCCGGATCACTGGTGGGCCCACTAGGCGGGCCCGGCGGTTTGCTCGTTGGGCTCATAGGAACGCCTCGCAAATAGTCTCAAACGGCCATAGTCTATCTGGTTTTGGCAACGGGGGGAACGTCTCCCGTCCCCCGTCCCCCGTCTCCCGACACGGGTCGCCTGTCCGAATACCGTTTTCCGTTTCACGTTTCACGTTGGAAATCCGCGAACCGCTTTGTACAGCCCCAACCCATTGGCGTTTGAACGTGAACCGAAAAAACGTGAAAGGGTTTTCCGCCGGCGGGAAACGGGGGACTGGTGACGGGAGACGGAGGACGTTTTCTAGTATCCTCTTCCCGAGGCACGCGCATGAATCGGACCTTAGTTCTATTGATTTCATTGGTCTCAATCGGGCTGTTGGCCGGCTTCCCCGCCATCCAAGGGGCTGAAACGAAAGCTGTTCCGGTCGATATTTCGATTTTGCCGGGAAGCTCGAAGTTCGATTTCATCGCCTATGGCGACATTCGTTTTACGGACCCCTCGAATACCCGGGTCAGCAATTCGGAGGTGCGGCGCGCGCTGGTCGGGCGGATTGCGGACATTAAGCCGCCGTTCCTGATCCTTACCGGAGACTTGGTCTACAGAGGAAGCGATTCCAGGGACTGGCAGGCTTGGGAATCGGAAACCACGGCGTGGCGGGTTGCCGGAATCAAGGTTTTTCCCGTGCCGGGCAACCACGAATTATATGAGGACCCGAAAGCCGTCCACTATTTCGCTCATTTCCCCGAACTGAAGCAACGCCGCTGGTATACGATCCGCGCCGGGAATACGCTTTTTTTTATGATGGACAGCGATTCCGACGCGGTGGGCGGAGAAGAATGGAATTGGCTCGAACAGCAACTGCTGCACGTTCCCGAGGATGTCGATTTTCTCTTTTTCACTTTCCATCATCCGCCGTATACGCGTTCCTCCGATCACCTGTTCGGCGGAGGGCATGCGGCCCGATCCGCGGAAGAAAAGCTGGCGGCCATGCTGGAACGGCGGCAGGCCAGCATGCGCCCGCGCATGATCGTAATATCCGGTCACGTGCATAATTACGAGCGCTACGAGCACGGAGGCGTCACCTACATCGTGAGCGGCGGTGGTGGCGCCACCCCTTACCTTATTCCGCGCTCGCCCCAGGACGATTATAAAGAGCCCGGTCCCACCTACCATTTTGTTCATTTTTTTGTGGATGGTCACCAACTGCGCGCGGAAATGGTGAAAGAAGAAATTCTGAACGGCAAAACCAATTGGACGGTGAAGGATACGTTCCAGATGGAAGCCCGGTAGCGCCGGCGTCTCGCCGGCTGTCGGTGCGTCCGTCCCGGACGCACCATTACGGCCAAACTGTGGGCGAGGACGCCCACAGGACAGCCGCCGGGACGGCGGCGCTACACCGCGCCTGCGGCCAAAGCAAATAATTTCACCACAGAGGGCACTAAGGGGGGGAAATAGAACCACTTCCACCACGGAGGCACCGAGACACGGAGAACACGGAGGATTTCAGGTTTCAAATTTACCTGGACTCCGTGTTCTCCGTGTCTCCGTGTCTCCGTGGTGGGTTTTCTGGTCCCTGCGAAGCACTGCCTTTCGTTCAGGCTCAGAGTGATTGAAGCTGAACCCTCCATTTTGTGGGATTTCCTTAGGTTTTCCTCTGTGCCCTCCGTGTCCTCTGTGGTGAATAAAGGGGGGAGGCGCAAGCATCGGTCCATTTAGCCTGCCGAAATGATAGAATTGCTGCTTCCCCGGTACTTGCTTACAGTCAAGACCACAATCTTAAAGTTGAGGAACTCGCCGTGTCAGATACGCCTGTTGATCGTCCCGTGATCACCTACGCCGATGCCGGAGTCAACATCGACCAGGCGAACCGCACCAAACAACGCATCAAGTACTTAGCCCACCGGACGTTCACCAAGAGCGTGCTGAGCGAGATTGGTGGGTTTGGGGCCATGTTCTCGGTCGATAAGAAGAAATATGTAGACCCGGTCCTGGTTTCCAGCGTCGATGGCGTGGGTACCAAGCTCAAGGTCGCTTTTGAAATGGGCGTACACCACACGGTGGGCTCCGATCTGGTGAACCATTGCGTCAATGATATCGCCGTGCAAGGCGCCGCGCCCCTGATCTTCATGGACTACTTTGCCACCGGCAAATTGGAACCGGAAATCACCGAAAAGGTAATCAGCGGTCTGGCGGAAGCCTGTAAGCATAATGGTTGCGCCCTGATCGGCGGCGAGACCGCCGAAATGCCCGACTTTTATCCCGAGGGCGAATACGATCTGGCGGGCTTTATCGTCGGCGTGGTCGATCGCGAGAAGATCATTACCGGGAAGAACGTACAGGTCGGGGATGTTCTGGTCGGCCTTCCTTCCAATGGCCTGCATACCAATGGCTATTCCCTGGCTCGCAAGCTGCTGTTTTCCGTAGCCCGCTACTCGCCGGAGACGTATGTGAACGACCTGAAGAATAAGGTTGGCAGCGAACTGATGCGGACGCATAAGAGCTATTGGCCCCTGATCAAGAAGCTTCTGGATGCGGAAGCCCTCTCCGCCATGGCCCATATTACCGGTGGAGGCATTACCGAAAACCTGCCGCGCGTGTTGCCGAAAGGCGTGGGCGCGCAAGTGGAACTGGGGAGCTGGCCGGCTCAGCCGATTTTCGAGCACTTGCAGGAGTTGGGCAACATTCCCCAAGATGAAATGCTGCGTACCTTCAATATGGGAATCGGCATGATCCTGGTGGTGCCCCCCAATAAGTTCAAAAAAGTGCAAACCATCCTGGAACGGACCGGCGAAAAGCTGTACAGCATCGGCCGGATCGTTAAGGGCGACAGGAAAGTGATTTACTGCTAATTTCAAATTTCAAATTTGGAAATTTCAAATCGAACGGCAGGTGATGCGGGAAGCAGCGTGACACCGCCCCACCATCGGGGTTCAATTACAAATTACCAAATTTGAAATTTGAAATCGTGGTAATTACTCGATCTTATGGCTCACATCCACAACTTAGGAATCCTGCTCAGCGGTCGCGGCTCGAATTTTGTGGCCATTGCCAATTCGATTGCTGCGGGACGGATTCCCGACGCCCGGATCGCGGTTGTAATCTCGAATCGGGCGGACGCGGGCGGAGTCGATGTGGCGCGGCAGCGCGGCTTGGAAGCCTTGGTTATCTCCTCCCAAGGCAAAGGCCGCGAAGCCCACGACCGCGAGGTGGTAGCCGCCCTGAAAGCGCATGAAGTGGAGTGGGTTTGCCTGGCCGGCTATATGCGGTTGTTGTCGCCCTGGTTTGTGCAGCAATTCCCGGAAAAAGTTTTGAATATCCACCCGGCACTGTTGCCATCTTTTCCGGGGCTGGACGGCCAGAAGCAGGCCTTTGAGTACGGTGTCAAAATCAGCGGCTGCACCGTCCATTTTGTGGACGAACACCTTGACCACGGTCCCATCATCCTGCAGAAAAGCGTGCCGGTATTGGAAGCCGACGACGAGCATGCCCTAGCCGACCGCATCCTGGAACAAGAGCATCTGGCTTATAGCGAGGCCCTCCGTATCGTGCTCGAAGGGAAGTGGAAGATTGTGGGCCGAAAAGTAGTAATCCTGCCTTAACCAAAGATTCGAACGCCGAGGACTGCGGGTTCACACACTTTGGGCTTCCTTTTTCTGAACAACCATCACAGTGGGTGCCCGGTTCTTTGCGCCGGTCGATAATTTAGCGGTAGAGATAAGACGATCAGGACCGGCGGCAAAGGGCCGGATGCGATAGTTTGTTTTCCGGCCCTTTCTGCCGGCCTGTCGGCCGTCAGAAAGAACCGGGCACCCAGATTGATGGAGTGTGCCACCCGCCGGTTTCCTGCCCTAACCCTTCGCGTCCGTTGCGCCTGCCCCGGCGTGCCGTGGGTCCTCTGCGTTCTCCATCCTTAAGGGGCCTTCCCGCTATAATCTCCCTATGCCGAATTTCCCGGACGTTCAATACCAACTCGACTACATTCGCAAAGGCGCGGTGGAGATTATTCCCGAGAAGGAGCTGCGCGAGAAACTCGAGCAGTCGCAAAAAACGGGCACGCCCTTACGAATCAAGATCGGCATGGATCCCACGGCGCCCGATCTGCATCTGGGGCATACCGTGGCCATCCGCAAGCTCAAGCATTTTCAGGATATGGGCCATACGGTTATTTTCCTGATTGGCGATGGCACGGCCATGATCGGCGACCCCACCGGACGCATGGTCACCCGGCCACCGCTTACACGCGCCCAGATCGATACCAATGCCCTCACCTACAAGGCGCAGGTATTCAAGATCCTGGATGAGGCCAAGACCGAAGTCCGCTACAACAGCGAGTGGCTGTGCGAACTCCGATTTGAGGACATTATCCGGCTGGCCGGCAAGTTCACCGTCTCGCAGATGCTGGAGCGCGAGGATTTTCATAAGCGTTTTCAGGAAGAAAAGCCCATCTCCTTGCACGAGCTGTTATACCCAATCGCCCAGGGATATGATTCGGTGGCGTTGAATGCCGATGTCGAACTGGGCGGCACCGACCAGAAATTCAACCTGCTGGTGGGAAGGGAACTGCAACGCATTTGGGGACAACAGGCGCAAGTGGTTCTTACCATGCCTCTGCTGGAAGGCCTCGATGGCGTGCAAAAGATGTCGAAGTCGTACGGGAATTATGTCGGCATCACGGAGGCGCCGCTCGAGCAATATGGCAAGCTGATGTCGATTTCCGACGAGCTGATGTGGCGTTATTACGAGCTGCTCACCGATCTAACCAGCGAACAGATCAAGGAACTGCGCGCGGAGGTGGCTGCCGGGACGGCGCATCCTATGCAGGTGAAGAAGAACCTGGCGGCACGCATTGTTACCGATTTCCACGGCGAGGCCGCGGCGGTGCAAGCGGCTGCGGATTGGGCGCGGCAATTCCAGAAGGATGAAGTACCGGAGGCCGCCGAGCGCGTGACCGTAACTCTGGCGACGCTGTGCGGGGAGGCTACGGATCGAGTAATCAAAATCGACAAGCTCCTGGCGCAAGCCGGTTTGGCGGAGTCCGCTTCCGATGGTCAGCGGAAGATCAAACAGGGCTCGGTTCGCATTGATGGCGAGACGGTGACCCAAATGCGGATGACCTTGCCCTCGCCGTCTCCGGAATTGACGATTCGCGTGGGCCGCAAGCTGAAGCTTGTGCAAGTAGTGGAATAGCTGGCATTGATTAACGTAAACATCGGCGGCACCCAGAGCGACACACTGGAGGTACGGAAGTACAACCGTATCCGGCGGCGCTTGGGCATTCTGGACTTCCTGCTCAGTCTGGCGGGCTTGCTGCTGCTATTGCTGACCGGTTGGTCCGCCGATTTGCGCGATCTGGCCTACTATTTGGCGGCGCAGGGCTATGTGCTGGCCGTGTTCTACTATGTGCTGTTGCTGGCCATCCTTTCCAAGCTGGTGGGGATTGGACCCGACTACTACAGCTTTCGGCTGGAACACCGCTATCAATTATCCAATCAGAAGTTTGGGTCCTGGGTTTGGGATGAAATCAAGGGCTGGCTGGTCGGAGTCGTATTGGGCGCCATCGTGGTCGAGCTTTTATATTTCATTATTCGCGTGAACCCACGTTACTGGTGGGTAATAGCTTGGGCGGCATTTCTGGGGCTATTGATTTTCTTCGCGCAGATCGCGCCGGTGGTGCTGTTCCCGATTTTTTATAAGTTTCAGCCCCTGCGCCGCGAAGAACTTACCGATCGCCTCACGCGCTTGAGCGAACGGGCGGGCACGCACGTTCGCGGCGTCTATGAGTGGAAACTTTCCGAGAAGAGCAACAAGGCGAATGCCGCGTTGACCGGCCTGGGTAATACCCGGCGCATCATCCTGGCCGATACCCTGCTGGAACATTACACCGACGATGAAATTGAGGCCGTGCTGGCCCATGAGCTGGGCCATCAGGTCCATAAACACATTCTGAAAAGCATCGGCGTGCAGACGGCGATCACCTTTTTCGGATTCTGGGCCTCGGCGCGAGTGTTGCACTCCATCGCGGTGCGGCGTCCCCAGATGTTCAATGGCGACTACGACTTTGCCAACCTGCCCCTGCTGGCCCTGCTTTCCATCGCCATCTCGTTCCTGTTGATTCCGGCACTGAATGCCTGGTCGCGCCATAATGAACGCCAAGCCGATCGCTATGCCTTCCAATCACTTCCCAGCGTCGAGCCATTTATTAGGTCGATGAACAAGCTAGCCGCCCAAAATCTGGCCGAACGCTCCCCTTCGCACTTCGTGGAATTCTTCTTTCACTCTCATCCCGCCATCGCCAAACGCGTTGCCGCCGCCGAAGCGTGGAAACAGGCAATAAGCAACAAGCAATAAGCCGGAAAGGCAGCAATAAGCGGCAAGCAATTAGCAATAAGCCGGAAAGGCAGCAATAAGCGGCAAGCAATTAGCAATAAGCCGGAAAGGCAGCAATAAGCGGCAAGCAATTAGCAATAAGCCAACAACGGAGGCTGCGGTTCTGGCTTATCGCTAATCGCTTGTTGCTTATTGCTTTTTCTTCAGATCCAATGATCGCAGATACTCGGCAAATGGTTTGCCCAGGTCGGCGCGTTTGAGGGCGAATTCGACGGTGGCTTGTAAGAATCCCAGCTTATCGCCGGTATCGTGGCGGCGGCCTTCAAAGGTGTAGCCGTAGATCTTTTCGTGTTTCAGCAACTCGCGCATACCATCGGTAAGTTGCAGCTCGCCGCCCGCGCCTTTATGGATTTTTGCCAGCATCTCGAAAATTCGCGGAGTCAGAATGTAGCGGCCAATCACGGCCAAGTTCGACGGCGCTTCCGACAATTTAGGTTTTTCCACCAGATCCTGGATTTCAAACAAGCGGCCCTTCCATCGGCCGCCCACAGGTTTGGCTTCCACGACGCCGTAGGAGGAGATGGCCGCGCCTTCCACTTGCTGCAAGGCAATCACCGAACACTGCATTTCCTCGAAAACTTCGATCATCTGCCTCAGGCAGGGCACTTTGGCGTCGATGATGTCATCGGCCAACAGCACGGCAAACGGTTGATCGCCCACCAATTCCCGCGCCATCAAGACGGCGTGGCCGAGGCCGAGGGCTTCTTTCTGGCGTACATAGGAAACGTGGATCATGTCGCTGATGCGGCGCACAATACCCAGCAGTTCCTTCTTGCCGCGCTCTTCCAGCATGCGTTCCAATTCGTAGCTGACGTCGAAATGGTCCTCGATGGCGGTCTTGCCCCGGCCGGTGACGATGATGATCTGGTCGCAGCCCGAGGCCAGCGCTTCTTCCACGCCGTACTGAATAATCGGCTTGTCTACGATCGGCAGCATTTCTTTGGGCTGCGCTTTGGTGGCCGGTAAAAACCGTGTGCCCAAACCCGCGGCAGGAAATACGGCTTTGCGGATGCGCTTCTTCATGTTCATTTACCCTCCCGCAGCTTGTTCGATTTTTCTTCGACACCCTGGGCCAGCTTCTGCTTGTAGGCAATGAGCTTTTTGGCAATCTCGTTGTCGGCCAACGCAAGCATCTGTGCCGCCAGTATACCGGCGTTGGTGGCTCCAGCCTTTCCGATGGCCACGGTAGCCACGGGGATACCCGCGGGCATCTGCACGATGGCTAATAAAGAATCCATGCCTTGCAGGGAAGACGAGGGAATCGGAACCCCGATCACCGGCAACGTAGTTTCCGCCGCAATGACGCCCGCCAGATGAGCGGCGCCGCCGGCACCGGCGATAATCACGCGAATCCCGCGCCCCGCTGCCTGCCGCGCATACTCACTGGTTCGCGCCGGCGAACGATGCGCCGATGTGATGTCCATTTCATAAGCGATGCCGAAAGTGTCGAGCGCCTTGCCCGCCTCCCGCATGATCTCCAGATCGGAATCGCTGCCCATGACGACCGAGACTATTGGCTTGTTCTTCATACGTCTCCCGTCCCCCGTCCCCCGTCTCCCGCCAACCGCTTCATAGGTCTCCCGCCAACCGCTTCATACGTCTCCCGTTCCCTGTCTCCTGCCACCCGTTCGGCGTTTTCGGTTGCGCGGCGCGGTCGGGTGGGAGGGGCCTCACTAATCGACTGCATTAGTCGATACAACATGCTCTTGATTCGGCCACAAGTTGCCAGCAGAGGGTCCATCTGCTCCGCATTTGAATAACCCAGCTTGCCCGCGACTATCAGTTGTGTCTCCACTTCCATCAGCGAACCGCGAGCTTGCCCTAGAAAATGATGGAATTCCTTGTCCGAAACACGCCCCTGTCCTTCGGCAATGTTACTGGGGACCGAAACAGCCGCCCGCCGAAGCTGACTGGTCAACCCATACAGTTCTTCGCGCGGGAAACCTTTGGTGGCCAGATAAATGGCCTCCACTAAGTCTATCGAGACCTTCCAGACTTCCAAGTCTCTATATGAGTTCCCCATGTCAGCCTCCATTTTTTCGGCGCCACTCGTAATCTCCTCCCGGTCGAAAACCTGGATCGGGAGACGGGGGACAGGGGACGGGAGACGCCTAACGTGAAACGGCCTACTTCTCCGCTCGCAACGGCCTCTTCGCAATATCCTTTCGGTACTGCATGCCCTCGAAGTTAATTTTGGCGCAGGCCGTGTAAGCGGCTTCCAAGGCTATGGGGAGCGATGCTCCGCGGGCGGTTACGCCCAGAACGCGTCCGCCGGCGGTATAAATGTCATTGCCTTGTTTTGTAGTGCCAGCATGAAAGACGCGGACGCCGGGGACTTGTTCAGCTTCCGCCAATCCGGTAATCCGTTTGCCATTTTCGTAGGCCCCGGGGTACCCACCGGAGGCCAGAACAACGCACACCGAGGCATCATCGGACCAACGGAATGTGCCTTCGCTGACGCGGCCATCGATCGAAGCTTCCATGGCTTCCACCAGATCGCTTTCCATGCGCATGACGATGGGCTGGGCTTCCGGATCGCCGAAGCGGCAGTTGAATTCGAGCACAAACGGTCCACGCGCCGTCATAATGAGCCCGCAATACAGGATGCCTTTGTACTCGATGCCCTCGGATTTCATGCCTTCCACCGTGGGCCGGGCAATGTGATTCAAAAGCCAATCGCGCATGTGGGCATCGACGATTTCCGGGGTCGAGTAGGCGCCCATACCACCGGTATTCGGACCGGTATCGTTATCGCCGACGCGTTTGTGATCCTGTGCGCCCACCAGGGGAGCTACATGTTCTCCGTCGGATAACACCAGGAACGACAATTCCTCGCCTTCCAGAAATTCTTCCAGTACCACCTGCTTGCCGGCGTTGCCCAGCATTTTACCGCTCAGCAGTTCCGCGGCCGCCGCGCCGGCTTCCTCTTTCGTCTGGCAGATGATGACACCCTTGCCGGCGGCTAATCCATCCGCTTTCACCACCAGCGGAGCCGAAAACAAGTTGAGCGCTTCCTTCACCTCCGCCACCGTGTTGCAAATGGCGTATTTGGCGGTGGGAATGCGGTGCCGCTGCATGAACTGCTTGGCAAACGTCTTGCTTGACTCCAGTTGGGCGGCGGCCTGGGTAGGGCCGAAGGTGCGCCAGCCGCGGCGTGTAAACTCGTCAACTACGCCCAGCGACAAGGCCACCTCGGGACCGACCACGGTCAGATCGGGCTCGATTTTGGCCGCCGCCTGCACCAGCGACTCCAAATTCGTTGCGGAACCGGCGACGCACTGCGCTTCTTCGCAAATCCCGCCATTTCCGGGCACGCAATACACCTGTTCCACTTCGGGAGATTGCCGGATTTTCCAGATCAGGGCGTGTTCGCGGCCGCCACTGCCGATTACCAATACCTTCTTGGGCATGTCTCAGTTCTCCGCAACTTAAAAACAGAATTTCGGGGTGCCTGCGGACAGAGTAGGTGGCTTGCCGGAGCCGTGTCAATATTACGTTCCACGTTTCTCGTTCCACGTTCCACGTTGCCTGGAAGGACAGTTGCGAGTGGCGAGTTGTGAGTTGCGAGGACCCCCTCGGCGAACACCGAGTTGCGAGTGGCGAGTTGTGAGTTGCGAGGGCACCCTCCGCAAGGCCCACCGGTAAATGGCTTGCGTGAAACGTGGAACGTGGAACGTGGAACGACTCATAGTATGCTTAGATATATGGCAGCCGAGATCATGTATGGCAAACCCGTGGCCGAACAAATGGAAGGCCGCGTGCGTTTGGGCGTAGCGGAGTTTGTGCGCGCGTATCAGATTACGCCGCGCTTGGACGTTGTGCAGGTAGGCAGCAGTCCCGCCTCCACCCGCTATGTTCGCAAAAAGCTGGAAGCCTGCGAGCGCTTGGGCATGCGCGCCGAACTGCATTTGTTCGACGACACGGTTAGTGGCGCGCAACTACAGGATGAAGTGTGCCGCCTGAGCCACGATGGCGACGTTCACGGCATCCTGGTGCAACTGCCCCTGCCCGTTTCCGTCGAGAATCCGGAGACCGCCGGCGCGGTGGATAAATTCGATATTTTCGACGCCATTGCCGCGGAGAAGGATGTGGACGGCGTCTCGCGATTCTCGGTGCCCGCTCTTTATCGCGCCCGCCAGTCCGAGATGACGTTTCTGCCCTGTACTCCGCTGGCGGTATTGCGCATGCTCGCCTACTATAAGATCGAAACCTCGGGAAAAGTCGCGGTATCGGTGGGCCGAAACGATATCACGGCCAAACCGATGCACCATATTTTTGGCGGACGCATGTGCAATGCAACCGCCATCTGGTGTCACCGCTACACGCCGAAAGCGGATCACGATGCCTTTATGCGGCAGGCGGATATCGTAGTCACCTCCGTCGGCAACATGCACTATAAGGTCACCGCCGAAATGATCAAGCCGGGCGCGGTCGTGATCGACATCGGCACCCGGGTGGATTCCGACGGGAAGCTGCGGGGCGACATGGATTTCGATAGCGTAAAAGAAATCGCCTCCTACATCACGCCGGTTCCCAAAGGGGTTGGGCCGGTCACGGTCGCGGCCTTGACGGAGAATTTGCTGCGAGCAGCTCAGTTTTGTCTGGGGGCCAGGAAGCCGGGATACGAGTTCTAGAGATTTCACCGCGGAGGGCGCAGAGGACGCGGAGGAAACAAAGCGGATTTTAAATTTGGAAATTTCAAATCTCAAATTGAGCAAAGCGCGCGCGCCGCAACCGGGGTTCGCAAATTACAAATTTGACATTTGAAATTGGAAATACGCTTCTGTGGCCGCTGTGGCGAAAGGCTGAATATGCCGGCAACCATCCTGGATGGTCATAAGATCGCCGCAGCTATTAAGGAGCAGGTCGCACGGCAAGTGTGTGCCTTGGCGGAGGCCGGAACCCGGCCGGGGCTGGCCATCATCCTGGCCGGCGAACATCCCGCCTCGTCGTTGTATGCCGGGAACAAGATCAAAGCCTGCCGGGAACTCGGCATTTATTGTGAAAAATTTGCTCTGCCGGAAGCCGTACCCGCCTCTGAACTCTGCCAACTGGTGGGAGAGCTGAACCAGCGGGACGAAATCGATGGCATCATTGTTGAACTGCCGTTGCCTCCGGGCCTGGATCGCGACGCGGTCTTGCTCGCCGTTGATCCCCGCAAAGACATCGATGGCTTTCACCCAATAAATGTGGGACTGCTGGCGACCTGGCGCCCGGGCTTGGCTCCCTGTACCGCCGCCGGAATCATGGAACTATTGCAGCGCAGTCACACGCCGATTGCGGGCGCCGAAGCGGTAATTGTGGGACGCAGCGACATTGTCGGTAAACCCACGGCCATGCTGCTGCTGAATCGCAACGCCACCGTCACCATTTGCCACTCCCAGACGCGCAACTTGGCGGAGGTTTGCCGGCGGGCCGACATTCTGGTGGCCGCGATTGGTAAGCCGGGAGTGATTCGCCGCGAATTCGTCAAACCGGGAGCCACGGTCATCGATGTAGGCATTAATAAAGTCAGCGATGCCGGCGTGTTTCGCGATTTGTTTGCGGGCAATCGGAAGCGGGAACAGGAGTTTGCCGCGCGGGGTTGGGTTTGGTCGGGCGACGTTCATCCGGAAGCCGCCGAAGTGGCGGGCGCCATGACGCCGGTTCCGGGAGGCGTAGGGCCGCTGACGATTGCGATGCTCATGGTCAACACGGTTCGGGCCTGCACCATGCGGCGCGGCTCAGCGGTAATCCGGGAGGCCGCGGCCAGCTCATCCGGGGAGAGCCGTCCGTGTTGAAAGTCGGTCTTACCGGAGGCATAGCCTGCGGAAAATCGGTGGTGGCAAAGATGTTCGCCGCCTGTGGCGCGCATGTGATCCAAGCCGATGAGATTGCCCACCGGCTGCTGGAGCCGGGCCAATCGGTCTACCGTGCTGTGGTAACCGCCTTCGGCCAGGAAATTCTCCGCCCAGACGCTCACATCGATCGCCAAAAACTTGCGGCTATGGCTTTTGCCGCCGGCAATCCGCGCGCGAAAGAACTGAACCGGCTGGTGCATCCCGCGGTGGTAGCGGAACAGGACCGTTGGAGCGAAGCGATGGGCCGGCAAGATCCCCAGGGCATCGCCATGGTGGAGGCGGCGCTGATTTTCGAAGCCGGTGTCCGCGATCATTTTGACCGGATCGTCGTGGTAGTCTGCGACCCGGAACAGAAGGTCGAACGCGTGGCGGGCCGCTTGAACATCAGCCTGGCTGAGGCCCGGCAGCAAGTTGAGTCCCGCTCCCGTGCGCAATGGTCCGATACGGAAAAAGCGCGGCTGGCCGATTTCGTTATTTACAATGCCGGCGCGTTGCAAGAAACCGAAGAGCAGGTGGAGCGAGTCTTCGGCGAGTTGCAACGCGAGTGTGGCGGATAGCGCCGGCGCTACGGTTTACTCCAATCGGAAACTCCTTTATTTTGTAGTTGGCTTCAGCCCAGTGTCACGAGGCGTGTACCTATGAGATCCCTAAGACCGCTGATTTGGGCCGCGGCGTTGGCGGCGGCATTCTTCTTCTATACCACCTATCGACATGGTGGTTCGTCTCCCCTGAATCCCAGCAATTGGCTGACCTCTTCGGGGAAGCTGGAGCTGACGGAAGCATCGCCCAGTGCGGCATCGCTGGATTCAGAAGAACAGACCAACATTGCCGTCTATAAGAAAGTTTCGCCCTCGGTGGTCAACGTCACGTCCACCGCCGTGTCCTTCAACTTCTTCTATGGCCTGGTGCCACAGAAGGGCCAGGGAACAGGGTTTGTGATCGACAAGGAAGGTCATATCCTGACCAACTACCATGTGGTGGAAGGGGCGCGGCAGGTGGAGGTTACGCTCCACGACAAGAAAAAATATAAAGCCGAAATTATCGGCACCGACCAGGCGCATGATCTGGCGGTAGTCAAGATCACCGCTCCCAATCTGACTCCCGCGGTGTTGGGCGATTCGCGGAATTTGTCGGTCGGACAATTTGTTTATGCCATCGGCAATCCCTTCGGCTTGAATGGCACCATGACCCGCGGCATTGTCAGCTCGATCCGCTCGGTGGAGAGTCCCGAAGGGGCGTTCATCGACGACGCCATTCAGACCGATGCGGCGATCAATCCCGGCAATTCCGGCGGTCCGCTGCTCAACTCCCACGGCGAAGTGGTGGGCATCAACGCCATGATCACGACCAACGGCGCGGGGCAGAGCGCCGGCGTAGGCTTTGCCATCCCCATCAATACCGCCAAAGCCGTGCTGGGTGATCTGGTGTCTCTGGGCCGCGTGCGCCGGCCGGCACTCGGCATCAATGGGATTCCGATTGGCCCGGAATTGGCCTCTGAACTTGGATTGCCCGCCGATAATGGCGTCCTGATCATGCAAGTAACGCCCGGCGGCGCCGCCGAACGCGCGGGACTGCATGGCGGAAATGAACGCGCTTATCTGGGTAACACTGCGATCCTGCTGGGTGGCGACCTGATTGTGGCGATCGACGGACTGGAGATTCAAGACCTGCAGGATATCGCCCATGTGATGAATAATCACCGCACCGGCGATACAGTTACCGTGAGCGTCTTTCGCGGGAAGCAGAAGAAGGATTTCAAGATCACGCTCGGCGAGGCGCGACAACAGGCGTAGCCGAAGAACTCAGCCGCAGATCAACGCTGATGAACGCAGATAAAACACGAGAGAATATGGGATTCATTTGGCTCTGTTCTGATCTGCGTTAATCCGCGGCTGGAATCGCGGGCGGGAGGTGTGGTGCTAGAATTCTAGCGATTCAGAAATAGTCATTGAGCGGTTCACCGTACCTCAACGAAGGGTATGCCATGAATAAATGCGCTGTGGTCGTCGTGCTGTTTCTCGGGCTCGGCTTGGCCGGATGTGGCGGGGGGAGTCCCGTGGCGATGACGCCGTCAGTCGCCAAAGTTACCGTCACCTTGACCCAGCAATTTACAGCTGTCGTGCAAGGTTCCACAAATGCGGGAGGGAGTTGGTCGGTAAACGGCATTCCGGGTGGCAACGCGACGGTGGGCACGATCACGAGTGCGGGACTCTATACCGCGCCTAAATTTATTCCGTCCGGTAATATTGCGGTCGGATTCACGTCGAGCTCCGACTCTTCGGCAACCTCCAGCGTTACCCTTGAGCCTTCCCCATACGCCAACAATTTTTTATACACACAGAACAATTCGGACACTCAGGCCTTGGAGCTCTGGACCGCCGGGCCGGATGGCGAAAATCCCACGCAAATATTGATTCCGGGCGGCTTTCCGCCGGTTAGCATGTTGAATCCGGAAGATCCGCTCAGTTCCATTAGTGTCCCGGCTAATGCAGCCGTGATCGCCTGGAGTCCCGAGCATATGTTCTACCTGTTTCAGGACGATTTAAGAGCAGGAGTAAGCATTTCGGAGGGGCAGTCGTATTTAGGCAACATTGGAACAGATGCCGCGCCCACGGCCATTAGCATCATCAAGCCGTATGCTGTTCCCTACGCGATTTCCCCGGACGGTTCCAAGTTGCTTTACTCGGGTGAGCAGGCGGACGCACTTTCTCTTTCCGGTTACAGCGGACTCGCCATTGATGTTCAGGGTCTTGATGGGAGTAACTGGCATACCGTTTGGGCAGCCACCAGTACAGATACAATCCCAGTGGCCTCCTGGTGTGGAGACAGCGTTCTAGCCTATGCTGACCCGACCGACTGGTTCATTAAGACCGTCAACTCCGATGGAACGGGGCTCAACTCGACTAATGTTTTAGGCCTTAACGCCGCCTGTTCTCCTGACGGAAAACACATTGCGTTCAATCAGCCACCCAGGCTTGGGATCTGGGTAATGAACACCGATGGCAGCAATCTACAGAAATTCAGTTATGCAAACTATTCACCCATTTGGTCGCCCGACGGTGCTTGGATCGCCTGGGTCGCCTCTCCAACTCCAGCGGGATCATCGCTGTATAAGATTCCATTTCCCTACCCCAGCGGCAGCCTGCCCGTTCCGGTGCTGGTAATGAACAACATTGCCGGTGCCGCCTGGCAGTAGCGCACAAGAGCTCCTCATGACGTTATCGTTGCTCGACTGGCTCACGATTCTCGCGTATCTGGTCATAACCCTGGTGCTGGGGCTGTTCTTCCGGTCGCGCTCGGGCCGCAGCGTAGATGACTACTTCGCCTCCGGGCGCAACGTGAATTGGTGGCTGGCGGGGACTTCGATGGTGGCTACCACCTTTGCCGCCGACACTCCGCTGGTGGTCACCGGGCTGGTGTATGCGCAGGGTGTTTCCGGCAACTGGCTGTGGTGGGGATTTCTGCTCTCCGGCATGATGACGGTCTTCCTGTTTGCCCGGTTGTGGCGGCGCTCCGGCTTGCTCACGGATGTGCAGTTTGCGGAAATGCGTTATGCCGGCAAGCCGGCGGCCTTCCTGCGTGGTTTCCGCGCCATCTATCTCGGGCTGCTGATGAATTGCGTGATCCTGGGATGGGTCACCAAGGCCATGACCAGCATTGTCGGGATCACCCTGGCCGATACGCCGTTGCTCCAGGTGACCGGCGGCTTCATGACGGCGCATTTTGGCCGCATGTGGGCGGGCAATGAAGGCGCGGCGCTGGCCGTATGCGTGTTGTTCCTGATTCCGTTTACCGGCCTCTACGTCTCCCTGGGCGGGCTGTGGGGAGTGTTGTGGACCGACCTGTTCCAGTTTGTGCTGAAGATGTCGATAGTGATCGCCATCGCCTATTACGCGGTGAGGGCGGCTGGCGGCATGAATAGCTTGTTGGCGAAGCTGGCGGCGGCGCAGGCCCAGGCGGGTCCGCGAGCCTCCTCGCCCACGGCCTTTCTGCCGGATTTCTCGCGCGGCCTTACCGCCGAGCCGCTATGGATGATTCCCTTGGCCGCGTTTCTGGTTAACGTCGGCTTGCAGTGGTGGGGCTTCTGGTATCCGGGAGCCGAGCCGGGCGGCGGCGGCTACATTGCGCAGCGCATTTTCAGCACACGCGACGAGAAGCAGGGCATGTTTTCCGTGCTCTGGTTTAACGTCGCCCATTACGCCATTCGTCCCTGGCCGTGGATCATCACCGCGCTGGCGGTCATCGTTTTGTATCCCGGCCTGCAGCATCCGGAAACCGGATACATGCTGGTGATGAACAACTATTTGCCGCACTCGTTGCGAGGTCTGGCCATCGCCGCGTTTCTGGCGGCCTTCATGTCCACGGTGGCGACGCAGTTGAATTGGGGAGCTTCTTATCTGGTTTCCGATTGCTACCGGCGCTTTCTGAACCGCAAGGCCTCGGAAAAGCATTACGTTGCGGTCTCCCGCCTTTGTACCGTGCTGTTGGTGATTGTCTCCGCCTGGATCTCGGTGAATTTGTCCTCGATTGGTTCCGGTTGGCAGGTGGTGTTGGAGATTGGCGCGGGAACCGGCGCCGTCTATCTGCTGCGCTGGTACTGGTGGCGCATTAATGCCTGGAGCGAGATTTCGGCCATGGCCACCTCTTTGGCCGTGACTCTGGTCTTGAATGCCTGGAAGCCTTTTTCCGGCAATAGCTCAGTGGTATTTGCCAAAACCGCGCTCACCACCACGCTGGTGACTTCATTGATTTGGGTGGGCGTAACCATGGCCACGCAACCCGAGAGCGAAGAAGTCTTGCTGGCCTTCTACCGCCGCGTACGTCCGGACGTGCGCGGTTGGCAACCCATTGCCAAACTTGCTCCGGAGGTACCTGCGACGCGCGATTTGGGGGCTAATCTGTACGCCTGGGTACTGGGCTGCGTCATGGTGTATTTCACGCTGTTTGGCACGGGCAAGGTTCTGTTGCATCAACCGATTTCTGGAGTGATCTTGCTGATGGCGGCGGCGAGTTCGGCGTTTCTGCTCTATCGAGCTATCACAACAAAAGCGCAATTGGCCATTGGCGATTAGCCACAAAGAACGCGATTGGCGCGATGTAGCGCCGGCGTCTCGCCGGCTGGCGGTGCAGCCGTCCCGGCTGCACCATCGAAAAATGCTGTGGGCGAGACGCCCACAGGACAGCCGCCGAGACGGCGGCGCTACATCAGCGGCCATCATTTGCGGCCCTGCGCTAATTAACACTGCGTTCAAACTTTGCCGCTAAAGTGTAAGTTAGTGGTTTGGACCAAGGGGTTGGGGAGGCCGGGTGTTCTTTGGAACTTGCGTACGAGCCGGGGGCGCAGTCGGCCTTTCGCTGCTGTTTTTTCTGCCGTCATGGGCTCAACAATCCGCGGCGGACAAGTTGATTGCCGCCGGCCATTACCGCCGCGCGCAGCCGCTGGTGCAGGCGACGCTGGACAAGCACCCGCAGGACATCGACGCTTTAGTTGCACTCTCGACCATTCAATGGGCCTTCGGCCAATTGGATGCCGCAACCACTACCGCCGAAAGGGCTCTGCGCGCCAGTGACGGCAGCGCGGCTGCCCACGCGCAAATGCTGAACATTTTGGGCGCCAAACTGGCCAGCCCCAAGTTTGGCACCTTCGACAAAATGGGTTTATCCCGGCGTTTTCACCAGGAAGCGGATCGCACGTTACAGCTCGATCCTGGGAATCCCTACGCGCATGAAGCCTTGGCGAGATTCTATTGGTATGCTCCCGTCTTCGCCGGTGGCAGCAAGGCCAAAGCGCGGCAGTGGGTGGATAAGCTCATACAGTTGGACCCCGCCCGCGGTTATGCGCTGAAAGCCGAGTTGGATACCACAGAATCGGATAAAGGCATCCGTTGTTCTGGCGCGGTGCAAACCGACTGGACGCAGGCTGTGACCGCGAATCCCGCCAGTTATCTGGCGCATGCCGGCCTGGGTGATTGCCTGCTGACCGCGGAAAGCGCCCGCTGGCAAGGGGCGGAGGACGAAGCCCGGAAAGCGTTGGCGTTAGATCCCTCGCGCATCAACGCTTACCGGATATTGGCTGTTGCGTATGTGGCTACCGCACGCTGGGACAATCTGGAGGCGAATTTGAAACGCGCCCGCGCCGCCGTGCCCGATGACCTGGGCGCGGAGTTTATCGCCGCGCAAACGATTCTCGATCGCCATGTCGGTTCGCAGTGGACGCGCGCCGAAGAATGCCTGCGCCATTATCTGAATCAGCCCAACGATGGCCTGGAGCCAACCGCGGCTGTGGCCCACTGGCGTCTGGGCAATGTATTGGAGAAAGAGGGCCGCAAGAGCGCAGCCCTGCAGGAATTGGGGATGGCGTTGGCGTTGGATCCCTCCCAGGAGGGCGCGAAAAAGGATCTTAAGCGACTGCAGTAGGCAGCCTTCGGCCTTCGGCTGTCGGCCCTCGGCCAGAAACCCTATCCTATCGTCTTACGAAACCTCCCCAAAATCGTCGTTGGTAGTTGGCCTTTGGCCAGCCAAATCCTCAATTGGCGACTGGCTGCTGGCCAACGACCAACGACCAAAGACCAACGACGGTACCTTGCCTCTCGCAACCTCCGAAACCTTGCTTTAAAGTATAAGAACGCTCATGGACGATGCCCGCATTGCCTTCCGCTATCCGAATTTTCGCTACTATCAGGCGGCGCGGTTTCTTACGATTTGTGCTAGTGAAATGCAATCGGTGGCCGTAGGCTGGCAGATTTACGAGATCACGCGCCGGCCGCTGGATTTGGGATTGGCGGGGTTGGCGCAGTTTTTGCCGGGCATCGTGCTGTTTCTGGTGGCCGGCCAGATTGCCGACCGGATCGACCGCAAGCGTATTCTGCTGGCTTGTTTTACCGTCTTTGCTGTGTGTTCCTCGCTGCTGCTATGGCTTAGCTTACGCGGACTGCATGCGGTGCACCCCATTTATGCCGTGCTGCTGCTGGTCGGCGTGGTGCGAGCTTTCAGCGGGCCCACAGGACAGGCCTTTCTGCCTCTGCTGGTTCCCGAGGAGCATTTCCCGAACGCGGTGGCCTGGGGGTCGTCGATCTTCGAGGTAGCGACCATTGTGGGCCCGGCGATCGGCGGCCTGATCTATGCCATCACCAAAGGTCCGGAGACGGTTTATGCGGCGGCTCTGGGAGCTTTCGTCTGCGCCGCGGTACTGATCCTGATGATCCGCCTGCAATCGGCGCGGCGCGTGGTGCGTGGCGTCACGTTGCATACCGTGTTGGCGGGTTTTCGCTTCATCGGACAAAACAAAATTATCCTGGGCGCAATCACCTTGGATTTGTTTGCCGTACTGCTGGGCGGGGCCGTGGCCTTGTTGCCCGTTTACGCGCGGGAGATCCTGCGCACCGGTCCCTGGGGGTTGGGCATTTTACGTAGCGCTCCCGGCGTGGGTGCTGCCATAACCGCGATCGTGATTGCACATCACCCTTTGCGCCGTAAAGCGGGGAGCACCATGCTGTGGTGTGTGGCCGGCTTCGGCGTATTCACCATTGTTTTCGGGCTTTCCCACCATTTACTGCTTTCGTTGGTGGCCCTGATCCTGGTCGGCGCCACCGACATGGTTTCGGTGATCGTGCGCGCCACCTTGGTTCAACTCAATACTCCCGACGAGATGCGCGGTCGCGTCAGTGCGGTGAACATGTTATTTATTGGCGCCTCCAACGAATTCGGGCAATTCGAGTCCGGCATCACCGCGCAATGGTTTGGCACGGTTCCGGCAGTGATCTACGGAGGATTGGGAACGCTGCTGGTCGTAGGATTGTGGGCCTGGAACTTCCCCCAACTGCGGAAAGTGAATGAACTAGTGCCGGTGCGCAAGGAAATGCTCGAAGAGGGTAACGTCACGGCCGACCCGAATGAGTGAGGCAGCCGAATGAGCGTTCCACGTTCCTCGTTCCACGTTATCAAACGCCAGACGGGTAGCGCCGGCGTCCCGCCGGCTGTCGGTGCGGACGTCTCGTCCGCACCATGGCAGCCAGCACCGTGGGCGGGGACGCCCCCGGGACAGCCGCCGGGACGGCGGCGCTACTCGCCGCAACCGGCTCCTAACTCCTAACTCCGGGTTCCTAGAATTTCGTCGCCCCCCGCGTATTCACAAACAACGAGTAGCAGGAATGGCTGGCGGCCATGAACAGGCGATTGCGCTTGGCGCCGGCGAAACACAGGTTGGCACAGCGCTCGGGAAGGCGGATACGACCAATGGCCCTGCCTGCCGGAGAAAAGATCATGACGCCATCCAATTCTTCGCTGCCCATGCCCCAGCCGCACCATAGATTGCCATCCTCGTCGCAGCGCATGCCATCCGGCGTGCCCCGCCCGGCATCGATCAGCATGCGGCGCCGGCCCAGCCGGGTTCCGTCCTCGGTCATGTCGTAGGCCCAAATCAAGCGGTTGGGCTTAGCCCGCGATTCGATCATATAGAGAATGCTCTCGTCGGGAGAAAAACATAGGCCATTCGGTCCGGCCATGTCGTCGATGACCGCGGTCACCGCCCCGGTTTTTCCGTCAATGCGATAGACGCCTTGTTGTTCGAGTTCCCGGGCGGCGGGCGCCCCTTCGTAAAGGTTTAACCCAAAGGGCGGATCGGTAAACCAGATGGAACCATCGGACTTGGAAATCACATCATTGGGAGAATTGAAGCGCTTGCCCTGATAGCGGTCGGCCAGGGTGGTGATCGAGCCATCGTATTCGGTGCGGGTAATGCGCCGCTCCAATTGCTCGCAGGTGATGAAGCGTCCCTGGCGGTCGCGGGTGTTGCCATTGGCATTATTGGAAGGCTCGCGGTATACGCTGAGCGTGCCGGTGGCCTCGTCCCATTTCATAATGCGATTGTTGGGGATATCGCTGAACAACACGCAGCGCGCATCGCCAAACCATACCGGCCCCTCGGCCCAGCGCAACCCTTCTCCCAAGCGTTCCACCACGGCACTGGCAATCCGGTACTTCTCGAAGCTGGGATCGAGGATTTCAATCGCGGGATCCGGAACTCGCTGGCTGGGATGCCATAGCGAGTCGGGAAGAGGCATTTCCGGTTTCTGTGTGTCCGCAAAAGATCGCGGTACGATAGCCGCAAACGCCGCCATCGCTACCCCGGAAGAAAGAAAACGCCGCCGGCTATGGCCGGTCGGTTGCGTTGCAGAGAGGGGAGCCCCGTCCGATTGTGTCATCCTGTCCTCCGGTAGAGAGTGTGCGGTAACAATAATCCCGCGACGGGTGCTTGGGAAGAGCGTTTCAAATTTTTAGTTAACAGCCTTCGGTCGTCGGTCGTCGGCCAAACCACCCCGAAATCTCGCGCGGAGGCGCGGGGACGCGGAGGTGAGAGAGGCAGCGAGCCGGGTTGGCCAATTGCCAATTGCTAATTGCCAATCGCGCCTTCATCCCCGCTGCAACACCTTGAGTGCCCGTTGGGCGGCGAAGTAGCCGCACATGCCGTGGACGCCGCCGCCGGGGGGAGTGGAGGCGGAACACATAAATAAATCGCGCAGCGGAGTGCTATACAGGCGGCGGGTGGGGCGGGCGAACAATTGGCGCAGATCCATTACGCCACCGTTGATATCGCCGCCGATCAGGTTGGGGTTATAGCTCTCCATGGCCGCCGGCGGGGTTACGAAGCGGGTCAGAATGCGGCGGCGAAAGCCTGGCGCAAAGCGCTCGACCTGGGCCTCAATGGCGGCGAGCATATCGAATTCCGAGTTGTGGGGAACGTGGCAGTACGCCCAAACCGTGTGGCGGCCGGCGGGCGCGCGTGTGCGGTCGAACAAACTGGGCTGAGCCAACAATACAAATGGACGCTCCGCCTGACGGCCGGCCCATACCTCACGCTCCGACGCCATGATCTCTTCCATCGTACCGCCCAAATGCACGGTGCCGGCGCGAGAGCATTCCGGGGCGATCCAGGGAATCGGTCCAGCCAGCGCCCAATCCACCTTGAAAGCGCCGGGGCCATAGCGGAATTTGGTCAGGCTCCGGCGGAAGCCTTTGGATAACTTATCACCGGCCAGATTCACCAACTGGCGCGGAGTCAGATCGCACAAAATGACGCGGGCCGGGGGCAGGGAATCCAACGACTCCACCTGGGACTCGGTGACGATCTCTCCGCCCAGGGAACGCAAATAGTGAGCCAGGCTGTCGCTGATCTTCTGTGCGCCTCCGCGGGGAAAGGGCCAACCTTCGCCATGAGCGGCCGCCGCCAGCACCAGGGCGGTCGCCGCCGTGCCTCTGCGATTGAGCGGCAACATGGAATGCGCGGCTAAGCCGGCAAATAAGGCGCGAGCGCGCTCTCCACGAAAACGGGAGCGCGCCAAAGACTCGGCCGAGCGTAACCCTTGCCAGCCAAAGCGCGCCAACAGCCACGGATGCGATGGCACATGAAGTGGCGCCAGAATGTCGCCGAGTAGTCCCTCCCAGTTCTCGAGCAGGGGCCGGAGCAGGGCGCAATAGGCGCCGCCGTCCTCCCCCAAATTGGCGCCGGTGGCCTCCGGCGTCCCTTCGATCATCACGGCGGAGCCATCGTCCAAAGGGTGCGCGACAGCCGCCGGCGGAGTGATCCATTCCAGGCCGTGATGGCGTAGCGGCAGGCGGCGGAAATAGGGCGAGGCTACCGCCAAGGGATGCACGGCGGAGCAGACATCGTGAATGAATCCGGGAAGAGTCAGTTCGGCCGAGCGCGCGCCGCCTCCAATGGTGCGTGCTCCTTCCAGCACAATCACCCGGCAGCCGGCCTCGGCCAGCACAATCGCCGCCGCCAAGCCATTGGGCCCGGAACCAATCACCACAGCGTCCAAATTTCACCTCGGCAGTATCAACCACTTTACCGCAGAGGACGCGGAGGGCGCAGAGGAAACAAGGGGAAAACCTTTTGGCCGCAGATTAACGCAGATAGACGCAGATCGGGAAAAAAGAGGTTAAGGCCGGTGTTTCTATCAGCGTGTAGCTGCGTTAATCCGCGGCTTCCCGTTTGTTCTCTCGATTTTCCTCCGCTCCCTCTGCGTCCTCCGCGGTGAAAAAGCCCAAATTTTCTCGCTTCCATGTAAAATCGGTAATCATGTCAGCGCCGAACTCCGCATTCGTGAAAGCTTGTAAGGGGCGGGTGGTAAACACTACGCCAGTGTGGTTCATGCGCCAAGCGGGCCGATACATGGCCGAGTATCGCGAGGTACGGAAACATCATTCCCTCATCGAGATTTGCAAGACCCCCCAACTGGCGGCGGAAGTTACGATTACGGCTGCCGAAGCACTGGGAGTGGATGCGGCTATTATCTTTGCCGACTTGCTGCTGCCGTTGGAAGTGATGGGCTTGGCCTTCCGCTTCGAGGCCGGCGAAGGTCCGATCATCGAAAAACCGCTGCGCGAAGCCGCCGATGTGGCCGCTTTGCGTACCGATGCGGCCGGCGATCTGGGGTATGTGGCGGAATCGATCCAACTGGTCGCCACCCATTTCGGCGAGAAGTTGCCGGTCATCGGCTTTTGCGGCGCTCCCTTTACCTTGGCCAGTTACATGATCGAGGGGGGGGGCTCACGCAACTACCTCGAAACCAAGAAAATGATGTACCTGGCGCCCGAGGCTTGGGATCAGCTGATGACTAAGCTGGTTCGCGTGCTCGCCGAATATGCGGCGGCCCAAGTGCGCGCCGGGGCCGATGCCATCCAGATCTTCGATAGCTGGGTGGGCTGCCTTAGCGTCGAGGATTACCAGGAGCATGTTTTGCCGCGCACCCGGGAGTTGGTACAGGCGGTCCGCCGGACGGGTGTGCCGGTCATTTATTTTGGTACCGAAACCTCGATGCTGTTGCCGCTGATGAAGAGCACGGGCGCGGAAGTCATCGGCGTCGATTGGCGCATCCCGTTGGATCAGGCGTGGACCAGCTTGGACGACCAAGGCGCCATTCAAGGCAATCTGGATCCCACGTTGTTGTTTGCCGACTGGAAGACCCTGCGGGCACGCGCGGTAGACCTTTTGCATCGCGCCGGTGGACGTCCCGGGCATATCTTCAATCTCGGACACGGCATCTTGCCGCATACGCCCGTGGAAAACGTGAAGGCGCTGGTGCAATTCGTGCATGAAGCTTCGGCCAACACCAAGCCGGAAACCATCGACTGGTTCGGCGAAAATTGACTTTAGTAGTTAGCGGTTAGTAGCTAGTAGTTAGGGGCTCGAACCCCTGAAGCTTCCTTGGTTTTCGGCTCCTAGCTACTAACTACCAGCTACCAACTACTATGAGACCTGCTCCCAAGACCGCGGTGCTGCTGCTGGCACATGGTTCACCGGATAGCGCCGAGGACGTTCCTTGTTTTCTGCACGCGGTGACCGGCGGCCGTCCCATTCCTCAGTCCGTCGTCGAGGAAGTACAACATCGCTACCAGTTGATTGGGCGCTCTCCCCTGCGTGAGTTCACCCAGCGGCAAGCCGAGGCCCTGCAACGCGACCTTGCCTTGCCCGTGTACGTGGGCATGCGCAATTGGACTCCTTATATCGGTGACGTCGTGCCGCAAATGGCCGCCGACGGCGTCACGCGGGCCATTGTCATTTGTCTGGCGCCGCAGAATTCCCGCACTAGCGTAGGGCTGTATCGGCGCGCGGTCGCGGAAGCCCAAGCGGCGCCGGAGTCCGCGTTCACGGTGGATTTTATCGAGAGTTGGCATGATCATCCGCTGCTGATCCGGGCCTTTGCCGAGCGGCTGGAGAAAGACTGGAAGCAGGCCTGCCAGGAAGCAGGGGCGAGGCTTCCGGTCATTTTTACCGCGCATAGCGTTCCGGTAAGCACCATCACCGAGGGCGATCCCTACGAAGCACAGACCCGGCAGACGGCGAAACTGGTCGCCATGAGCGTGTCCGAACTGGATCCGGAAGATTGGCGGTTTGCCTTCCAGAGTCAGGGCATGAGCGGCGACCAATGGCTGGGGCCAACGGTGCAGGACACCATTGCGGCACTGGCCGAAGATGGCCATACCGGAGTTTTTCTTCAGCCCATCGGATTCCTTTGCGATCACGTGGAAGTGCTGTTCGACGTCGATATTCTGTTCCGGAAGTTTGCCCAGGAAAACGGCATGCGGCTATGGCGGGCGGAATCGTTGAATGAATCGCCCGTGCTGACGGCCGCGCTGGCCGCGATCGCACGCAGCCGGATGGCACGGGATTGACCAGACGGATTGCCATTATCGGCGGCGGAGCCAGCGGCCTGAGTGCCGCGTTTTATCTCGACAAGCAGAAGTGCGAGGGCGCGGCCGTCGAGTATGTCCTTTTCGAAAGCGCGTCCCGCCTGGGTGGAGTGCTGGAATCCGAGCGTGTCGAGGGCTGTCTGATCGAGGCCGGGCCCGATTCCTTTCTTACCGAAAAGCCGTGGGCGGCAAACTTGTGCCGCGAGTTGGGCATGGCCGACCAGATTATCGGCTCCAACGATGCCCAGCGTAAGACCTTCATCGTGGTGAATAACCGTCTGGTCGAGATGCCTGACGGACTGATGTTCATGGTGCCCACCAAAATCCTGCCCACGTTATTGACCCCCTTATTTTCCTGGTCCACGAAGTTGCGCATGGCGCGGGAGTTCTTTGGCCGGCCACATCACCATGCGGAAGATGAGAGCGTGGCCGCGCTGGTGGAACGGCATTTTGGCTCCGAAACGGTGGACCGTTTGGCCGACCCATTGCTCTCCGGCGTATACGGCGCCGACTCCGATAAGTTGAGCGTGCATGCCGTGTTGCCTCGCTTCGTCGAGATGGAGCGCAAATACGGCAGCTTGAGCCGCGGCATGCTGGCGGCGCGCAAGCGCATGACCCAAATGCTCAAAGGCAAACCCAAGCCGCCGCTATTCTCTTCGCTCAAAGACGGAATGCAGCAACTGGTGGATGCGGTGACGGCACGGCTGGAACCGGCGGTGGTACGCACCGGCTGTGCCGTGCAAGAGCTGCGATACTCGGGAAGCGCGTGGGAGGTGATCACGAACGGGCAGCGCGAGCTGTTCGATGCGGTCATTGTCGCCACTCCGGCGCATGTGGCCGCCCGGTTGCTGGCCGGGGCTGATCCGCTGGTAGCGGAGCAGCTTGGCGAAATCTCTTACAGTTCTTCGGTCACCACTTCTCTGATTTACGATCGCCGGGACTTGGCGGGACATGACCGCGGTTTCGGGTTCCTGGTCCCTCGAAGCGAAGGCCGGCGGATGCTGGCCTGTACTTTTGTTCATAATAAATTCCCGCACCGGGCGCCGGACGACCGTGGTATTGTGCGCGGCTTTCTGGGTGGGCTGCGCGATCAGCAGGCAACGACGATGAGTGACCCTGAGATTTTGGATACGCTCCGGCGCGAGCTGCGCGAAATCACCGGCATTAGCGCCGAGCCGCGCGCTGTCCGCATTTATCGCTGGAATCGCGCCATGGCCCAGCCTTCCGTTGGCCACCTGGAGCGCGTCGCGCAAATTGAAACGCGGCTTGCGACGCTGCCCGGACTGGCGCTGGCGGGGAATTATTTCCGCGGTATTGGGGTGCCGGATTGCGTTCGAACCGGCATGGAAGCAGCGCGGAAGACGGGAACGTAAGACCGTTCCACGTTTCACGTTCCTCGTTTCACGTTGGCGCGACCCGACCCCGTCGTATCCCGTCCCCTGTCCCCCGCCGGACGTTCGTTCCACGTTCCACGTCGGGAACCGGCCCCGTAACTCTAGGAATTGTCGTTTTGGCCGAGAGCCGATGGCGGGTTTTAAGAAACAGCACGCCGGGGATTGGGGTACAACACAGGGGTCCCGGCGTGCTGGAGAGAGCACAACTACTTATTCAGCTAAAACACTGCCTTAACCGAAAAGTTGCGGGGATTTTGCATTTTTTACATTTCTTCCAAATACCACCATCGTTTTGCGAAAAACAGGAATCGCTGGTTCCAACGTGGAACGTGGAACGAGAAACGTGGAACGGTTTCCTGGCCAAAGGCCAAAGGCCGAGGGCCGAAAGCCGATGGCTAGATTTCTATTACCAGGCCTTCGTTGGCGGCGCGCAATTTGGGATAGTAGTTGCGGGCTTCCTCGACCAGGGCATCGATGCAGCTATCGGTGTGGTCGGGATCGTGGTGGAACAGGATCAATTCCTTGGCGCCACTCCGCAGAACGATATCGATGGCTTCGCGCCAGTGGCTATGTCCCCAACCGCGTCTTTTGGCCGCATATTCCTCAGGTAAATATTGCGCGTCGTAGATCAGCACATCGGCGCCTTCCGCCAACTCGCGAACCGCTTTATCAAAAGCGGGATGACCGGGTTCGTTGTCGGTGGCATAGACCAGACATCCGGTAGGCGATTCAATGCGAAAACCCAGACAGCCTTGAGGATGATTCAGATGCCGCGTTTGAATGCGGCAATCTTCGAATTCGGACCAGCCTTCTTCCAAGCTGTAAAACTCGCGTTCCGCCGCCATCTCGCTCATATTAACGGGGAAATACGGCTGGACCATTTGTCCTTCAATGGCGTCTTGCAAGCCGCGAGCCCGGCTGGAGGAATGGAAATCGAAATGATTTCCGGCGCCGTCGTATAAAGGCGCAAAGAACGGAATTCCTTGAATGTGGTCCCAGTGATAGTGGGAAATAAAGATATGGGCCTGGATGGGCTGGCCGGCGGAGTCTTGCGTCAATTGCTTGCCCAGATTGCGAAACCCTGTGCCGCAATCGAAAATGTAGAGCCGCTCGTTCAGGCGCACCTCCACGCAGGAGGTGTTGCCGCCGTAGCGCATATTCTCCGGTTGCGGTGTCGGTGTTGAACCCCGCACGCCCCAGAACTTGACTTGCATGCGCTACGCCTCCTTGTAGTACGCTGCGCCCTCACGATGCTTGGGAAATTGCCAAAAGTATACGACAACCGCCGGTCACTTTTAACCCGATAGTGCAGAGTACAATGTCCGGCCGCAGGAGGGCTAGTAGCAGCTGTCGGCCTTCGGCCTTCGGCCCTCGGCCAGAACAGGAGAAGCTGTCGGCCCTTGGCCCTCGGCCGTCGGCCAAAATGGCCGGCTGAGAGTTGATGAGGATAGCGATGCTTCGGCTGAACCAGGCCGAAGGCCGACGCCCGAGAGCCGACGGCCGGGTTATAATCAGCAAACATGTTATGCCCGGATTACACCGAGTTTCGCCGGCTGGCGCAGAGTGCCACGCTGGTTCCTGTCGCCCGTTCCGTACCGGCTGACTTGCTGACCCCGGTCTCCGCCTTTTTGAGCATCGCCGCCGATGAGCCTTATTCGTTCCTTTTGGAATCGGTAGAGGGCGGAGAACAGGTCGGGCGCTACACCTTCCTCGGGATCCGTCCGTATCAGAAGGTGCTTGCCCGGGGAAACGAAGTGGTGATTTCCCGCGGCAAACAGCAGCAACGCAGTGATAAGAACCTGTTCGACACGGTAGGCGAGCTGCTGCGTGAACATAAGGCGGCACACGTTCCCGGCTTGCCTCCCTTTACCGCCGGCGCGGTCGGGTTTTTCTCCTACGATTGCGTGCGCTATCTGGAGAAGCTGCCGAGCCTGGCGACCGACGATCTGGATATGCCGGACTGCGTGCTGATGTTCTTCGATCGCCTGCTGGCCTTCGACCACGTGCGCCATCAAATCCAAATCATTGCCGCCGCCGATGTCCGCCGCGAAAAGCCGCGGCAGGCCTACGACCGCGCCGTGGCCGATATCGACGCGCTGGAGCGCAAACTGGCGCGCGGCCTGCGTTCAATCGCGCAGGATTTTTCTCGCTCCGCCAAGCCCTCCCGCGGCAAGCTGAAGATCAATACCGCTGTCAGCCAAAAGACCTACATGAAAAGTGTTTGCCGCGCCAAGGAATACATTGGCGCCGGCGACGTGTTTCAGGTCGTTCTGTCGCAACGCCTCGATATGGAACCGGGCGTGCCTGCGTTCGACATCTATCGCGCGCTACGCACCGTCAACCCCTCGCCGTATATGTATTTTCTGCGCATGGGCGACGACCACGTTTTAGGCTCCTCGCCGGAAATGCTGGTGCGGGTTGCCGGGCGGCAACTCGATTACCGTCCTATTGCGGGCACGCGTTGGAGGGGACGGGACGAGGCCGAGGATCTGCGGTTGGAAGAGGATTTGCGGAAAGACGCCAAGGAATGCGCCGAGCATGTGATGCTGGTGGATCTGGGGCGCAACGATTTAGGCCGCGTCAGCGACTACGGATCGGTACGAGTGCGCGATTTGATGTACGTCGAGCGCTACTCGCACGTCATGCACCTGGTTTCCGCCGTCGAAGGCAAATTGCGACCGGAGTTGGAGCCGCTGGATGCCTTTGCCGCCTGTTTCCCCGCCGGTACCCTGACCGGCGCGCCCAAGGTGCGGGCGATGGAGATTGTCGAGGAACTGGAACCGGTCCGCCGCGCGGTGTATGGCGGCGCCATCATGTATGCCGATTTTGCCGGCAATCTGGATTCCTGCATCGCCATCCGCACCATGATGATGAACGGCAAGCGCGCCTATGTTCAGGCCGGCGCCGGCATTGTGGCCGATTCCGATCCCAAGCGCGAATACGAAGAGTGTATGAACAAGGCGCAAGCGCTGGTCCGGGCAACCAAAGTGGCGCGAAGAGAGCGTTAAGCGAGTAGCTAGTAGCTGGTAGTTAGTAGTTAGGGGCCTAACCCCCCTGATGTTGTCTTGGGCTTCAGTACCTCGCTATGAGCTGCTATCTGTCAGCTGCTAATGGAGTTAGCAATGGGGGCGGCTGTCTTGGTTGTCGGCCCCAGCTACTAACTACCAGCCGCTAGCTGCTAGCGAAGTGTTTTCGGCCCCTAGCTGCTAACGACTAGCTACTAACTACTGTTGGAGCTGCAATGGTCTTTGTATTGGATAACTACGATTCCTTCACCTATAACCTGGTGCAGTATCTGGGGGAAATGGGCGCGGAGGTAATGGTGAAGCGGAACGATCAGGTAACGGTCTCGGAGGTCGAGGCGTTTAATCCCGATCGGATTCTGGTTTCGCCCGGCCCGTGTACGCCGCAAGAGGCCGGAATCAGCATGGACTTGATTCGCTATTTTGCCGGCAAGAGACCGCTGCTGGGAGTCTGCCTGGGACATCAGGCCCTGGGCGCCGTCTTCGGGGGACACGTCATACGCGCTCCGTTCCTTATGCACGGCAAGACCAGTGAGATCAGCCATGATGGACGGACAATTTTCGCCGGCGTGAGTTCGCCCTTTACCGCTACCCGCTATCATTCGCTGATTGTCGAGGAAAAGGGCCTGCCGGACGAGTTGGAAGTCTCCGCCTACACCACCGAACGCGACGGCACGCGCACCATCATGGGCCTGCGCCATCGACGCTATGCCCTGGAGGGCGTGCAGTTTCACCCGGAAAGCGTGCTCACCATCGAAGGCAAAAAATTAATTAAGAATTTTTTGGAGATGTAGCGCTGCCGTCTCGGCGGCTGTCCCGGGGGCGTCCCGCCCCCGGTTGCTGGAACTCCCCAAGGCACACAGGTTGCAGCCATAAGACCTTGTCCAGTGAGATATCGAAACCGGGAAACGCGGGGCTGGAGACCAATGGTGCAGCCGGGACGACTGCACCGACAGCCGGCGAGCCGCCGGCGCTACACGTCTAACGTGAAACGAGAAACGAACAACGGGAAACGCTAGGCGGAGGACGCGCCAGCTAGTTCCTGCAGCTTTTCCCCCATGGCCCACTTCAATGGCTCGACCCCTTCGCCGGTAACAGCGGAGATGGGAAACAGGGGCAGCTTATTGCGGGTGCAATAGCGTTTCAGCTTGGTAAGTTTCTCTTTGTTGACGACGTCCATCTTTGAGGCGACTACGATGACCGGTTTGTCTTCCAGTCCGGCGCCGAAGCTTTTCAGCTCGCCCATAATGATCTTGAAGTCTTTCACCGGATCGGGGCGGCCGCTGGCGTCGGAGACATCCACCAGATGCACCAGCAGGCGAGTGCGCTCGATGTGGCGCAAAAACTGCGTTCCCAGGCCCGCGCCTTCGTGGGCGCCTTCAATGAGTCCGGGGATATCGGCCACCACAAAGCTGATCTGATTGGGATCGTTCATTTCGCCCAGGGCGACTACGCCTAAATTCGGCTGCAGGGTGGTGAACGGATAGTCGGCGATTTTGGGCCGGGCGGCGGAGATGCGCGAAATCAGCGTAGACTTGCCCACGTTCGGGTAGCCAAGCAGCGCAACGTCGGCCAGCAGCTTCAATTCCAGGCGCAACGTGCGTTCGTCGCCGGGATGTCCGAGTTCGTGCTCGCGGGGCGCTTGATGCGTGGAAGTGGCAAAGCGCGCGTTGCCGCGCCCACCTCGACCGCCATGCGCAACCACCACCCGCTCGTCGGGATGGGAAAAATCGTGTACCAGTTCCCCGGTGGCGTCGTCGTACACCAGCGTACCCACGGGAACCTTCAGGACAATGCCATAGCCATCGGCCCCGGTCTTGTTCGATCCTTCGCCATGGCGTCCGCGCTGAGCCTTATGTTCCGGATTGAAGCGGAAATGAACCAGCGTATTGTGGCGCTCGCTGGATTCCATGACGATGTCGCCGCCGTGCCCGCCATCGCCGCCCGAAGGACCGCCGCGCGGGACATACTTCTCCCGCCGGAAGGCCATGCAGCCATTCCCGCCGTCGCCAGCTTTGATCCGGATTTTAGCTTCATCAATGAACATGGTGGCAGTGGCTAGTAGCTAGTAGTTAGTAGCTAGGAAACCGGGCCAGTTCTTCGGCGCTCACAAAGAGCCGCATCTGTCCGAAGAACTGGCCCGCGAGGATGCTTTACATTCAGAGCACGACAAGCTGTGCCTGCCGTTGCTCCGGCATGATCATTAAAGTGGCGATCGGCCCCTAGCTGCTAACTACCAGCTACCAGCTACTAACTAGCTGCTACCTTTTGCTCGCAGGGATCGACGGTGACGAACTTGCCCATGCGTCCGCGGTCCACGAACCTGATAACACCGGTGACTTTGGCGAACAAGGTGTCGTCCTTGCCGCGACCGACGTTCAAGCCCGGCTTCACGGGTGTGCCGCGCTGCCGTACGATGATGGTTCCACCGGGAACCAACTGCCCGCCAAATGCCTTAAATCCCAGCCGCTGTGCGTTCGAATCGCGGCCATTGCGTGAACTGCCTAATCCCTTTTTATGCGCCATAAAGACCTGCGTTCCAATTTTGTCAGTGGTTCATACATCTGCATCGAAGCTCGAGTTCCCGGGCCACTGCAGCCGGGAACCTGAGCGTGGAGCTTCTAGCTTTTCTTCTTGGCCGCAGCCTTCCGCTTGGGAGCCACCGCGCCTTCCGGCGTTGCTTCCGCTTTGGGCTTGCGCGCCGCCAGTTCCGGAGCTTTCACCGTCTGGCCATCAAAGGTGATTTCCGTGATGCGCACGGCGGTAAAGGGCTGGCGATGCCCATTCAATTTCTTGTATTGCTTCTTGCGTTTGTAATGGAAAACCAGGATCTTCTTAGCGCGGCCTTCGTCCAGAATCTGGCCGACCACCCGGGCTTCGCCTTGCGGCCGGGCAATTTTTCCATTGTCGCTCACCGCGAGCAACTCAAACTCAATAGAGCCATCGACGCCGGCTTGCTTCTCGATGTTCAACACATCGCCGGGCGTCACCTTATACTGTTTTCCACCAGCGCGGACAACCGCGTACATGGCGTTCTCCTCGTGCTGTCCCAAAACGTTTCCCTCAGGCCACGAACTACCCTGGCCCAAGCGCATCGGGTCTCAGCTGGTTTGGATTCTAGTGCTTGCACTTTCCGGCCGGCGGCTTACCAGGCAAACACGCCACCTTCAGCCCTGCTTCGAGTTCCGCCGCTCGTAGGTTTTACGGAGCAAGCTGCCCTGACAAGACATTGGCAGTACACGCAAAACATTCATTCTACGGGTAAGGCCCGTAAAGGTCAATGCATTCTGACAGCCTGAGTCGCTCCCTGGGTCCCTTTACCCGAATTCAGAATTATTGCACCTTGGCAGCTGTGGGCGAAATCCAAGAGTACTGCAAGAGTACTGAACGAGAAACGAGGAACGTGGAAGTTGAAAAGCTACTCCGGGTTGCCCCGATTTTCTCGATGCTTGCGATGAAAAGTTTGCGTTTCCCACGTGCCCCGGTTCGCGGTATTAATGTGAACGGCATTAGATCAACCTCCGCCGCGAAGTATGCGACTGGAACCACAGTTACTGCTATACTAAGCGGCGGATTGTTGAGCAGTTCGATCTTTGGACCACGTGGCGATTTAAGGTGACTTGCTCCACGTAAAAAACTGCTAAAGAGCTGGTTGAGTTCTCGAATAAGGTATTGAGAGCCCCCGACGCAACTTTAGCGGCGGGGGCTTTTATTTGCGGTGAGCCCCCGCCCGCGATCCTGCGCGTAGTACGCCGCGAACCGATAAGCCTTCTAGGAGAAGATTCGAATGTCAGATCAAGAACAACGTTTCGCGACTTTGGCCGTCCATGGCGGCCAGGAACCCGACCCTACCACCAAATCCCGGGCCGTCCCCATTTATCAGACCAGTTCTTATGTGTTTGATGACGCCGATCATGCGGCGCGCCTGTTTGCGCTGAAGGAATTTGGGAACATTTACACCCGCATCATGAATCCGACCACCGACGTCCTCGAGAAGCGGATTGCCGCTCTCGAAGGGGGTGTGGCCGGATTGGCCCTGGCCTCGGGGCAGGCGGCGGAGACGCTGACCATCACCACCCTGGCCAAAGCGGGCGAGGAAATCGTCTCCACCACATCGCTGTATGGCGGCACTTACAACCTGTTTCATTACACACTGCCGAGATTGGGAATCAAGATCCGCTTTGTGGATGGCCAGGATTACGATGGCTTGCGCGCGGCGATCAACGATAAGACCCGCGCCGTTTATACCGAAACACTGGGGAATCCCAAGCTGGACGTAGCCGACATCGAGCGTCTCGCCGCCATTGCCCACGAGCATAAGCTGCCGCTGGTGATCGATAACACCAGCGCCTCGCCGGCGGTGTGCCGTCCGATTCAATGGGGCGCCGACATCGTGATCAACTCCGCCACCAAGTTTATCGGCGGTCATGGAAGCTCCATTGGCGGCGTCATCGTGGATGCCGGCAAGTTCGACTGGAAGGCCTCCGGGCGTTTCGCCGACTTTGTGGAACCCGATCCGTCCTACCACGGCGTCAGCTACACGGAAGCGTTTGGCCCCCTGGCGTTTATCCTGAAGGCCCGCGTGCAAGGCCTGCGGGATACGGGCGCTTGCCTGTCGCCGTTCAATTCTTTCCTGCTGTTGCAGGGCGCGGAAACACTGCATCTGCGCATGGAACGCCATTCCTCGAACGCGCTGGCGGTGGCCCAATTCCTGGAAAAGCATCCGGAAGTTGCCTGGGTTAATTATCCCGGCCTGAAAACCAGCGCTTATTACAACCTGGCGCAAAAGTATCTGGAAGGCGGCAGCGCGCTATTGACCTTCGGCATACGCGGCGGATATGAAGCCGGGCGTGCGTTCATCAATAAGCTGAAGTTGTTTAGCTTACTGGCCAACATCGGCGATGCCAAGTCCTTGGTGATCCACCCGGCCTCGACCACACACCAGCAGCTTTCCGCCGACGAACAGCAGTCCACCGGGGTAACGCCGGATCTGGTAAGGCTGTCGGTTGGCATCGAAGACGTGCGTGACATTATTGCCGATCTGGACCAGGCGTTGCGCGCCACCGCCGGAGATGGCAAGACAGCGGCGGCCAAGGGGTAGGTTTGAGGTTCACTGTTTACGGCTTGCAGCCAGAGGGTTTACTGGCTGCAAGCTGTGAACGGTAAGAAGAGGTTTTCGGCTGGCACGTATCGGCACTAAAGCCGTGGCTTGGAGTCTACATTTTGAAGTCGGGGTCCGGGCGAGCACACAGGTGGAAGCACCGGGCTTTAAGCCCGGTGACCGGACGTTCGTTTGCAGGGGGGCCTTTAGAGCGTGCGTGAGAACTCATACTTCAACCTCACGAGGTGTGTCATGCTGAGCGGAGCGCCGGAGGCGCGGAGTCGAAGCACCTATGCACTCTCGTGCACACGCACAGTATCGCGGGCGCACGAAAAGTACATAGGTCCTTCGACTCGGCCCTGCGGGCCTCGCTCAGGATGACACCCGTGAAGGGGGCGGAAAGCGAGTTCTCACGCACGCTCTTTAGGCCCGGTATATGCCGTTTCCAAGCAATTTCGGAAGGTGGCCAATGCCAATGCCTCCCCTGGATGTCAGGACGTTCTTTGTAGCCGCCGTGACCTTGGCTTGGAGGTGTGCCCGCGCCCCCGGGCCTAAAGGCCAAAGTTTTAAGGGCGTTTGGTTCGTCGGTCCCGCTCAGCGGGACCGACGCTTCCACCGTCAAAGCCCGGTTGCAGCCGGGATCGAAGTCAGCTGGGAAATCAGAGGGTAGGAAAGATATGATTCAGCCCGCTTCCGAGGGGGATTTTACATTTGCGGCCGACGCGCCTTTTGCGCTGACTGGCGGAGGCTCACTGCGGCCGGTGACCTTGCGCTATGCGCTTTACGGCAAGCTCAGCCCGCGCCGCGACAATGTCGTATTGGTGTGCCATGCGTTATCCGGCTCGGCCCGTATCGCCGATTGGTGGGCGGATATGTTCGGCGCGCAAGGCGCATTCGACACCTCCCGCTACTGCTTTCTCTGCTCCAACGTGATCGGCTCGTGTTACGGCTCGACCGGACCAAGTTCGCTGAATCCGCAGACCGGCCAGGCTTATGGGCCCGACTTCCCCATCGTCACGATTTCCGACATGGTTCGAGCTCAGGCCCGTTTACTCGATCACCTGGGCATTGACCGGCTGAAGGTGGCGCTGGGAGGCTCAATCGGCGGCATGCAGGCACTGCAGTGGGCTATGGAGTTCCCCGAGCGGGTGGAAGCTTGCATTGGGATCGGCTCGTCTGCCCTTTCGGCCATGGGGTTGGCGCTGAACCACTTGCAGCGACAGGCGATTGTCAACGACCCGCATTTTCAGGACGGTCATTACACGGAGCAGCCCGCCGCTGGACTGGCGCAGGCCCGCGCCATTGCCATGATCTCCTACAAGTCCGCCGAGTTGTTCACCCAACGAAGCGGCCGCAAGTCCGACCGCGGCGGAGACAATCCCTACACCTCGTTCGACGGACGTTTCGATATTGCCGGCTACCTGGATCATCAAGGAGAAAAGTTTGTCTCCCGCTTTGACGCCAATACCTACCTGGCACTCTCCAAAGCGATGGACTTGTTCGATCCGGCCCGGCAATACGGTACCGAAGAAGCGGCATTGCGCCGCATTCGCGCGCGTGTCTTGCTGATTGGCATCTCTTCCGATTGGCTCTTCCCGGCTGCCGATGTGCGCGCTTTGGCGGAGCGGATGTGCGCGGCGGGAGTGGACTGCGAATACTCGGAGCTGGTTTCCGACCACGGCCACGATGGGTTTCTGGCGGACCCGGCCGGACTTACCGAATTGTTACGGCCTATCCTGCTGGACCGCGGAAAAGCCCGCGTGCTCAAGATGTGTTGAGAAGGTCGGTGACCGGTAGTCCCGGTGCAGCCGTCCCGGCCGCACCATAGCTCCCAGAACCGAGGGCGAGCCGCCCTCATGACAGCCGGCGAGACGTCGGCGCTACCGGCATCAAAAAATCAGGGGCCGACCGACGGCCCCTAACTACTAACGACTAGCCCCTAACTACTGCTTCGCTGCCAACTGCGCTTCATGCCGCATGCGGCGCTCGGGATAGAGGGGGAAGGCTTCGCACATTTCGAGCACGCGCTGGCGAATCCGCGTCAATCGGCCGGCCTCGTTGCGATTGTGCAGGGCATCATCGATCCAGTTGGCGATCTGCCGCATTTCCGGTTCTTTCATGCCGCGGGTGGTCATCGCGGGGGTGCCGATCCGGATGCCGCTGGGCTTCATCGGCGGATTGGTATCGAACGGAATCGCGTTCTTGTTGACCGTAATGGCGGCCTGGCCCAAGGCCTTTTCGGCCTCGCTGCCCAGCATGCCTTGGGAGAAAACGTCCACCAGCATCAGGTGGGTATCGGTGCCGCCGCTCACGATCCGCCAACCCGCCGCCGCCAGCGTCTCGGCCAGCACTTTGGCGTTGGTCACAATCTGGCGCGCATAATCTTTGAACTCGGGCTGCATGGCTTCTTTAAAGCAGATGGCCTTGGCCGCGATCATGTGCACCAGCGGGCCACCTTGCGCGAACGGGAAGGTCGCCCTATCGATGGCCGCGGCCAGGTCGGCTTTGCACAGAATCATGCCCGCGCGGGGGCCGCGCAGCGTTTTGTGCGTCGTGGTGGTAACGATCTGGGCATGGGGCACCGGAGAGGGATGGACACCCCCGGCGACCAGGCCGGCGAAGTGAGCCATATCCACCAGGTAGGTGGCGCCGACTTTGTCGGCAATCTGGCGCATGCGGGCAAAATCGATAAAGCGGGCGTACGCGCTGCCCCCGCCGACAATCACCTTCGGGTGCTCCTGTTCGGCCAACCGTTCCACCTCTTCGTAATCGATGGTTTCGGTTTCCTTGGTCACGCCGTAGGGGACGATCTTGTAGGTCTTGCCGGAAAAATTCAGGTGATGGCCGTGGGTCAAGTGTCCGCCGTGGGCGAGGTTCAGGCCCAGGATGGTATCTCCCGGCTGCAGAATGGCGGCGTAGGCTTCAAAGTTCGCCGACGATCCGGAATGCGGCTGCACGTTGGCATGCTCGGCGCCAAACAACTCCTTGGCGCGATCCCGGGCCAGATTCTCCACCACATCAGCGAATTCGCAACCGCCGTAATAACGCTTGGCCGGATAGCCCTCCGCATACTTGTTGGTGAAGACCGAACCCATGGCTTCCAGCACCGCTTCGCTGACAAAATTCTCGGAAGCGATCAGTTCCAGGCCTTCGTGTTGCCGCCGCTCTTCGTTGGCGATGGCGTTAGCCACCTCAGGATCTACCGCCCATAGGGGCTCGGACATACGATTATTCATAAGCGCATCCATTTGTGGAGTCGAACCATGATTGTAACGCGCCCTACCCGGCTGGGCACCTTCTGATTTTTCACAAATCCGGGGAATCGAAAAAGCGACCTGCCCCTGTGCTCGCCAGATGACACGGCGCGGCGAAGCGATTATGCTTCGCCTATGCGACTGATCGTGAACTGGCTGTTAAGCGCGGTGGCTTTGCTGGTGGTGTCGTACCTGGTACGGGGATTTCACGTAGCGGGATTTGTGACCGCCCTGTGGGCGGCCTTAATCATCGGTTTGGTGAATGCCACCCTGGGAGCACTGCTCAAACTGATTACCTTGCCGTTGACCGTACTGACGCTTGGCATCTTCTGGCTCGTCATCAATGCTCTGATGTTGACGCTGGCCACCTGGTTCGTCCGCGGTTTCAGCATTACCAGTTTCTGGGCGGCGTTCTGGGGCGCCATCGTGTTGAGTCTGGTCAATATGTTCCTGCGCTGGCTGGTCTGGCCAAAACGAGGATATGAATGAAAGAAATTATTTCCACTCCGCAAGCGCCGCAAGCGATTGGACCGTATTCCCAGGCCATCAAGGCCAACGGATTGCTGTTTACCTCCGGCCAGATCGCTTTGGATCCCGCCACCGGACAAATCATTGAAGGCGATATTGCCGTGCAAACCGAACGCGTGTTGCAGAACCTCGGAGAGATATTGCTCCATGCCGGCACTTCCTTTGCCCGGGTGGTCAAAACCACGGTGTTTCTGAAGAATATGGCCGATTTTGCCGCCATGAACGAAGTGTACGGAGATTATTTCAACCAGAATCCGCCGGCGCGCTCCACTGTCGAGGTCGCGCGCCTGCCCAAGGATGTGCTGGTGGAAATCGACGTCATTGCGCTGGCGTAAGCAGGCGAGATCAAGCCGCCGCTGTACTTGGATTATTAACGAAAACTGGGCGCTTCGGTTGCCTCAGGGTGGAAGCACCGGGCTTCAGCCCGGTGACCCGGCGTTCGTTGGCAGACGGGCCTTTAGGCCCGGTGTATGCTCTTCCGCGCAGTTTCGGGAGGTGGCCAATGCCGATGGCTCCCCAAGAAGTCAGGGTCTTCTGATCCCGCGCCACCGGGCCTTTAAGGCCCAAGTTTTAAGGACGTTTGGTTCGTCGGGCTAAAGCCCGACGCTTCCACCGGCTCTGGGCTAAAGCCCAGCGCTTCCACCCTGGCGTCGCGTACCTGTCATCTTCATGGCGTAACGCCGGCGTCCCGCACTACGATCTACATCTTTTTCCCCGACACGAACGGATTTCCGACCAGAATATAGCGCAGGGGACGATCCGCGGCTTTAGTGATTCCAATGCGCGGTGTGGCCGCAATCTGGGATAGATGATAGCCGTCGCTCATCAGGACGAGATCCGAAGCGGGCGCAACCATGTCCTTTCCGTTATCCCGTGCCCGGGTGACGGCTAAGGCCTGACACAAGCGACCGGGACCGCTGGTCAGCAGTCGCGCCGCCTTTTCCGGCGGCAGATCGAGCCCGCGGTTTTGTGCCATTTGCCCGGCTCCCACTACTGGTTCCAGCGCGCGGAAAAGCACGCCTCCCGCCTCGCCCGCCGGGAGGCAGGATACGTTCAGACAGTAGTGAATGCCGTAGGTGAAGTATACGTATGCATGGCCGGGGGCTTCGAATAATACGGCATTCCGCGCCGTCTTTCCGGCGGCGGAATGAGCGGCTGGATCTCCCACTCCCAAATAGGCCTCGGTTTCCACGATGCGTCCGGCCAGCAGCGGTTTTCCCTCTTCCCGCCGCACCACTAACTTGCCGAGCAATTCTCGGGCAACGATCCGCGGATTGCGCACGAAGAATTCGCGCTTTAGCAGGTGGGCATTCGCCAGTTCCGTCGGGATTGGGAGGGTTAGCATTGTGGGGCTCGGTCCGAACAACGTCCACCACGGAGGCACGGAGACACGGAGGAACACGGAGCGGATTTTTGATTTTTTGTTTTCTGATGTGTAATTTTGAATTTTCTCCGTGTAACTCCGTGTCTCCGTGCCTCCGTGGTAGGTGTTGTTCGGGCTTCTAGCTTCTAACTCCTAACTTCTAACTCCTTCAATGCCGTAATGATCTCTTCCGCATGCCCCTGGGGCTTGACCTTGGGAAAAATTCTGCTGATTTCCCCCTCCGGCCCGATCAAAAAAGTCGTGCGCTCGATGCCCATGACTTTCTTTCCGTACATGTTCTTTTCCTTGAGGACCCCATAGCTTCCACAGACCTGGCGATCGGTATCGGCCAGCAGGGAATAGGGCAAATCATATTTTTCTTTGAATTTCTTTTGCTTGGCCGGGGTGTCGGCGGAGATGCCCAGCACCACGGCGCCGGCGTTTTGAATTTGGCGATATGCGTCGCGGAACCCGCACGCTTCTATCGTTCAACCCGGGGTATCGGCTTTGGGGAAAAAGAATAAGGCAACCACCTTGCCGCGATAATCTTGCAGCGATACTTTTTCGCCGCTCTCGTCGGGCAAAGTGAACTCAGGTGCTCTATCATTGATTTCCATGAAGGCTGTCCTCCCCATGTTCAAGAATCATGCCACATCGAGGGGCCGCCGGTGGTCCCGTTGGGCGATTGTACTCTGCCTGGGCGCCGTGCTGCTGCCGGCCCAGCAGTCGGGGCATATGGCCCGACGTCCCGCCGGCCGGCCCCCCAGCCGCTTGCGCGCCACGGCCATCCTGGAACTGGCGCCGAATGGCCGCGCCCGCCTGATTCCGATCATTATCAAGATCGGCGACAAATTTTTTGATGGCGGCCTCTACCATGCCGATCCCAGCCCTATGACTCTGGAATCAGGCACCGTTTACGAAGCCGAACGTGCGGGCGATCCTCTGGGCCTGTTCACCATCACGCAATCGCAAGAGGTTTCCGGTGTATGGATCGGGTTGGGGAAATGGAGGGCGAAGGGCGCCGCCGCTCCGGAGACTTCGCCGGGGACGAAGACGGCCCAGACCGCTTCGCCCGACCAAGGCGATGAACGCCCAATCTTGCGCCGCCAGAAATCTACCGCGACCCTGCCCTCGGCAACTCCAACTCCAGCCCCTACGCCTTCTCCCACGCCTTCGCCTCTGCCGGAGTCGAAAACTGCCGCCACAGCAACGCCTTTGCCTTCTCCCCAATCCTCAACTAAGCCCACGAATTCCGCGGAGATAGAAGAAGCGGACCCGGCGCGGCCGATCTTGCGGCGTGGCAAGCCGACTGACGATCATCAATCGGCCGATGGGCTGGCGCCGTTAATTGCGGAAAAGCCCGGTGCCTCACCTTCCATATCGGGTGCCGCGACTGCCCTGGCGCTGGGAACCTCTTCGGCTGGCGTGGAAGTGTTGGCCGCCGTCTCCGATGCCGCAGGCCCGGATCCGCAGCCCTACACCATGCAATTAAACCCGGAGGAACATGCGCGGTATGAGAAAGCAATCCGGACGATGGCCTATGCCGCGATTGCCAAGTATGCCGCCACGCGAGCGCAACACAAGCCGGCCGCGGCTACGGAAATGTCCGATTCGCAGCTCCACGTCTTCGATGCCCACGGCAATAACGAACCGGACCTGGTGTTTTCCGCTACGCTGCCCGAAAAGCTGCCCGCCGGCGCCAGCTCCCAATTCCATTATGCGGTGACCGTGGTGGCCAGCGTCGACATCTATGGCGAAATGCGCCAGTTGTTTGCCCAGGTCACCGATAGTGCTCATCTGGACGTTTATCCACGCCTGGAGTTGATCGACGTGGTCGATGCCGAAGGCACGGGCAGCGGTCAGTTGCTGTTCCGCGAGGTCAGCGATACGGGCTACGATTATGTGTTGTACCGCGTCGGTGCCGACAAGCTTTGGCCGTTATTCCAGGGCTCCGGCAAGAATTTCTGATTATTTCTGCAGGAACATCTTGAGCGCGATGACTACCAGGAAACCGGCAAAGATCCGGCGCAGCAGTACATTGGAGAGGTGTTGCGCCCATTGTCCGCCGAAATAACCGCCCACGAAAACGCCCAGCGCCACCAGCAGTCCCAGTCCTAAATCGGCGTTCCCGGCCTTGTAATACTTCCAGAACGCGAGCAGTCCGCTGGGAGCCAGCAGCATGGCCAGCGAGGTTCCCTGCGCGCGATGCTGGTTCATATGATAGGTGTAGATCAGAATGGGAGTAAGCAGCGCGCCGCCGCCGATGCCTACCAGGCCGGAAACAATTCCAATAAAAACTCCCACCAGAATGGCGCCAAGAATACCCATCGATCACTCCCCAACCTAAAATCTCACGCTGTCATTCTAGCGCAGGTGATTCGTTGGGGCTAAAGCCAAGCTCTGGAGTTTCTACATTTTGGGAAGCCAAATACGTGAATTCACCCACAACATTGGGACACAGAGCGGTGGAAGCGGCGGGCTTTAGCCCGCCGAAATTGATCGCCTAGGTTGGGCCTTTAAAGGCCCGGCTACGATTCACGCTCTGTTCACCGGGCTGAAGCCCGGTGCTTCCACCGGTTCGTACCCAAATTCACTTGAAAATGCAGAAACTCCAGCATTGGGCTAACGCCCTGCGCCACCACTGGCCTGGGCATGTTGCAGCAGGATGTAATTATCGGTCATACCGGCGATATAGTCGCACACCACCCGAGCTCTCGATTCCCGCGTAAGCTTCTCGCGATAGGTCGAAGGCAGGCTTTGGGGAGAAGCCATCCAGTGCTCGAATAATTCTCCAATGATGCGCTCCGCATTGCTCTTCTCGGGGGCTAGCGCGGCACTAAAGTAAAGATGGTCGTAGAGGAACTGTTTGCATTCGGCGCGTTCGCTCTCGACTTCGTCACTGAAAGCAGCCAAGCGTGCGGGGTGCTGCCGCACTTGCGCCACTGTTTGTATCCCCGCGGCGGCGATCCGCAGCGCCGTATGGTCGATCAGATCGGTGACCAGCAGGTTAAATACCCGCTTCAAGGCTTCATTGAACTTGAGTTTTTCCTGGGCTTCCGGGTGTTGCCGCTCCAGTTCGCGGTAGTAGCGGTCAAACACCCGCACGCCGGCGCGGATCTGCTCGACGCTCAGGATTTTGGCCTCATAGCCGTCGTCGAGATCCGCCGTGTTATAAGCGATTTCGTCGGTGAGATCGATCAGTTGCGCTTCCAGCGGCGGTTTGCAATCCAGCAGGTACTCGGCGATCTCCGGGTACTCCGTTGGATCGTAATCGTGCGAGTGCTTGATGATGCCCTCCCGCATTTCGAAGGTCAAGTTCAGCCCTCGAAAGTCGAGATAGCGAAGCTCGAAATCTTCCACAATGCGCAAGGCGTGCAGATTGTGGTCAAAGTAGCCGCCATGACGGCGCATGGCCGTGTCCAGGGCGCGCTCTCCGGCATGTCCGAAGGGGGGATGGCCAATGTCATGCGCCAGGGCCAACGCCTCAACCAAGTCGGTATTGAGTCCCAGTTGCGCCGCGATGGTGCGCGAGATTTGCGCCACCTCGATGGTATGCGTCAGGCGGTTGCGAAAATGATCGGAGTAACGGCGGGTGAACACCTGGGTCTTATTCTCCAGGCGCCGAAAAGCACGCGAATGAATCAGGCGATCGCGGTCGCGCTGGAACGGATTGCGATAAGGATGTGGCGGTTCCGCATGGCGTCGTCCCAGGGACTGCTCGGCCTGTACCGCATAGCTGGCGAGCATGGTTGCAGTATAGCAAGACCACAATACGCAATCGTTCGGATTTGCCATAGCAGTGCCGGGTAATTTGAAATTTCAAATTTGAAATTTCAAATTTCCAGCCTGTGGCGAAATCCCGCCGCCAGTTTAGCTCACCTTTACCGATAGCTTCTGTTGTTCCAGCGGCTCTCCGTTGTGCTGCCGGCGCAGCAGATCCAGGTACATTTGCTCATCGGACTTATGATCTGCCTGAAGTAAATGCCGGAGGGTTTGCCCACTGATTAAGTGGCAGACCTCCTCGGCGACATTCTTGACGTGGTCGCCGGCCCGTTCCAGCGACTGCGCCATAAACAACACATGTACGCTATCGTGGGGCGCGCACTGCGGCGCTTGCTCCAGATGGCGGATCATCAGTAGATTGCGGCGGCGATCGATCTCGCTATCCATACGCAGCACGGACAGGGCACGGTCCAGGTTGCGTACGACAAAAGCCCCGTGGGCGTCTGCCAGCATCCGTTCCAGCGTGGTGGTCATGCGGATCAACTCACCCGCATCTTCCGTGTCCAGTCGCTCTTTCAGGGCTCGCGCGCAACTCGCCACCGAAGCCAGAAGGTCGCCAATGCGCTCCAGATCGATCACAATCTTCATGGCGGTCAGCAATTCGCGAGCTTGCCGCGGGCTGGATTCCCCAACCGCCGAAGCCACGGTGGTATCAATTTCCCGGTCAATCCGGTCCAGTTCCGCTTCCGCCTGTTCCACATCCTGAAAGTGCGAGGCGGTCTTGGTGGCCAGCGCATCGGCCATCGAGGCCGCCGCTCCCTGGGCCAATAGAAATGCGCGCACCGCTCGATCCAAAATACCGGCATACGCTGAACCGGGATCCATTCGTGCTATTTCGCCTGACGCCATTGAAGGGGCCTCCGTTTCCCATAATGGCGGGCACCTATTGCAAGCGGATGAATCGCAGGTTAACGGCAGGTTAATTTAGCTTTGTAATGCTCACCATTCGAAAAAACGTTTTTTTCACAGCGACGGTCTCGCTCCTGGAGCATCCAAACAATCGAATGGGGAAAATACTCACCGGTGTCAGCTTGGCCGGCGAAGGAGGTGGAAACGTGATTTCGTCGTGTGCGAACCCGGCCTGCCGAGCGCCTTTTCAGTATCTGCGAGATGGCCGGTTATACAGATTCGAGCTGACTCAACCGGCAACCGGGCCCCATTTGGCCGGTGGCAAGGAACCGGGACACAAACTGGAGCACTTCTGGTTGTGTGGCCGCTGCGCTCCCACCATGACCCTGGAATTGGAGCACAGGCATAAGGTCGTCGTGGTTTACCACAAGAATTCCGAGACCCGCCGGGCCGCTGCGTCCTGATCCGATACGCTGGACAATCTTCCGGGGCAATACGTAGCAGTAGGGTGCCTCAGGGACAGTCCTGTCAACCAATGCCTAGACGGCCTGTTCCTCCCGCTTGCTGGGCGGTGCCGCTGGCGCGTGTCGATACTTGCCTGTCAGGGCATACCAGCGAATCCGGAAAACTTCCCAGACCATTTTTATTCCGTCCCAGAGCGGATTGATTTTGGACCGCCCATCATGCGCCCACGCCACGGGAACTTCGATCGTGCGCAGTCGCAGGCGGCGGGCCAGAAACAACAGCTCCGGATCGAAACCCCAGCGCTCGATTCGCTGCCGGGAAAACACTTCCAGGGCGGCACCGCGGGTGAATGCCTTTAGCCCGCACTGCGTGTCCTTGAAGTTCAACCCCAGGATCGCGCGTAGCGCCAAGTTGAACATACGTCCAAAAAGCTGGCGATGGAGCGGTTGCCGCTCGGTCATCAGCTCCGGTCGCATCCAGCGCGACCCGATAGCCACGTCGGCACCCGCGCGGAGGGTGGCGACGAGTTTCTCCGCTTCGGCAATAGGAGAAGAAAGGTCGGCGTCGCTGAAGATCATCAACTCGCCATGGGCCTGCCGCATCCCGTTGCGTACGCTGTATCCCTTGCCCCGGTTTCCCGGATTTTCCACCAGGCGTACCCGCGGATCGCGCTGCTGGTAACCGCGCACGATTGCGGCCGTATCGTCGTGGGAGCCGTCGTCGACGACCACCAGTTCGGCGTCCCATTTCTTCTCGTTGAAAAAGCACAGGATACGGTCGATCGAGGCGTCCAGTCTGGCGCTCTCGTTATAGGCGGGTACCACGACACTGTACGTGGGTATGTTCATTTGCGCTTGCTCATTCTACGCCTCCTGAACTCCAACACCTGCGATGCACTTGGAGGAGGTTGCGCTGCTGCTGTCGAGTTGCGAGTCACGAGTTGCGAATTTGCGTGAAGCACCCATCCACGGCGCCGCTCGCAACTCGCAACTCGTGACTCGCAACTGCTTTAGTTACCAACTACTAACTATTTTTGAGCCGTTCCGTTGTGCTGGGCGTCTTCAATAACCTTAGCTACGTCCGGGTGGGCTTTGGCGGCATTCACGGTCATCTTGTCGGGTTGAGCGCCTTTTTCCAGCAGCAGCTTCACGGCTGGGCTGGCACCCGCCTCGGCAGCGGCGGTCAACGCCGTTCGTCCAGCCTTGTCTTTGACCTCAATCTTAGCGCCATTTTGCAGCAGTACATTCATTGCTTCGAGGTGCCCCATGCGGGAAGCGACAATCAATGGCGTTGCGCCGTCGTTATTTTTGGCCTCAAGGTCGGCGTGTTTGGCCAACAGCAACTTCACGATCCCGGGATCGGCCGCGGCTATGAGTGGGGTGGCGCCGGCGTTGTTTTTGACCTCGACGGTGGCGCCGCTGTCCAACAGCAGTTGTACCCCCTCCAAGCGGCCATGCCACGCCGCACGGTATAGTGCCGTATCGCCCATGTTGTCCGTGGTCTCCAGTGGGGCATGTCTCGCCAATAGCAGATGGGCCACCTCGGTGTTTTGGCCTCCGGAGGTCGCGATCATTAATGCCGTTGAACCTTCATCATCCTTGCCGTCAATCTTGGCGCCCTTCTCCAATAGCAGCTTTGCAACATCGGCCCGGCCGCGGACGGCTGCCGTAATTAACGCGGTCCGGCCGCCGGGAGTCGTCCGGGCTTCAATCTGCGCGCCTTCCTCCAGTAGCGTTTGCACCACCGCCAGATCGCCCCTGGCCGCCGCATGGATGAGGACGGTTTGCCCCTTGTTGTCCCGGGCCTCAATGTGGGCGCCTTGCTGCAGCAGTTGGCGCACGGTTACGGAGGTATCCTTGAGATGGTCGACCGCCTGAATGAGGTCGGTATCTAATTGGTTGGAGCCCGCAGCCGGAGTCACCTGCGCCGCCATGCTTGCAGTAAACAGAAGCAGGAGCGTTCCCAACGCCGTCGCCACTAACTTGGAATACCCACCTGACCGCATGTATCCGCTCAACATATATGTATGACCTCCACTGAAAAGCTGAATTCATGTCTTACAAGACTACTTTGTCTACCACGGCCCTGTTTCCACATTTTCTGCAAGAAAAAAGGCCTTTAGGCCCTCTGGTGCGGGATCAGAAGGTCCGAACTTCTTGGGGAGTCATTGCCATTGCTATTGGCTACCACCCGAAACTGCCCGGAACAGCATACACCGGGCCTAAAGGCCCGTCTGCCAACGAACGTCCGGTCACCGGGCTAAAGCCCGGTGCTTCCACCTGTTTGTATGCCCGAATGTGTATGCCCGAACCTCGACTTCAAAATGCAGAAATTCCGCAAAGGCTTGTCCGATGAAATTTGTATTCGGGGTGAAGATCCATAACCGAAATCCGGGACTTGGGAACCCTACGATTTGAATCGGCGCCGGCTTCCGCCGACCATGGAACATCCGCGGAAGTTAAAAGAGCGGGGCCGGTTGGCCCCGCTCATTAGTGTTACTGTCAGAGCACCCACAGAGTAGTTAGTCGCCGCTATTGAAGCTGCAGCTGGGAATGCTGCCGCTGATCGAGAAGCTGCTGACGGTCACGTCGGTACCCGAAGGCGTGAAGTTTACGTCGTCCGTGTAGATCGTCGCATACTCGTCGCTTTCCTGCTTGGTCTGGTCGACGCTAACATAGGCCAGATAAACTTGGGCCAGATAGCCGCTGCTGTAGCCTTGGAACTCCTCGTATGCGCCCGATTGCGAGGACGAAGAAAGAAGTCCGTTGACCAGGATGTCCTGGAACTGCGGGGTGCCCGAAGTGCCGCTGCAGCTGCCGTAGTTGGCAGTGACCACGATGAGGTGCTTCAAATCATACAAGCAGTTGTTCTGATAGGTCACTTCCTTTACCAGGCCGCCGCAGTCCTTATCAGTCTTGACGTTGACGCCGTTGGCGTCGCCGGAGGCGTTGCCCGACAGGTCATTGCCGTAGACATAGTTGTTCTTGAACAGGACATTGGTAACGCCATCAAAGGTCTGGCTGCCGATGGACATACCATGGGTGCCGTAGAACTGGCTGTTTTCCACGGTGATGTTGGAGGCCGCCGATTCATTCGTCTTCACCGCGATGCCGTCGTCGCCGGCTTCAATCGTCGAGTTATTGACCGTGACGTTGGTGATGCTGTCGATGTCAATACCGTCGGCATTGGCGCGGGTCGCCGGGGTGCGGATGGTGACGCTCCAGATCGTGGCGCCGCTGCCGCCCTGGATGTAAAGATTCGGGTGAGCAGCCTGCTGCAGGGTGACGTCATACATGATGAAGTTGGTGGCGTCGTCGGTCTGCACTAATCTCGGGGTGCCGCTGATCAGGTCGCCGCGGCCGTCGATGGCGCCCGGTCCACCGATAAACGAATTGGAACCCTCGACTTCGATCAGCTCGGACTTGCTGGAGTAGGCGGCATCGCCATACAACGTTACGCCGGAGTTGACGACCAGACCCTCGCCGCTGACGGTAAGCTCGGAGGAATAAAAGGCGTTGTCGGAGCCGGAAGCGGCCAGGACCACGCTATGACCGGTTCCCTTGCAGGCGGTCAGCGCGGTTTGGATACGGCTGGTGTCGTCGGAGGAGGGCGGCGAGGAGCGCTGCGAACTGGTGAACTGCGCGCTCAGCGTCTGACATACGGTGGGGAAGCCGGGCTGGCCAGGGTTGCGGCTGTCGCCGGTAGCTACGGTTTGCGCTCCGGCAAACGCCGGGACAAGTAGGAGTACAGCAAGGGCAATGATGCAAACCGACACAAGTTGTCTCTTCATGGAAGATCCCTTTTCTCTGCAAGCAAAGGCTTGCCAAATCGAATTTGTGGTCGGGGCCTAAAATCTTAAAGCTAGAAAATCAGAACGTGGAACGGCAATACTTTACGACTGGAAATCGGGGCCGACTTCAACAGCAAATTTTGGGCGCACGGTCTCGAGGACAGCGGATATCCTCCCTACCCAGCCGACGCTAAAAATTTTACAGATCGAAACTCGCTAAACTAAGCTCCACAGATAAAGAAGGCCCACACCTTCTTTCTAACAATCCACACCCTTTTTCACATGAAGAGTTCCGCTGACTAAAACTGCGAGCTCTGAGGACTAGTTATTACAATTTATCGGAACTCGTGTCAATGACAATATTTGTCAAATCGGAAGGCCAATGGTTTCTTGTCATTAACGAATTCTTAACCCGAATTGGGGAGCAGTTATGTCAGTTTATGACGAAACCATGAAGTACCAAGCTGCGGAAAGACTTGTAGCCCGAGGGAGAAGAGGAAAAGAAAAACAGCGGGGCCGATTGGCCCCGCTGTCCGGGTAGGTACTAACTGTATAACCCAAGTCATTTAGTCGCTGGTGGTAAAGCTGCAGCTGGGTACGCTGCCGCTGATGGAGAAGGTGCTGGTGGTCACGTCCGTACCAGAGGGCGTGATGTTGGCGTTATCCAGATAGACCGTCGCATACTCGTCGCCCGACTGTTTGGTGACGTCCAGGCTGACATTGGCCAGATAAACTTGGGCCAGATAGCCGCTGCTGTAGCCGAAGAATTCCGAGTAGGCTCCCGAGAGCGAGCTCTCGGAGACGACCCCGTTGATCAGGATGTCCTGGAACTGCGGGGTGCCGGTGGTGCCGCTGCAGCTGCCGTAAGCGGCGTTGACGACGATCAGATGCTTCACTCCGTAGAGGCAATTGTTCTGATAGGTCACC